>JAEIGA010019174.1_pt1 | contig 10436 bp, 6 predicted proteins | sample 9270691 | NCBI WGS metagenome assembly JAEIGA01 (sample SAMN17057246, study PRJNA624740) | gut metagenome | biome: biome; isolation source: fecal sample | host: Bos grunniens | place: China: Xizang | collected 2019
AAACCGGGACGCTGCGGATCGAGGTCGCCCAAATGCATGGCGTCTGCATGACCGATGCCAGTGCTGTAAAGTCCTTTTCCATCGTGGTCTACCGCCATATTTCCGTAGATGATTTCGTCGTAGCCGTCGCCGTCCACATCGCCCACGCTGAGGTTGTGATTGCCCATGCCGCGATATGCAAAGTGTTCGGGATGAGCAGCATCGTCGCTATCGAAAGTCCAAAGGTGTACCAACTTGCCGTCTTGATAATTCCAGGCAGCCAGCACGGTTTTGCTGTAATAACCGCGACACATGACAATGCTGGGATGTTCGCCGTCCAGATAAGCCACGCAAGCCAGATAACGTTCGCTGCGATTGCCGTAACCATCGCTCCAGATTTCGCTCATTTCCTGCGGACTGGGATTTTCCTTTTCCGGATGACGAGCCGGAATATATTTGGCATTGGCTTTGATAGCGCCTGTTTCTCCGTCGAAAACGCTCAGATATTCAGGGCCTTTCATAATAACACCTTCGAAGAATTTTCCTTGATATCCGGCCGGACGATCTTCCGGCTTGTTGCGCCAATCAGCCGAAGCATCACCCAACACATGGCCTTGTCCGTCGATGGTGCCATCGGCAGTTTTGCACACTACTTCGGCTTTGCCGTCGCCATCGAAGTCGAAAACCAGGAAAGGACTATAATGCGCACCTTCGCGGATGTTGATGCCCAGGTCGGCTCGCCAAAGCATTTGGCCTTCAAGGGTATAAGCTTCCAGTTTGCTTTGACCGGTGAATCCTGCATGCGAGTTGTCGCGCGGCGTGCTTTCTTGTTTCACGATGATTTCGTATTGTCCGTCACCGTTCAAGTCGCCCAAAGAACAATCGCCCGGACGATAACCTTCGGGCGTTTGCAAAGGAATGCTGCGATAGTTTTTGGGGCCTTGTTGCGCTTCCAGATGAAAGCTGCTACCGGCTTCCAGGTTCTTGTCGTTTGGATTTGTACCTGCGGGCAACACACAATAATCGCAGGCTTTACCTCGCTGATACGTGGCATCACTGAAATTGGTGCCCTGACGTAGCGGCTTGTGGTTCAACTTGCTGAAACTGCTTTCGCCCTCCATGCGTTTGTACACGTCGAAAGCTTGATTTGCTTTGTCGTCCAAAAGCAGGCGCCAAGAAAGAAAGGCTGTATTGTCAGCATTGACACTGACAATCAGCCCTCTATTTAATTTTTCTGCTTCTCGCAAGCCGGATGTCGTTTGTTGGCAACATCCTTGGCATGCGAACAGCAATAGGCATAATCCTATTGATAAAAATCTTCTCATTGATAGTTAGTTGGTTAGTTAGCTGTGTTAGTTTTTGCCCATCAGGCTCTTGGCCAAAGCAACGGCACTGTTGGCGTTGTCGCTATAACCATCGGCACCGATTTCGTCGGCATATTCCTGACTCAGAGGAGCACCACCCACCATCACTTTCACTTGTTGACGGATGCCGGCAGCTTCCAAAGCATCAATCACTTCTTTCATGTATGGCATGGTAGTGGTAAGCAAAGCGCTCATAGCCAAGATGTCGGCATTGTGTTCTTTAACAGCTTCCACAAATTTTTCGGCGGGAACGTCAATACCGATGTTGATTACTTCGAAACCGCAGCCTTCCAACATAGAGGCAACCAGGTTTTTACCGATATCGTGCAAGTCTCCCTTTACGGTACCGATGATGGCTTTGCCCAAAGTTTCTACAGCAGCACCTTCCATCAAAGGCTTCAAAAGTTGCATGGCACCTTTCATGGCGCGAGCAGCCATCAGCAATTGAGGAACGAAAGCTTTACCGTCTTGGAAACGTTGGCCGATTTCGCTCATAGCAGCAATCATCTGTCCGTTAATGATTTCCTGAGGCGACAAACCTGCGTCGATAGCTTCTTGAGTGGCCTTTTCGGCTTCGGGCAATTTACCCGTCAGAATGGCTTGGAATAACAAATCGTTGGTCATAGTAGTTTGTTTATTGTTAGTTTTTGAATTGATTGTAGTCTTGTTTTCAGTGGCTTGCGCACTGGCTTGCTTGGCTGTTTCGGGAATGACATGCGGCTTCATCCACAAATCTTCGTCGATGGCAACCAAACGAGCAATATGTTCGATGTGTTCGTCGTTGGTGCCGCAGCAACCGCCAATCATGTTGACAATACCTTCGGCAATCAGAGGCCAAACGGCCGCTTGCATCATCTTGGGAGTCTGGTCGTATTTGCCGTCTTTGTTGGGCAAACCTGCGTTGGGATAAGCAGAAATGTAGAAAGGCAATTCGGCCGCCATCTTTCTCAGGAAAGGAATCATTTGTTCGGCGCCCAAAGAACAGTTCAAACCAACGCAAGTAACGATGTCGCGGGGAAGCGCTTTCATATAAGCCAAAAGATCTTGACCCATCATGTTCAATCCCTTGGGATCTTTCAAGGTAAAGCTCATGCAAACAGGCAACTGTCTTTGGAATTTCTCCATGGTTTCGCGGCAAGCCTGCAAAGCGATCAAGGCATTTTCGGCATCAAAAATCGTTTCGATGATAAAGGCATCCACGCCACCCAACATCAAAGCTTCGGCTTGTTCACGATAAGCCTTGAACAAATCTTCGCGGGCAATTTCGTTCAATTCGATGCATTTTTCCGTTGGGCCCATGCTACCGAATACATAGACAGGATATTCCTTGCAATGATATTCGTTGGCAACGCTACGCGCGATAACGGCTGCCGCCAAGTTGATTTCTCGCACCTTGTCGTCCAATTGATAAGGTTTCAACGAAACGGCTTGCGCATTGAAAGTATTGGTAGAGATGATGTTGGCACCGGCTTGCACGAAACGACGATGAACATCGGCCACCAAACTGGGGTTGCTCAGGCTAAGCACATCGTTGCAGCCTTTCAAATCTTTGGCATGTTTGGCGAACAAATTGCCGCGGAAATCTTTTTCCGTCAGATGATATTCTTGCAAAGTGGTGCCGAATCCGCCGTCCATTACCAGCACGCGTTCCTTCATATAATCGGTGATGGCAGCTTTTTCCTGTGGCGCCTCACGTACTATCTCGAAGCTTTCGCTAGCCTGGCATTGGCAAACGTGTTTAGCTTCGGCAGCTTGCTTGGCTTCCAAGGCTTTCTTTTCTGCTGCTTTCTGACGATATTCTTCCACGATCTTCATGGCTTCTTCCACTTCGGCTTCGCTGTGGAAATCCATTTCCAAATGAACACCTTCAATGCCGATGGCATCGAGCAAAGGACGCAACTCGTCGATGGTGACCCAGCAGGCCATGATGCTCTTACCGGCAGCCAGAATCTGTTTGTACAGGTCGTACCACTTGGGCGAACCGCCTTGCGGTTCGCCTACACCCGGCGTCCACTGAATAGCCTTCAATTCTTCAATTTCGAGCAAAGCGGGCAAATGACGCATCGCGCCCACGCCGTCCAAATGATAAATGGTGTAAGGTATTTTCTGACATTGTTCGCGGATGAAGGGCTGCACAAAACGACGATAGTCTTCTTCGCTGATCATCGTGGAAATATCGCATTGCAATTTGCTCATCTTTCCGGGAGCCCAGGCAGAGAAATAACAGAAAGCCATTTCGTCGCCTTCGCGGATAATATCGTAAAGTTCGTCAAATACTTTGAAGTAAATATCGTTGATTTGTTGCAACTGTTTTTCCACCACTTCGCCCTGCGTCAGCAAATCGATGAGCACGGTGTCGGAACCTTTCAAGGCGGCCAAGATGTCCAAACCTTCCATCAAGTCGGGCATACCCACGTAGTAGTGTCCTTGGGCTTTTTCCTTGCGGATTTTCAGCAATTCCTTGTGTAATTGCCAAGCAGCATTGTTTTCGTCGAGAACGATATCTTCTTTGAAATCAGGATTGGGATGTATCCAGATGGTGTCTTCGCCGCCTTCCAGACGTCCGCCCAAAATGGCAGCCAACGAACCGGGACCCAATTGTGTATTGGCCACCGGCAAAATGTCGGCTTTCAGACAGCTGTGTGCCACGTACCAATCCAGGAAATCGGCTCTCCATTTGGCATCGAACCATTTCTGATTCAGGTCTTTGGCCGGAGCAGGAGCTGCCACATCGGCATGCGCTTTGACACCTTCTTGAAAATGTTCCCACATGTTCAGCACCAAACCTTTATGGTTCCACCAATCGATGTAGTGCTGTTTGGTTTCCTCTAAATTTTTCTTCCAAGTATTCATTGACATAATGTTGTTCTGATTTGAAACAAAGGTACGACAAAGAAATGAAAAAATAGATGATTCACATGGACAATTCGGAAATTTCTACCTTTCTCCAGCGACTCACTCGTCGAAAACTGCTAAAATGAGTGTAAATCGCTCGAATCTTTGTCTAAAAACGTTTAGAAATATGTAACTTCGCGCAAAAATTCAGTTATGGCAGAAATTCAGGAAAACGGCTTGGTTCTCAGAACGGAAAATCTGGTGAAACGTTATCATAAACGCACGGTGGTAGATCATGTTTCTATCGAATTGCGACAAGGCGAAATTGTGGGACTTTTAGGACCGAATGGTGCCGGAAAAACCACCACTTTCTACATGACCGCCGGCTTGGTGGTGCCCAACGAAGGCCGTATTTTCCTGGGTGATACCGATATTACCGGTTATCCTGTGTACAAGCGTGCGCAAGCCGGCATCGGTTATCTGGCGCAGGAAGCTTCCGTTTTCCGCAAAATGACGGTCGAAGACAATATCCTTTCGGTGTTGCAGATGACCAATATGTCGCCCGAAGAGCAACGCGATAAAATGGAAAGCCTCATTGCTGAATTTCACCTGAATAAAGTGCGTAAAAACTTGGGCGATCGTTTATCCGGAGGCGAACGTCGTCGTACGGAAATTGCCCGCTGTCTGGCCATCAGTCCGAAATTTATCATGTTGGACGAACCTTTTGCCGGCGTCGATCACATCGCGGTGGACGACATTCAGTCTATCGTGGCCAGCTTGGTGGAAAAGAACATCGGCATCCTCATTACCGACCATAATGTACGCGAAACCCTGTCCATTACAGACAGGGCTTATATGCTTTTCGAAGGAAAAATTCGTTTCCAGGGAACACCCGAAGAATTGGCCGCCAACGATAGCGTAAGACGTAATTACTTAGGTGTCAATTTCGAACTCTCGCGTAAACGCGCCGTCGAGGTAGATGCCAGCGGCAAGCGTCTTCGTCGCGAAGAAGATTAATCCTTACACAAAATGCTCGCCGAATTTGATTTCGGCATCTTGCACAAATTGACGGATTTCCTGTTCGTTTTCTCTTTTGCAAATCATCAGAACATTGCCCGAAGAAGCGATGATGTAGCCATCCATTTTATGCACCACGGCCAGTTGACCTTCGGGCAGGGTGATGATATTGTTGTGGCTGTCGTAGCAAAGCGCATTGCATTTCAAGATAGAATTGCCGTTTTGATCTTTGTCGGAAAGTTCGTGCAGCGAGCCCCAAGTGCCCAAGTCTGACCAACCGAAATCGCCCATTTGTACATAAACGTTGTTGGCTTTTTCCATCACGCCGTAGTCGATGGAAATATTGGGGCAAGAGGGAAACATCTCGTCGATGAAAGCTTTTTCTTTTTCCGTGTTGAACAGCGACAATCCGTTGTTGAAGGCTTGCGCCACCTCGGGCAAGAATTCGTTGAAAGCCTTGATGATGCTTTGCACATTCCAAAGGAAAATACCTGAATTCCAATAAAAATCGCCACTTTCCAAAAAGACTTTGGCCAATTCCAAATTGGGCTTTTCGGTGAAGGCTTTTACTTTGGTGAAACCATCCAGACTCTGATGGCTGGCCTGAATATAACCATAACCCGTTTCCGGACGATTGGGTTTGATGCCCAACGTAAGCAGCACATCGTGTTTCGATACAAAATCTAAGCCATTACTGAGGCTGTTCAGAAACTCATCTTCCTTCAGAATCAGGTGATCGGAAGGCGCTACCACCATGCTGGCATTCGGATTGATGGCGTGAATATGATGCGCGGCGTAAGCGATGCAAGGCGCGGTATTGCGTCGGCAAGGTTCCAAAAGAATCTGTTCGGGTTTCAGCTCGGGCAATTGCTCCAGTGTGAGATCGTTATATCGTTGATTGGTAACGACAAAGATATTTTCCACCGGTACAATTTTCTTGATGCGGTCGAAGGTTTGTTGTATAAGCGAACGGCCTGTGCCGAAAAAATCGAGAAATTGTTTAGGATAAGAACTGCGGCTGGCCGGCCAAAAACGACTGCCGATACCGCCACTCATAATGACGCAATAATGGTTTTTCATATCGTTTTGGAATTTGTCCGCAAGATACTATTTCTAAGCGACGATGTCAATTATTTTCGTCCTTCTTTTTTAGACTTTTTCTGATTTTCTTCTTCCTTGGCGGCATTTTCTCTTTCGATGGCCTCTTTGTGCAATTCTTCCCACAGACCATTCAGCATCATGTCGAGTTCTTTTTCCAGACGAGCTTGTTCGGCAGCGATTTCTTCGGGCGTAGTACAATAGTTCATAATGTTCTGGTTTTGAAGATTATAAACCTTATAAATATCGCCCTTGTACTGATGACGCATAAAATAGTCGTAGATGGTCATGCGGCTGGCCGCGTTGTAATTGCTGGTGCTGAGGCTGTGCGTGCTAAGCAACTGACGAGCCTGATCGAAAGGTACCCAGAACAAAGGATAGCGACGCGTTTCGCCCGTTTCGTCTTCGCGCACCAATACGGGGCAGAAGCACAAAACTTTGCGTTTTACCGACGAAGTTCTTTGGTCGAGATAATAACTTTCCTTGATATAATACAGCGTTACTTCGTTGCTGGGAATGTCCACCGTTTCCACTTTGTAGAGCGTGTCTTGCGGACTCTTGGGATCGGGTTCTTTTTCGTAAGGAATCCAGAAACGATCGAGCAACTCGTTGAATTTCACTTGATAATCTTCGGTGAATACTTCTTTTCCGTCCAGATAATCGTAGACTTTCAACTTGCCGAGGGCCACATTTTCAAAAAGCAGCGAGAACAGATTTTGGCGTTCGCCGTCGGGTTGAGGCGGAAAATACAAGGGCGCATTCTTGCTATCGCTCAAATCGAGCATGCGGAATACATCGCGTTGCCAAGTGATGTCGTCGGCCGAAACGGAAGGCGAAGCCATGATTTTATTTTTGGACATGTCCAGGCCGGGCAGGCTTGAGCTTTGTGCATATACTTGACCCATTGCGAGGGCAATTATCACTGTCAAAAGGGCAAAAGTTTTCGTTTTCATAAGGAATAGCTTAGTTGATAATGATTTCCATCGGCGAGAGCGTCTGTTCGATTTTGTCGGGACCCACCACCTTGATGCGAGAGATGAAGAAACGCTTGCCGCGTCCCAAAGCTCTAATCTGCGATTTCTGACGTTGCGAGAAGTTGGCGCCTTGCGACACTTCCACGTTGGTGTTGCCCATCGAGTCGTAAATCAAGGTTTCGAAAGACAATACGGTGAAAGGTACATCCAACAAATCGTCGTCGAGCGCAGCGATGATGCCGGGCGCATCCATGATGTTCTTTTTGGCGAAACCGGTGCCGCCGCGATATTTGCGTACCACGCCATTGGCATCGGTGTATTCGATGAAGGCGCGAGGTTCGGGAAGCGGACGAACGCGGAAAGGAATCTTGGCCACATTCTGCGTACGACCATCCATCACGGCATTCACCGTTACCACGCATTCTCGGTTGATGTCGGCGGGAGTGGCTACCCATCCGTTGCCGGCACGTTTGAGCGTTCCATTGTTCACCGAAGCTTGTACCATGTTGCCGGGAACACCGGGCACAGAAATACTCAGGTTGTTTTCGATACCGGCATACAGCACGTTCATCATTGTGTTAGAAACGGTGGCGGTTGGTTCCACCACGGTGTATTGTTCGTCGAAAGTGTAGCTGCGTACGCTGCCGTCGCCATGTTGCAAATCGATGCGACCCTGCACGGGGAAAGTGCCGGTTTTGTTGGTGTACACCTCGAAAAGTCCATTCTTGTCCATGGGCAATTCCTGGCCGTTCACAAAAATATGCGGACGTTGCGTAGAGTCTTCGGCCGAAAGCACGATGTTGGCTCGATAAGTGTTGCCACGCACGATGTTCTGCGAATTGGGAATAACGTAAGCCTTGATCTGGTTCACGCGGAAGTCGCCCACGTCGATGTTGCTACTAAGCGTGTGAAGCACTTCGCCTTCGGCATAACGGATGTCGTTCTGCAATTTCGAGAAGAAAGTCAGTACGGCGCTCACGGGCATATTGTCGAACATAGAAGTTTCCCAATCGAGACCTTGGGCCACGGCTTTTTCGGAAGGCTGCGTATTGAAGTTGTCCATAATCACTTTCTGCTTGAGGCTGTCGGTAATCATGGTGGTCATGCTGTTGCGGAAATCTTCCATGGCGACGGCCAGTTCACGACCTTTCTTGCCGGTGGGAGGCAACATCACGAAAGCCGGCGCATTCACGTCTTCGCGTCTTTTAATGTTGTATATATCAGCTTCTTTTCCGTCGGCCTTGCGAGCGATTTCCCATTTGAGATCTTCGATATATTGATACATGGAGTCGGCCATGGCACGCACTTCCTGCGCACGATGATACCATTCACCGCTCTTTTCGGGGTTTTGTCCGTAAGAATATTCCAGATCGGCGTACAGCGATTGGTTCTGCGATTCCGAGTTCTGGGTACTTCTAAGCAGACTATCTTCAACCAATTCGAAACCACCCAACACATCCGAAGATACGTTCAGAGCCAACATACAGAGCAGCATGATATACATCAGGCCGATCATTTTCTGTCTGGGCGTTTCGGGGGCGTTACTTGCTGCCATAAGGTAGATTAGTTAGAGGTTTCGTTGTTGTTCTGTTGATTGCCTTGAGGCATGCTGCCGAAAGCTTGTCCCGACATCATGGCCTGCAACATACGGGCGTAAATCTGGTTCAGACTCGACAAATTGCCGGCCATGGCTTCCGTTTCTTTTACAAAACGATCGTTGTCGTTGGCAGATCCTTCGTACATAGCCTTGATATTCAGCAGACTTTGGTTGATGCAGTCGATGGTGTGAATCTGCGAACTGATGTCTTTCAACTGAATTTCGTAGATGGTGTTCAAACCTTTTAGATGCAGGTTCAATGTGTTCATCTGTTCGGCGTATTCCTTCAAACTGTTTTCCAACGATTTGCTTTCGTCTTCGCTCAGATTGATTTGCGGAATATTGAAACTCGGCACTTCCACGGGCGAAGCGTTCACTACGGGCGAAGCATTCACAGCAGAAGTTGCTTGTGTCACAGGCGTTTGCACAGCAGATTCTTCGTACATGGCGGGTTCGGCATTTGCCACAGGAGTAGCCACGGGACCGGCGTAAATGCTACCTTGTACCACAGTGCCTACAGGTCTGTCGCCGTAGAAATTGGGCATATCTTCCGGATTGCGGGTTTTCAGCACGGGAAATACTTCTTCCCAATGATAATTGCGGAAAGGAGGTTCGAAGGCCGAAATGGCAAACATCAATACTTCAGTGCCCAAACCGATGGCCAACATGGCATTGGCGCCGTCCAGGTGGAGAATCTTGAAGAGCGTTCCCAAAATAGCGATGGCTGCACCGAAACCATAAAAGAAATTGAACAATACCTTGCCCTTGTAGCTGGCCAGGAATTCTATGAATTTTGAAGCTTTCTTCTGTGACATAATATCTTCGTTGTTAGGTTTTTACTTATTGATTTCCACCGGCAATCTGGCTGCGAACGCAACGGAATCCGATGTAAGAACGGGTTTCATTCTGGTATTCGTAGCTGCGGGTGTTCACTTGGATAAACTGGGCAGCATCTTTCCACGAACCGCCTCGCACCACTTTGCGCTTGGTAAGGTAAGGTTCGTTGGAGTAAGTACGATAATTGTATTCAGGGTTGATGTCGCTCATTTCTTCGTAAGCCGATGCGCTCCAAGTAGTTGAGGTCCATTCGGAAACATTGCCGGCCATGTCGTACAAGCCATAATCGTTGGCGGGGAAAGAGGCAACTTTCGAAGGAATTAGGCTACCGTCTTTGGTGAAATTACCTTTTTGAGGCTTGAAGTTGGCATAATAGCAACCTCTTTCCGTATCGGCGTAATTGCCTTTCCAAGGGAAGCGAGCCTGAGTCTGTTTGCCGCGGGCGGCATATTCCCATTCGGCTTCGGTAGGCAGACGATATTCCAGCACTTCCTGGCCACGAGGTTTCAACACCGCGTTCAGATATTGCGTACGCCAATGGCAGAAAGCACGTGCTTGTTCCCAAGAAACACCTACCACAGGATGAGCCACATAACCCGGATGCGAGAAGTAATTTTTCATATAAGGAATGGCGTAGCTGTTTTCGAAATCGTTTACCCAAACGGTGGTGTCGGGATAAATTTCCACGATGTAAGTGTTCAAAAAGTCGAATTCCGAACCAAGCGGACGCGTGAT
>JAEIGA010019175.1_pt1 | contig 10435 bp, 11 predicted proteins | sample 9270691 | NCBI WGS metagenome assembly JAEIGA01 (sample SAMN17057246, study PRJNA624740) | gut metagenome | biome: biome; isolation source: fecal sample | host: Bos grunniens | place: China: Xizang | collected 2019
GACAGATTCTATTACAAAGCAATTCTTTGAGGATTCAGCCAAGGATCTAGAGGAAACGCTCATCCATCTTGGAGTATAATCAGCCCATATTATTGGTTGCTCTTTAGGCGGATTGGCTGGGTTATGTTTTGCGAAAAGATTCCCTCATCGTGTGAAGAGTTTAGCTGTCTCAGGTGTCATGGCTGAGAAGCCGCGAAATTGGCTTGAACTGCATAAGGCAGATGTGGAAGGTCAGAGTTCTCTGCTTGAGGATGAGAGTACTATAAAGTACTTCAATGGGCTGCACCAATCTGATTGGAAGCAGGTTATCTTGCTGGGACGAGATGAAGACTGGTACCCATTTGAGCTGACAAAAGATTTGAACGGCATTCACTCACCTATTCTGTATATGGTGGGTGAAGAGAATAAGCTCGAAGGCAGGAGCGCTTTATTATACCAGTCGTTACATGAGGATATCCATGTGGCCATTATTCCTTTTGCGGGTCATCTGGTCCATGAGGATCAGGCTGGCATTTATACGGAAGTGCTGGAGAAATTCTTGGGAAAAGTAGATGAAGCAATAAGGCCGCTTGATTAAGGAGGCGCCCTTGTTTATAAAAATATATAAATATCACATCAAAGAGGATAAAGAAGAATCCTTTTTAATTATCCAAAAGAAGGTAGTATCGATTTATCAGGCATATATAAATTGTGAAGTAATGTTTCTGAAAAGCCTAGAGGATGAAACCATGTGGCTTGAGATATCCCAATATTTCAGTAAGGATGATTATTTGAATGGTGTTCAAAAAATAAATGAAAACCCAGCCATTCAATCTTTATTTAAGGAATTTGAATCATGCTTAGTCTCAGAAGTATCAGATATAGAAGAGCAAAATTTCTTGCTGAAATTGCGAATTTTAACCGGCGATTAGAAGGCAATCTCTCAATGCTTTTAGTAAAAACCTTCCCCTCTCTTCTTTTCCCTTTAGCATTCCTCAAAAATGGGATACACTAAGGGTGAGCTATTTAAGTATGAAAGGAAGAGCAGCATTGGCGAAGCCGAAAAAGCAGCGTTTTGAGCTGATGGATAATGAGACGATCGATGCGTGTTTGGATCGTATGAAAAGAGAAGGGTATTTTCCGGTGAAGCGGGTGGAGAAGCCGATTTTCCAGGAAGTGATTTCTGAAGGGAAAACGGAATATGTGCCAGTTTCGAGGCAAATTATCTTTGAAGGGAAGTTAATAGAGCAGTAAAAACGAACGTTTTTGGAGTGATGATTAAAAACGTTCGATTATCAGTTGACAGTTAAAAGTTCAGATTGTTAATATGGATACGAACATACTATACAAACCTATATGCAATGATTCTCTCATATAATAGCGGGGATATGGCCTGCGAGTTTCTACCCAAAGACCGGATAAATTTTTGGACTATGAGGGAAAGCACATTCTCAGAGCTTTTGTGAGGCAAGCATTTCTTTAAGTTAGGATGCTTTTATGGCATGGCTATTTAAGCTGTGTGGGCTGCTTTCTCTTTTTGGAAAGTGTGTTCATGCAGCTTTTTTATATGGAGAGGAGATAATAATATGAACCCTCAGGTCGGAGTCATCATGGGAAGTATTTCAGATTGGGATACGATGAAGCATGCTTGTGAAATTCTTGAGATGTTTGGTGTGGAGTATGAGAAGAAGGTTGTATCGGCCCATCGGACACCTGATTTCATGTTTGAATATGCAGGGAGTGCCCGCCATAGAGGTTTAAAGGTAATCATCGCAGGAGCGGGTGGTGCGGCCCATTTGCCTGGGATGGTTGCGGCGAAGACGAATTTACCGGTGATTGGTGTGCCGGTCCAGTCAAAGGCGCTAAATGGGCTGGATTCCTTGCTGTCAATCGTGCAGATGCCAGGTGGTGTGCCGGTGGCGACGGTTTCGATTGGGACAGCAGGGGCGAAGAATGCCGGATTGCTTGCGGTGAGGATTCTTGGAGCTTTTGAGCAGGAATTGGCCGAGGAGCTGGAGGAGTATACGTTAAATCTGCAAATACAATCAATGGAGAGCTGTGATGAACTTGACTGAGCAGATGCCAGTAATTTTGCCGGGGAAGACGATTGGAATCATTGGCGGGGGCCAGCTTGGGAGAATGATGGCCTTGTCTGCGAAGCAATCGGGATTTAAGATTGCCGTTCTTGACCCGACACCGAATAGTCCATGCGGGCAGGTGGCCGATGTGGAGATTACGGCCGCCTATCATGATGTGAATGCCTTGGAGCGGCTGGCGGAAATCAGTGATGTGATCACATTTGAGTTTGAGAACATAGATGCTGATTCACTTGAACGAATCGCAGAGAAGGCTTATATTCCGCAAGGGACGAATATTTTGCGCATTACACAAGATCGTATCTTAGAAAAGCGCGCGATTGAGAAATCTGGCGCAAGGGTGGCGCCTTATGCGGAGATATATAGTCAAGAAGACTTGGAACAGGCAATAGATGTAATAGGCTACCCTTCTGTACTAAAAACGGCTAGGGGCGGTTATGATGGGAAGGGACAGCTAGTGCTAAGAAGTGCTGACGATTTCTCGCAAGCAGGCGGCATACTTGGCCATGGCCCTTGTGTGCTCGAGAAATTTATCCCTTTCGAGAAAGAAATCTCAATCATTGTGACGAGAAAAGCGGATGGGGAGTTCAGGGTCTTCCCAGTGGTTGAGAATATCCATGTGAACAATATCTTGCATGAGACGATCGCACCGGCAGGAATCAGTGAGCTGGCACAAGTGGAGGCAATTGATATGGCCTATCAGCTGGCTGTGTCACTTGATTTGGTCGGGACGCTGGCCATCGAAATGTTCTTGGTTAGCGAGGACGAAATCATTATTAATGAGCTTGCACCTAGGCCGCATAATTCAGGACATTATTCCATTGAGGCATGTATGACCTCGCAGTTTGAGCAGCATATACGGGCGATTTGCAATTGGCCGCTTGGACAGACGGAAATGCACATGAACGCCGTAATGGTGAATGTGCTTGGCGAGCATGTGGACGGTGTTATCCGAGGATTGATTGAAAATCCGGAGTGGAAGGTGCACTTCTACGGGAAAGAGGAAGTGAAGATAGGCCGCAAAATGGGGCATATCACGATTCTGAATCCAGAACCTGCTGAAGTGCTAGCAGAGCTTGAAGAAACGAAAATATGGAAAGACAAAAGCATAATCAAATAGAAAAGGTGGACAACATTCATGATAGAACGTTATACAAGACCTGAAATGGGCGCAATCTGGACGGAGGAGAACCGTTTCAAGGCTTGGCTAGAAGTGGAGATCTTAGCGTGTGAAGCTTGGTCAGAGCTCGGTGCCATTCCGAAAGAGGATGTTAAAGCGCTAAGAGAAAATGCAACATTTGATGTGAATCGCATCAAGGAAATCGAGGAGGAAACACGTCATGATGTTGTAGCCTTTACGCGCGCGGTTTCTGAAACGCTCGGTGAGGAGCGGAAATGGGTGCATTACGGCCTTACGTCTACAGATGTTGTCGATACGGCACTTTCATACTTATTGAAGCAAGCGAATGACATCTTGCTTGCTGATGTAGAACGCTTCATCACGATTCTGGAAGAAAAGGCAAAAGCTCATAAATATACGGTCATGATGGGACGTACGCATGGAGTCCATGCTGAGCCGACGACCTTTGGCTTAAAGCTTGCCCTTTGGGTAGAGGAAATGAAGCGTAATTTGGAGAGATTAAAGGCTGCTGCGAAGAACGTCGAATTCGGCAAGATTTCCGGTGCTGTTGGAACGTATGCGAATATCGACCCGTTCGTTGAGCAATATGTGTGCGAGAAGCTTGGCATTTCTGCTGCGCCAATCTCAACACAAACCTTGCAGCGCGACCGTCATGCTCAATATATGTCAACGCTGGCACTGATTGCGACCTCTATCGAGAAGTTCGCAACGGAGATTCGCGGCCTGCAAAAAAGTGAGACGCGTGAGGTTGAGGAATTTTTCGCAAAAGGACAAAAAGGTTCATCCGCCATGCCGCATAAGCGCAATCCAATCGGTTCTGAGAATATGACGGGTCTTGCGCGCGTTATCAGGGGGCATATGATGACTGCTTATGAGAATGTAACGCTTTGGCATGAAAGAGATATATCCCATTCCTCAGCAGAGCGGATTATCCTGCCGGATGCGACTATTCTGTTGAATTATATGTTGAACCGTTTCGGCAATATCGTGAAGAACTTGACTGTCTTCCCGGAAAATATGAAACGCAATATGGAGCGCACATATGGCTTGATTTACTCCCAGCGTGTACTTCTAGCACTCATTGACAAGGGATTATCAAGGGAAAAAGCCTATGATACTGTACAGCCAAAAGCGATGGAAGCATGGGAGAAGCAAATCCAATTCAGACAGCTTCTTGATGAAGATGAAGTGATTACAAGCTATCTGTCTAAAGAGGAATTAGATGATTGCTTCGATTACAACTATCATTTGAAAAATGTGGACGTGATTTTTGAACGCCTAGGGCTTTAAGAAATGGAGGGCAGCCTTTTATTAGGAGGCATGCCCTCACTCTTTCTCTCATATAGCATTAATGATATTTCCATTATAGGGGGCTTGTGCAGTGATACATGGTGAACTTCTTTATGAAGGCAAGGCTAAGCGTATTTACGTAACGGAGAATCCTGAAATTGTGCTTGTTCAGTACAAGGACTCTGCGACAGCTTTTAACGGGGGGAAATTCGCGACCATTGAAGGAAAGGGACAGTTAAATAACCAGATTACGAGCTTGCTATTTCAAGAGCTTCGTGCATCTGGGATTGACTCTCACTTCGTCGAGCAGATCGCAAAGAATGAGCAGCTTGTCAAACGGGTGAGCATCATCCCGCTTGAGGTTGTTGTCCGAAATGTGGCAGCCGGCAGCTTCTCAAAAAGGGTCGGGATGAAGGAAGGCATACCGTTAAAGCGCCCGATCGTCGAGTTTTATTATAAGGATGACGCCCTTGGAGACCCGCTGATTACGGAAGATCATATCGATATTCTCGGACTTGCGAGTGAGGCAGATGTGGCTGAACTGAAGGAAAAGGCTTTGCAAATCAATAAGAAGCTGACAGAGCTGTTTGCCTCTGTGGGAATTAAATTGGTTGATTTCAAGCTTGAATTTGGCAAGGATAGCGAAGGTCAAATCCTCCTGGCGGATGAAATTTCACCCGATACTTGCCGCCTATGGGATGAGGTTTCAAACGCGAAGTTAGATAAAGATGTATTCCGCCGTGGATTAGGCAGCCTGACGGAAGCCTATGAAAAAATACTAGAAAAGCTGGAGGGCCTCCAAAATGTATAAAGTGAAGGTGTATGTAACATTACGGGAAAGTGTCCTAGATCCGCAGGGTACTGCTGTGCAAAAATCACTGAATTCTATGAATTATCATGAAATTAAAGATGTACGGATTGGTAAATACATGGAGCTCTCTGTCGAGAAGTCTGATAGGGACATAGACGAAGCCATTCGCAGCATGTGTGAAAAATTATTGGTCAACACGGTGATTGAGGATTACCGCTATGAGGTTGAGGAGGTAGTCGCAAAGTGAAATTTGCCGTGATTGTCTTTCCGGGATCGAATTGTGATGTGGATATGTATCATGCTGTAGTAGATGAGCTGGGAGAGGAAGCAGAATATGTTTGGCATACGGAGACGAGCCTGGACGGCTTTGATGCGATTTTGGTGCCAGGCGGGTTCTCTTATGGCGATTATCTGAGGTGCGGAGCGATTGCCCGCTTTTCTCCCATTATGGATGCAGTGAAGCAAGCGGCAGAGGCAGGCAAGCCCATTCTTGGTGTTTGCAACGGCTTTCAGGTACTGCTTGAGGCAGGTCTTCTTCCTGGAGCAATGCAGCGGAACTCAGGGCTGAAGTTTATCTGTCGTCCGCAGGAATTGGCCGTACAGCAAACCGATACACCATTTACCTCCTGCTATGAGGAAGGTGAGACAATCACGATTCCCATCGCACATGGGGAAGGGAACTATTATTGTGATGAAGAAACCTTGCAGCAATTAAAGAATCAGCAGCGCATTCTTTTTACGTATAAAGGCAATCCGAATGGAAGCCATGAAGATATTGCCGGAATCATGAACGAGAAGAAGAATGTCCTTGGCATGATGCCCCATCCGGAGCGGGCTGTATCCGCTATGCTTGGCAGTGATGACGGATTGAAGCTCTTTAAATCGATTGTTCACTATTGGAGGGAAACCCATGCCATTAATGCTTGAACCGAATCCATCTATGATTAAAGAAGAACGAGTGTATGCCTCAATGGGATTAACAGATGAGGAGTTCGCCAGTATTGAGAAGATTTTAGGGCGCTTGCCAAACTATACGGAGACAGGGCTTTTCTCGGTCATGTGGTCTGAGCATTGCAGCTATAAGAATTCAAAGCCTGTGCTAAAGAAGTTCCCGACGGAAGGCGAGCGCGTGCTTCAAGGGCCTGGAGAAGGAGCGGGTATCGTGGATATCGGCGACGGCCAGGCGGTCGTGTTTAAGATTGAAAGCCATAATCATCCGTCAGCCATCGAGCCTTATCAAGGCGCTGCAACAGGTGTCGGCGGCATTATCCGTGATGTGTTCTCCATGGGAGCGCGTCCCATTGCCCTTCTTAACTCGCTTCGCTTTGGGGAGCTGACAACTCCGCGCATGAAATATTTATTTGAAGAGATCGTGGCCGGGATTGCCGGTTATGGGAACTGTATCGGGATACCGACAGTTGGCGGCGAAATTCAGTTCGACCCTTCCTATGAGGGGAATCCGTTGGTGAACGCCATGTGCGTCGGTCTTATCAATCATGAGGATATTAAAGTCGGTCAGGCTCGCGGCATAGGCAATACGGTCATGTATGTCGGCGCGAAGACAGGCCGCGACGGAATTCATGGGGCGACATTTGCTTCGGAGGAATTGACGGATCAATCTGAATCCAAGCGCCCGGCGGTACAGGTTGGTGACCCGTTCATGGAGAAGCTCTTGCTTGAAGCATGCCTTGAATTAATCCAATCCGATGCGCTGATCGGCATTCAGGATATGGGAGCGGCTGGCTTGACGAGCTCCTCTGCTGAGATGGCATCAAAGGCGGGGAGCGGCATTGAGATGAGTCTCGATTTAGTGCCGCAGCGTGAAAAAGGGATGACGCCATATGAAATGATGCTCTCGGAGTCACAGGAGCGGATGCTGATTGTCGTAAAGAAGGGCCGTGAAGCCGAGATTGAGGAATTATTCGAGAAATTCGGGCTCGAGGCCGTAGCAGTCGGAGTCGTGACGGCTGATAAAATGCTTCGCTTAAAGCATCATGGCGAGATTGTGGCAGAGGTTCCAGCTGACGCCCTCGCTCTTGATGCCCCAGTTTATCATAAGCCTTCACGAGAGCCGGCTTATATCCGTGAATTCCGTGAGATGGAGCCAGACGTTCCGGCAGTAGATGATTATGCAAAAACCCTTCTTGCCCTGTTGGCACAGCCGACAATAGCGAGCAAGGAGTGGGTATATGACCAATATGATTATATGGTTCGCACAAATACGATTGTAGCTCCTGGCTCAGACGCGGCTGTTGTCCGTATTCGAGGGACGAAAAAGGCGCTTGCGATGACGACTGATTGCAATTCTCGTTATTTATACCTTGACCCAGAAGATGGCGGTAAAATCGCCGTGGCTGAAGCTGCGCGCAATATCGTTTGTTCCGGGGGAGAGCCGCTTGCTATCACTGATTGTCTGAATTTTGGGAATCCTGAGAAGCCTGAGATCTTTTGGCAGCTTGAAAGGGCGGCAGATGGCATGAGCGAAGGCTGCCGTGTGCTTAACACACCGGTTATTGGCGGAAATGTTTCCTTATACAACGAAACGAATGGGGAGGCGATTTACCCGACTCCTGTAGTCGGCATGGTCGGACTTGTTCATGATACGGAACATATTACGACCCAAGCCTTTAAGAAAGCCGGTGACTTGATTTATGTCATTGGCGAGACAGCCCCTGAATTTGGCGGAAGCGAGCTTCAAAAATGGATGAACGGCGGCCGAATTTTTGGTCAGGCACCGAAAATCAATCTTGAGATCGAAAAAGAACGGCAGCAGGCTCTGCTTCAAAGCATTCAGGAAGGGCTTGTTGAATCGGCGCATGATGTATCTGAAGGCGGTTTAGCCGTAGCGCTTGCAGAGGGATTATTCGCAGCAAAGGGACTTGGTATTGATGTAGAGGTAAGCGGCGAAATCGTAACCGCTTTATTCGCAGAGACGCAGTCGCGCTTTGTGGTTTCCGTGAATGCGGAGAACAAAGCGGCCTTTGTATCACTCGTGCCAGATGCGAAATTAGCAGGTATGGTCACCGATACTGGGAGATATGTCATCCGATCGAAAGATGAGCAGAGCATCATCGATATTGAAGTAACAGAGCTATTAAGTGCTTGGAAGGGAGCTATACCATGCTTGCTGAAATCCGTGGACTAAATGAAGAGTGTGGATTATTTGGCATATGGGGTCATGAGGAGGCATCTCAACTCACCTATTATGGGTTACACAGTCTTCAGCATAGGGGTCAGGAAGGGGCAGGAATGGTGGTGACTGATGGGGACACCCTTCGTGTCCATAAAGCGGAAGGCCTCGTGAATGAGGTATTTTCCCAAAAGATGATGGAAGACTTGAAGGGGTATAGTGCGATTGGCCATGTCCGATATGCCACAGCGGGCGGAGGAGGCGTGGCGAATGTGCAGCCTTTTCTGTTCAATTCACAAACTGTTGGCAGCTTTGCCCTGGCTCATAACGGCAACCTCGTCAATGCGGTGAGTCTGAAAAACCAACTTGAGATGCAGGGAAGCATCTTTCAAACGACCTCTGATACGGAAGTGCTCGCTCATTTGATTCGTCGTTCTGGCACAGGAGCCTTCAAGGATCGTTTGAAACAGGCACTTTCACATGTCCAAGGTGCCTATGCTTTCCTAGTGATGACGGAAACGGATATGCTGATTGCGGTCGACCCGCATGGCTTGCGCCCGGTATCCATTGGCCGCCTTGGAAGCTCCTATGTTGCGGCATCTGAAACATGTGCATTCGACCTTATCGGAGCAGAGTATATTCGAGATGTGGAACCAGGCGAGCTCGTCATCATCAATGATGAAGGCATTCACTCTGAATACTTTGCCTTCTCCACTGGCCGTGCGATGTGCAGCATGGAATATATTTATTTTTCAAGACCTGATAGCAATATTGATGGCATCAATGTCCATACAGCTAGGAAAAACCTCGGAAAACGTTTGGCGAAGGAAGCGCAAATTGAGGCAGACGTAGTAACCGGTGTGCCTGACTCAAGCATTTCAGCCGCGATTGGATTCGCTGAAGCAAGCGGCATCCCATATGAAATGGGACTGATCAAAAACCGCTATGTAGGACGGACGTTCATCCAGCCTTCTCAAACCTTGCGCGAACAAGGGGTGAAGATGAAGCTTGCGCCCGTGCGCGGTGTCGTCGAAGGAAAGCGGGTCATCATGGTTGATGATTCCATCGTGCGCGGCACAACGAGCAGGCGAATCGTCAAGATGCTAAAGGAAGCGGGCGCAAAGGAAGTGCATGTATGCATCAGTTCTCCTCCTATAAAGAATCCATGCTTCTATGGAATTGATACCTCTTCGAAGGAAGAGCTGATTGCGGGGAGGAACTCCATTGAGGAAATCCGTGAGATGATTGGTGCAGACTCTTTGACATTTTTGAGCGTGGAAGGGACGATTGAAGCAATTGGGCGCCCGTTTGAAGGGGAATACCGCGGACAGTGCATGGCTTGCTTTACCGGCAAGTATCCGACAGAAATCTATACGATGGAAGACCATCCGTATGAGAAAATCAACTATTAGCAGAATCCGTACTAGAGATGGAGAGGAAGATGACGATGTCGAATGCTTATAAGAATGCGGGTGTGGATATTGAGGCTGGCTATGAAGCTGTAGAACGCATGAAAAAACATGTAAGCCGCACGAAGAGGCAGGGCGTGCTCAGTTCGCTTGGCGGATTTGGAGGGATGTTCGACCTTTCCTCCTTAAACGTTAAGAAGCCAGTGCTCGTATCCGGTACAGACGGGGTTGGAACAAAGCTAATGGTTGCAATGATGATGGATGAACATGACACGATTGGTATCGACTGTGTGGCGATGTGTGTGAATGATGTCGTCGCACAAGGAGCTGAACCGCTTTTCTTCCTTGACTACATTGCCTGTGGGAAGGCATTTCCGGAGAAAATTGAGACAATCGTCAAAGGCATATCAGAGGGATGCCTTCAAGCGGGCTGTTCCCTTATTGGAGGGGAGACAGCTGAAATGCCTGGCATGTACAGTCCAGAGGAGTATGATTTAGCCGGTTTTACTGTCGGAGTAGTTGAAAAAGGCCGGATGATTGATGGAAGCAAGGTTTCAGTGGGCGATGTGCTCATTGGTC
>JAEIGA010019176.1_pt1 | contig 10435 bp, 13 predicted proteins | sample 9270691 | NCBI WGS metagenome assembly JAEIGA01 (sample SAMN17057246, study PRJNA624740) | gut metagenome | biome: biome; isolation source: fecal sample | host: Bos grunniens | place: China: Xizang | collected 2019
CAGTTCAGAAGTTCGAGGAAAGGTTTCGAACATCGTTAGTGATTATGTTGAAAAATCGTTGAAATAATGGCATACAGAAGCGCACAAGGAGAGGTTTACAAGGCATTACGAAAGCAGTTGCTTCGTGATGGTATTCCGGTCGGGGAGACTGCGAACTATCCGAGGATTGAGATTCATTCCTTTACGGAGAATGCACCTACCGATAAGGATGGAATGGTACGCACCTTGTCATGTGTCGTGGAGAGTATGAGCGTGAAGTCATACGGAGATGCAGTCACGATGAACGAGGGAAATCTTGAGAGGTTGCTTGAGGATGGATGGGGAATTGACAAGGGATTCACGATCCTTGGAATCACTCCCGACCAGCTGACGGAACTGACCGAGACACTTGAAACGCAGGAGATACTTTACAGACAGTTACAAAGAATAAATGTATTGATATGGCAGAATTAGGAAATACAAGAAGGGTGTACATTGTTACCGGTTCCGGTAACACTTACACCGCGCTGAAGGGAGAGCAGACCAACAGCGTGAATCGTTCCGCAGAATCGATTGACATCAGCGACAAGGATACCGGAGCATGGGGAAGCACTATGGCAGGTAAGAAGTCCCTGACACTTGATGTGACCGTGTATGCAGACAATACAGACACAGAGCAGAAGGCACTCCTTGATGCTTTCTACAAGGACCAGACTGTGAAGGTGTTTGTCGGCAAGCTCGGAAGCAACAACACTCCGTCAGAGGGTGAGGCGTTCGATGCGGTGATTACCAGCATCAGCGACACCAACGACAACGGAGCCGTTGCCACAAGAGCGATGAGCCTTGCATCGAAGGGCGCACCTACCGTTTACCCGGAGGCATAGTCTGAGGTATGGTACAGGTGCTTCATACGATAAGGATGAAGGGGGGAGTGGTCGAGTTGTTGGCTACTCCTGCCCTTTTTGGTATCGCCCAGAGGAAGGGAATGACCATTGAAGCGGATTCGGACAATGCATCCGAAATCTATTCCGCATACACCAAGTTGATTTATCTCGCCGCACTGAACGCATGGGAAGTCAGAAGGTATGACAATCCTCAGATGGGGGAATGTGAGTACAAGCTCATGGACTTCGTGGAGTGGGCGAGTAATGATGCAGAAGGGTTTGTTAATGCGATAAATTTCGTGCTTTCTGCCCTTACGCACAAGGAACTGAAGGATTACGCCACCGAGGGAGCGAAAGCCTCGGAAAACGCAGAGGAAACGCCAAATCTGCAAAGGGAGGATGAATCTGTAAAAAAAAAGTCCAGATATGGATGGATTATGCGCCTATTGAGGCGTTCTTAGTCGGAAGATGTGGTAAGACCATCACTCAATCGGCAATGACCTCGTTACGGGAGTATGAGTTGCTTGTGGAAGGTCATTCGAGGAAGGAACAGGAGAAATGGGAGAAATTGAGATGGGAGGTATTCATGGAGTGGGCAATCAGTCCGAACCTCAAACGCAGACCGAGGACACCGCAGGACTTGATTCGCTTTCCATGGGAGAAGGAAACGACTACGGAAGTGAAGGAGGTTGAGCCACTGACCGAGAATGAGATTCAGGAGTTAAGCAAGATATTCGGAATTGATAGAGACAAGATAAGCAATGGGTAAGATAAGCGACATATGGGTAAGGCTCGGACTGAAGAAGGACGGGTTTGACAAGGGAATGGATGCTGCCGGTAAGAAGGCAGAAGGATTCGGAGCTACACTCGGCAAGGTGAAAGCTGGTGCTCTTGCCGTATGGGCTGCCATTGGTGCGAGTGTAGTTGCTTTCGGTAAGAAGATGATTGAAACCACCAATGCCATTGGTGACGAGTGGGGAAGATTCACCGCACAGGCAAAGGCAGGATGGGACACCTTCGTGCAGTCTTTGTCTGCGATGAATTGGACTGACTTCATCGGTAGGTTCAGAGAAGCGACACAAGCAGCGAAGGAACTCCAGAACGCCCTTGATGCAGAGTTCGAGATAAGCAACTCCATCAAGTTGCAGAAGGCAGCGATGGCAGAAGAACTGAATAGCCTTCAGATTCTCATGCGTGATGTAACGAAGCCTTGGGAGGTAAGGGCGAAGGCTGCTCAGGATTATCTCGATAAGGTTCGCCCATTGTATGAGCAAGAGATGGCACTTGCGAATCAGTTGCTGGATGCACAACAAGGAAAATGGCTCGCAGGTTCCGGATTGACCGATAATCAGCAGACGAGGGATGATCTTTCAAAATTCCTCGTGGATTACGGAAAGACGAATAACGGAGTAGCGAATGCGATAGGCAGAATGCTTGAATTGCAGAAGGAGTATGATAACCTTCTCAGTGTGCGTTTGAGGTCGGGAGACTTCTCAATCGGAAAGCAGACGATTGATGAGTATCGTGCATTAAGAGACTTCGTTCGGAATTTCGCATCGCAGAACGGTTACCAAACTGATATATATAAGCTGGCGCAAGTATATGAGACTTTGAGAGGTGATGCAGATACTCAGCCACTTGTTGATGCATTGATTCGTGCCGGAGAGGCAGCTGGAGCCTATGCGGGTGAGACAAGGAAGGTGCAGTCTGCATTGAATACGGCAACGGCTGCCCTTGAATCGGCAACCGAAACATTAAAGGAAGCATCAGTAGAAAGACAAGACCTTTCACTTCCTGCAATGACTGCGGTACAAGGCAATGCTTTTTCGATGATGCCTGACCTTATGGCTCATGATTGGTTGGAGCGTCAGAAAGGGATGTACCAAGAAGCTGTGGAGAATCAGGCGCAATGGATTGCCATAATGGAGGAAGGAGCGAAGTCCCTTGAAGATACCCTCATTCAATCAATGAGCAATGGACTCCAAGCCATTACCGACATGATGATGGGAATACAAGGTGCCGATGCGAAATCTGTTCTCGCTGCGTTTATGGCTCCGTTCGGCAATTTTGCAAAGCAGATGGGTGCGATGATCATGTCCTACGGTATCTCGATGGATGCAATGAAGAAAGCATTACCGAATCCATATGTCGCAATCGCAGCCGGTGCCGGTCTCATGGCAATCGGAGCAGCCATATCAAGCGGAGCACAGAGGCTCAGCCAAGGCTCTTTGGGCGGTGGAAGTGCATCATACGCAGGAGGGGGTTCGTATGGCTCAAATCCAGACCTTAACTACGAAAGCACATTGACCGTTGAAGTGGTCGGAAGATTGAGCGGAAGCGACATCTTACTCGCAGGACAGAAGACACAGAACAAATGGAATAGATAGTTATGGCATACGCACTCAGATATTACAAGGAAATCGCACAGACCGATGGAGGTGTAGTCCGCTTGGAGATTCACAAGAAGGGCAGCACCGCACAAGCCGTTGAGATCGGTGCAGTCGTTCAGGGGCTTTCGCTTGAAATCCAAGGTCAGCAGGATGACATCGACACACCGATTCAGAAGACATCCCTCCATATGACCTTCGTGGATGCACAAGACATCGAAAACGGCAAGAAAAACGGCTTTTGGGAGGAGTTCTATACTCCGAATGCCTTGTTATGGAAAGTCGTTTTGAAGGCGAAGAACGCGAAGGAAACATCGTTCAGAACAATTTGGGGAGGTTATGTCACTCCCGATTCATTCAGCGAGGACCTTGTGTATCGTGGAAGTGTGAGCATTACCGCAAGGGATAACATCGGACATATGCAGGACTTCCCATTTGATGCGATGGGAGATGCTGATGGAATGATAAGCCTTTACAACCTCGTTTCGATGGGATGGGAGAAGATACAATCTCCGATGAGCCTATCGTGGGCGGGGATATGGTTGGAGTCCGATGGTGTTGTCGCGTATGAAACCCTGATGAATGTATCGCAGTTTCAAGGCAAGGATTGGTACAAGGCGATTGAGACTGCTCTTGCTTCGTATGGTGCGGTGATGCGCTATGTGGGTAACAATACGGTTATCATCACAACACTCAGGAGCCTACCATCACAGGGAGGAGATGTTGCTCTCCTGCCTCATATTGAACCGAAATTTGTAACGGGTGCTCAGAGGGAACTTGTGCCGGCAGTAAAGCGCATCGAGGAGACTGTGGATTATGTGCTTGAGGATTCATGGAGCATACCACAGATTCGCCCTTCCGATTTCAATGGAAACATCTACACGTACAGGTGCAAGGTGGACGGTGAGAACTGGGGAACGCTGGAGCATGATGCTCCGGTCTGGGCTATTCCTATCAATGTCGAAAGGGGATGGAATAACATTCCATCGGAGTCTCTGTTCTTCGATATTGATGCGTATGAGGTAGGTTACTTCTCGGACTATAGAGGTCTTGGCGAGGAAATGAAGCGGTATATGTATATCGCTGCCAACAATGTGGATGACCGCTCTGTATGGTATTCAAAGCAGATTACTTGTGCGGATATGTCATTACGCATCAAGTTTGGTCTCCCGGTCTGCCTTAATAGAAACAATGAAGTAGAGCAGATGTCCGTGTTTGCTCTCAAGTCCATCCGATATACTATATCCCTAAAAAAGGATGGCTCTGTGTCGTATTATGCTGGTGGTGGTACATGGCAGGCAAGCGAGAAGATTCTTGAGAAAACATATGAGATCACTGCAAACGAGACCGAGTTTGTGGAGCAGATAGGAATGGATGATAATGTAGGTATTTGTGATTTGGTCTTTGAGATAAAGAAGATTGAATACGCGAAAATCGGATATGGCTCAATAGCGAATATCGGTTTGTATGCTTGTATTCAGGACATCGCATTTACCACCGCATCGACATCTTCTCTCAGGGAAACGAATACAGTCAATACATCATACAATTCAGATAACAATGTAATCTTGTCGCGTGATCCAGAACTTGGACCAGCTTTCGACAAGGTTGCGATTCCTGCCTTCATCAAGAATGGAATCTTCTACCGAAATGTGGATGGTGAGATTCTTCCTGCAAGGCTATGGTCTTGGGATGGTCGTGAACAACAGATTGCGGTATGGAATCATCTGCAGTTACTTTGTTACTATGCCAAGCCGAACAACCTTATTTCTGGAACGATCGTGAACGCAGACCTTACGAGGGTTGCGAATATCTGGATGTGGCACGGAGCAGAACACATCCTTATCAGCGGTACATACAACTTCCTGAATGGAATGATTGAGAGTGCTGTGCTTCGTGAGTTCGCAAGGTATGATGGTATGTGGTCGGATGTCCCTGGTGCAGCGATGCCGGATACCGAGCAAAATAGCCGGAGCAATGTAGAGGGCGGTTCTTCATCTTCTTCCGCATCCACATACAATACCACCACTACGGTAGTGGTAGGCGGAGGAGATGGCGGATTCTGGGAGTTGAACGATGATGTCCTCAGTACTGACTTCTACACCCGAATCAACAATAGCCTCATCGTGCAGGGAGACATTGCAAGTGGTGGACAGGGTGGTGCTACATCTGTAGGAGTGTCGGGTATCAAGGTCAACGGAAATACATACAGAGATTCCGATGATGGAATCTTGGATGGAATCATTGACCTCGGTACTATTCAAAGCGGTGGCGGTGGCATTACGAACATCACATCACAGATGGTTATTGATGCCTTGCAGTATACTCCATTATCAACCGAAGGTGGAACGATGACAGGCACTTTAATGATGTCGGGCGGTAACATTCAGATGAGTGGAAGTGGTCACATCGTAACAAATGAGGTGTATCCTAAAACGACCGATACTTATTATCTTGGCTCTGATAGTCGCAGATGGAAGAATATTGTTACACAAAATATTAATGGTTATACTCCTATTCATTCCGGTAATATCCGAAGCCAACATGTTACTTATGCGGAAAAGTTAACTACGGGCACATATCAGTATGCGACATTCGATGCAACTAACAAGTATGTGGCATTTGGTGATTTTGCAGCCAAGTCAGGTGGTTATGCCACTTATATTGATGGTAGTAATATTTATCTGCGAGTGAATCAAGGCACATCGGTGGCTATGTCGGTGGCTACTAATGCAGATGTAACTTTTGAAAAGAATATTATAGTCAAGGGCGATGTCGCAAGTGGTGGAGGTGGAACTGCAACAACATCATACCTTCCTCTCACAGGTGGCAATGTGGATTATTTAACAATTAGTAATTATACGGCTATTCACGCAGGTAATGTAAATAATTATTTGACGAAAATAGTCACAAATTCGGGAGATACTGCAATTTCTGTATCTACATCCAATAATGTTAATTATCTAACTAATAATGGATGTGTGTACATTAAGCCTACTACTGAATATTCCTATGACCAAGGAATCCGCATCGGTTATTCAAACTCTCAACAAATATCTGCAATATGGATGAATGTCGAATCCGTAAGTGGATACAATGCAGGAATGTGGGGAATCACTTGTGCGAAGGGTGGCAATCTCCGATTCAGAGGTGGAGCAAGTTCTGCGGCTGATATAATGAATCTCACACAATCGGGAGAAGTTTTAATCGGTGCAACAACATCTCAATCCTATAAATTTTATGTTAATGGAACATCTCTGTTTTCGGACAGGGTAAGTGTTGGAAAAGCGGTGGCACAACAAACATCGGGAAGGTCTCAGTTATCTGTGGTTTCAACTACTGACTTGCCTTGTGATTTGATTCTTGGAGCAAACGCACCACATTGGAGTTTTACTGCAAGAAATAGCACGGAAGCAGGTGTAGCAGGAGCATACGGATTGGGTATATATTCATATAGGCACTCAAGTTACAGGTTATATATAAAGGATAACGGATATATCTATACTGCAAGTAATGTCATCGCAGGAGGCTCGGTTACTCAAAATTCCGACATGAGACTAAAGAATAAGATGTATGACTATAATCTTGACTTGTCTGTAATTGCACACGCACCTCTTTTCACTTTTATGTGGAACGATGGCAGGGATTCAGAGTTGCATATTGGTACATCCGCACAATATTGGGAAAGCATTGCTCCGCAGTTAGTGGTAAACGATACATATAAGTCTCTTGACTATGCTACTCTTGGTGTGGCAATGGGTATATCCCTTGCAAGAAAGACAAGGAACTTGGAGCAGAGAATCATTGAATTAGAGGCAGAAGTGGAACGATTAAGACAGGCATAGAATGGGAACATATGTAAATAACAACCGAGTGAGTTTCGGGGCATCCGTAGACTACGATAACGCAGTACAGGAGATTGCTTCCCTTCTCGCAGTTGGAACGAGGTCGGATGGTGCTTTCCATCTTGCCGACATCTGCCAAGCGGATAGCATTAACATGATGTCAAAGAGGAAGCCTGTGAGAAGTTCTGCAACCGCAAACACATCCACAACCTACAAGGCAGATGGATGGTGTGGTTTCGATGTATCGGAAGCCATAGTATCAACGAGAGGGGATGTGAGTGGCATCGCAGACAAGATGACAAGGGATGGATGGAATGGATGGAAATACGCAAAGCCGAGAGGTGTGACATCTTCCTATACGGAGTGGAACAGACTGCGAGATTTCGATGGATACAATCACGCGGCAGTAACATTCGTGCAGAAGTTCTCCTGCCCCGAATCATGGGCATTGCAAGGTGGAGAAGCCTTTAATTGTGCGTGTATGTACTTTGAGAACTCCGATGATTATAACCTCACGCAGCACGATTTGCCGATAAAGGACTACTATTTCGGTGTAGCATTGATTAGCGGAAGCAAGGTGTATCGGATGACTAACTCTCAGCCTATATCGGAGACAGGATTCTCAATGGCATTTCAGACCCAATATGTGACCGTAGGCTTGTATAATGTCTATCCGTTCATCTCTACAAGGGTGTTATCTGTTAATGATTCCGATGTGATTCCTGCAACGATATATACCATCCCTCGCACATTGATGCGGTCAATCAATATCGTGCAGTCGCAGGTCAATGTGACACTTAACGGCTATTACAACGAGGCAATGACGCAGGCTTCATATACCGTGAAAATCACAAACGGAAGTGGCGGTTCTATAACCTTTAATAATAACTATGTACGCCTTCGTTATGCGAATAAGGATTGGAACGATGTAATGGTAACAGGCGAGAAGGAGGACACTATCGCATCCTTCACTCTTGCGGCAGGAGCATCAAGAACATTTACAGGAACATTTACGGGATTTGCTACTGATTTGCCAAGAAACTCGCAGCTTATGGCATCCTTCGGAACAGGAACGCATAGGGTAGCAGAGCCACTTCGTATTCCTGCATCCCCGACATCATTATAGAAACTTTAACAAAAAACGATATATGAAGAAGATTGACATTGTAAGACTTGCAGGTGCGGTCGCACAGGTAAGCAACAACGGACTTGAGCCGAAGAAAGGTCTGAAACTTTACCGATTCTATCAGTCACTCAAAGCCGTACAGACAGAGGTAGCAGAGTATGAGCAGAAACTCCGTGCGGACTATGATGTGGAAAGCGGAGACAAAGACACGATAGCCAAGTTCAATGAGGCGTTCATGGAGATTCTGAACGAGGAGATTACTCTTGATGTGGATACTTTCCTCACAGAAGAAGAAGCGGTGGATATATTCGGCAAAGTCCTCACTATGGAAGGCTTGAACATCATCCTGCCGATGGTAGCAAAAGATTAACCCTTTAAACGATTAGGATATGGTACGATTTGAAGAAATCACAAGCAAGGATGTCAGAGTTCCTTACACTAAGGATGACATCGAAGGAATCATTGTAAAAGGCTCTGTAGCCTATGACAAAGAAGAGAAGGTAACAAGTGCATCGGGTTGCATCAACGAGATAGAAGGTGGCTACATCGCAGACTTCTCATCTTATGGTGTAGGCGAGAATGTGAGAATCAACCTCACGAACTGCATCCCTGCGAAGATGGGCGAGGCTATCATGGTTGCACAGGCTACCCTTGCCGACCTTGCATCCACTTATCCACAGGAGTAATGTCTGCTCCCCTTGCCTATGTGGTTGTTTCCAAAATGGAAATATCCACACGCCTACTTGGGGAGCTTTTAAAACTTAACGAGATGAAGAAACACCACGCAGATAAATACATCTTCTATGTATGCCTTGCCTCGGCTATCATCATCGGTACGGCGTCTTTTTTCATGCCCCCCACAGGCATCATAGACCCTTCCGTTTTAAAGTTCATCGCCCTGCTCCTCGGATTCAGTGCGCTCGGTGTAGCAGGTCAGAATCTTGCCAACGGAAAGGATGTAGTATTCTCACATGGCGAAACAAAGGTAGAGATAGGAGATGAAGACGATGATAGGAAAGGCAATATTTGAAACAAAGGACAAGCAGTTGATACCGCTGGATGACATTCAGCATATCAATGGCAGATACAACGAGGCGATGAAGGATAATTGTCAGACATTGACAATCCTATACAAAGACGGATTGAAGGTGACAATCCCGGCATCGGAATATGACAGAATCAAATCAGCATGGGAGGGAAGAAGAAATGCAACAAGGTAAATTGAGCAAGAACTTCACTTGGAAGGAGTTTACCAAGAGTGACACCGCATCAAGACTCCACATCAATAATGAGATTGTTGACTGGGATGTGAGGGATAATATCAAGGCTCTGGTGGAGGATGTGCTTCAGCCACTCAGAGATGCTTGGGGTGGTCCTCTTTTCATCAACAGCGGATTCAGGTGTCAGGAACTGAACGAAGCAGTAGGAGGTGCTCCGACAAGTCAGCACGTGAAAGGTCAGGCTGCTGATGTGGGATGTTCTGATTCGTTGGCACTTGCGAAGCTCGCAAAGAGAATGAATCTCCCATTCGACCAGATGATCATCTATCCTTCTTTCGTTCATTTCTCATACAAGAAGGATGGAGAGAATCGGATGAAGGTCTTGTATTCTGCGAATTATAGAGGTCCGAAATTATGAGAAGAAGCATTCTTTTACTCGCAATAATGGTCTGCGTAAGTTGTGGACCTGCAAGGATAGTGACCGAGTTCCAGAGGGATTCGGTCATTGTCAATGTGCGTGATTCGGTATTCGTGCGTGATACCATCGTAAAGGTGGAAATCCCTGCGGAATCTGGGGCGAATGTCCTTCCGGATACCGATACCTCCTACCTTGCGACAAGCCTTGCAGAATCCAAAGCATTTGTCAAAAACGGGCAACTGCATCACTCGCTTCGTAATCGTTCCGAGATGCTTCTGCCGGTGAAAGTGCAGTACATTGATAGAGCACGATCGGAGAAAAAAGAAAGTATTGTATCAAAGAAGATCGTGGAGACTATCGAGGTGGAGAAGGAACTGAGCAGGTGGCAGAACTTCATCATGTCGCTTGGATATGCGCTTCTGATTGCCGGCTCTGCTTGGGTGGTACGGAAGTTGTCAAAAATACTACCATTTTCGTGACATCACGAAAATGTTTAGTTTCATATACTAACAAATAAATTAACACTAAAGGGTCATGTCGTGAGATATGGCTCTTTTTTTATCCTATAGTATACCA
>JAEIGA010019177.1_pt1 | contig 10435 bp, 21 predicted proteins | sample 9270691 | NCBI WGS metagenome assembly JAEIGA01 (sample SAMN17057246, study PRJNA624740) | gut metagenome | biome: biome; isolation source: fecal sample | host: Bos grunniens | place: China: Xizang | collected 2019
TCCTTTATCATACATAGTCTTTACTTCTTTTATACCTTTGAAGAATGTTTTGTAATCTTTTACTATGTAAGCGAATGGTTCTCCCCAATTGTTATGGTATTTGTTTAAGGCGTCACTAGTTCCAAATAATACATTTACATTTGTTTTATAATTAACTATTGTCTTTATAGCTTCTTCTGTGAAATATACGTCTCCAAATATATAGCATACTTCTTCATTAATAGGGTAGAAAGCGTCTAACCAGTATCCTATAGTTTCTTTTTCTTTTTGTGTAAAGTTATTTTCTTTGTTCTCTAATCTTATAGCATTACAACTATCAAATAAAGGATTATTGCTTGATATGTATATTTCTTTAACTCCGTTTTCTTTTAGTAGTCTTATAGTCCTATCTACTATTCTTTCTCCTTTAACTATACTTAATTGTTTAGGAGTTTCGAAGTCTTTGTATTTTCCGCCACACATTAGAATATATTTCATTTTACACTCCTTATTAACGATCCTTCTCTTATGTTATATGTATATATTTGATTTCTTATACAACATGAAGTCTTTGGTTTTATTTCTTGATTAAACACCCAATCTTCTGCTGTTTTTAAATCTTCTCTAAATCTAGTCTTTCCTATAATTTCTCTTTTATACACTCTACACCATACAGCACAATTCCATTTAGGAGGTTTATCAGTTATTACTATATTGTGTACTTGACTTTTCCAACTTATATAAATAATGTCTGTTTTTAAGCTATTTAAGACCTTTTCTATATAATCTTGTCTTATCATGTCATCACTATCGATAAACGCTATATAGTCGCCTTTTGCTATGTCTAAAGCTACATTTCGAGGTCTACTTGCTCCTCCAGAGTTATTAGGCAAGTGTATTACTTTTGCTTTTAAATTATCTAGTGCTTTTTCATTACACCCGTCATCAACTATTATCCATTCGACCTCTTCTGTAAGTTGTGGTTGTAATCTTTCTGCAAGTCTTAATGTATATTCTAGAGTGTTATAGTATGGAGTTATTATTGATAGTCGCATAACTTCTTTGCCTCCAAATAACTTGCTCTTTGTCTACTTACCATAATTGGTTCGTTTCTTTCTACATATCTTTTCAAAACTAAATCATAATATCTACGTTTAGGAAATATTTCTATCATTTCGTTAGGATCATAATTCGTATTGTTATCTAAAAACTTATCCCAATTGTCTTTAGGTGGTTTCCATTTAACTTCTCCTAGTCCTTTAACTATTTTGTCTATATCAACCTTTTGAAGATTGAAGTCTAATCTTATTGCTTCTTTGTCAGTTATTTTTAATTCGTCGAATACTGGCAACGGAGTTATTATTATTGGCGTTCCTAACATAAGAGCTTCTACTACACTATAACAAAAAGCTTCGGCATTACTTAATTGCACCAAGTAAGTAGCTTCTGCTATCTCTTTTGTTAAGTCTAATTTAGGAGCTTTTATATGTATGTTAGGACTTTGAAACCTATAATTGATATTCGTATATATATCCCAGTCGTAATTAACTCCTGCTTGGTCTAATATCTCGGCGAGTTTATCTATTCTCCAACCGCCTTTTTCACTAGACAATCTAGTAGCACTTATTAAGTGTAGCCCTTGTTTCTTTTTTACCTTTACTTCGGGCAAGACGATAGGATTATATATTACTTCTGCGTTTTCTCCAGTTAATTCTTTGAAGTGGTCGCATACTAATTGACTAACTCCTAGATACTTGAATCCAGGGTATCTAATTGGCTTGAAACTAACCGCTTTATAATCACAGTGTATAATATGATATTTTTCTTTTGCTTCGACTTCTATGTCTAATCCATAATTGCAAAAAAACTTATTACATTTTATTTTTTCGTTTTTGTATTTATGTACTTCTACATATTTAGCAAGTCTATTGACTTGAGTAGCGTCTCCTTCACGATAATAAACTACTATGTTTTTATATTTTTGTGATAGGTAGTAGAAAAAGCTTTCTACACTCAACCACCAATAGAATTGATACTTTTAAAATAGAAAACTACATCATATTCCATTGGCATAATAACCACCTCACTTATATCTCCATATATATCCTTTTGAAGTTTCCGTTTGTCCTCGACAACAATTACATATACAACTAATTGATTTTAAATTCATTTGTCGAGTAGCTTCTGCTATACTAGGATACTCTTTTATGAAATTCATATTTTTATCATATTGAATAACTTTTTTACCTGTTTTATTTATAACTTTTTGTATTCTGTTTCCATAAGTATTGTTATATGAAACGCTACACCACTCTAAATTATCAATAGAATTATTTAGTTTGTTTTCGTCAATATGGTTTATTTGTGGGAGGTTGTTTGGGTTTGGTATAAACGCTTTTGCTATCAATCTATGTAATTGATGCCATTTTCTTATACCATTTTTTCTTAATCCTATTTGATAATAACCATGTTTTATTTTTGGTTTTAATATATTATTACCATCTCTTTTATAATTATAAAAACTCTTAACTCTACCTAAATTACTAATTTGGTATATTCCTTCATATCCAGGAATATCCTTCCATATCTCTTTATTCATAAAGCTTTATATATTTGTGAGTTTATTTCATCACATAGTTTTATTGCTTCTTCTTTATCTTCTAAAGTTGTATGTATGCCTACTTGATTAGCCACATTGTAAATATGAGTTGCTTTTACTTTTGAGTTAGTAATTATAAATTGGTCTTTCTTGTCTTTTGTTATTGTACTTTTAGGTATTCTTCTATTGCAGTCAAACATTTTATAATCTTTGTCGTCAACTTTTTGTTCGAACTTTGCTTTTTGCAGTTCTTCTTTAGTTAGTTCTAGATAGTCGACCCTTGCTGTTAGTTGTATTGTATTAACAGGATATATAAGTCCTTTTTCCTCGTCTCTATACTCTGCGATCTTATCATTTATTATTTTTATTTTTGACATATAGTCTTTTAAGCTTTCTTCTATCATAGTTTAGTCTCCTTTGTCTTTTTAGATAAGTCTAGTAATATTTCTTTACTTGTAAAATACTCATCTGGTATTCTATTTATTCTTTTTAACTTTCTCCAATACTTTTTCTCGTCTTTATCCTTTATTGAATCTATATTTATTGTTCTAGACTTTATTATGGTGTATAAAGGTTCACTTTCTGGCATTGAATTGAACTTCTTCATAAAAGTAGTTTTTCCTATTTTTAAGAATTCATTCCATTCAATATCTTTATATCTAGCACAATAGAAAGCATAAGCTTGATTTAAGTCACTAGGATAGGCGAAACAAAAGAACATTTTATTAGACTTTTTTCTAGTTTGATTTACTGGGTATTTCGTCATCACTTGTAGCACCTGTAAAAGCACTCATTAACTCCATACCAAATAGTTCGCTTTCGTCATCTGTAAGCCCTATATCCATAACTAATTCGGCTATACCTTGTTTAAAAAACTTCTTGCATAACTCGTCAAACATTTCCATAGTTGCTTCGTTAGTATATTCTTCTTCTAAAGCTACAACGTTAGTGTTATCTTCATAAGTTTTATTTCCTTCTGTTTTTACGATAACTAAATCTTTTTTAGTTAGCCCTTCTTTAGCAAGGTCAAAAACTAATTTCTTTTTTGCTTTAGATACAGCAGATTGTATATCCCTCATTAATCCTACGTCACGTTTAATAGCGAACTTTTTATCTTTGTAGATTAACTCTGTAGTATCTGCGTCAATTCTTTTAAACTCGTATTTCATATAATCTCCTTATCTTCGCCCCTTTTTGTGTCTTAACAACCCTCATAGCAACATAGCCGAAAAAAGACACGCATTCCCAACCTAAAAAGGTAGACCAACCCACTTTCGTATAAAAGGGCGATTAATGATGAACAACTGGTACTCTTTTATAAGTACCATAGAATAGATATATGTAATATGTATAGATTATTCAACCTATATTGGATTAGCTATATATATCTATTCTATGCTACCTATAAAAATAGGTAACACGAACATATGGTAAACTTGGCGTCTTTATAGACACCATAGAGTAGATATAGTGAAAAAATATAATATTAACCATGTAAGAATACGTATAAAGAATTACTTTTGAATTTTAAATAGAAGGTTCTATATCTACTCTATGCTATTTATAAATAGCGTTTTTTGTATTCGTCTTTTATTAGGATTTTACCTTTAGAGTTTCTATCGTCGCTATGATGATATTCAAAGTCTTGTAATAAACACTCCATAATCTCTCTTTGATCTTGTGTAGGTTCATACCTTTGATTATTGATTATCTTAAACATTTTATTTATTGTGGTGTATGTTTTAATATCTTTACACTCAATAATATGTAGGTATTGATGAGGAATAGGCATTAGTATTGCTCCATTAGTTATTATTTGTTTTCCTCCGTCCTCACGTTTCTCAATATGATGAAAAGTTGCTTGTTCTCTTACAAGTTTATAGTTTAACCAGTCCAGGTTAGAATATGGTTTATAAATCTTTAACATTTCAATAGTAGTTTTGTTCATACTTTCTCCTAAAATAAAAGGCACTTACCCCTATAAAAGAGTAAGTGCTTGGTAAAACGATTTTCTATTAAAAAGGGGCTTTTTATATAATTATATTAGTGTCAATACACTTCGTTTTACACTTTAATTATATCTTATAATCCCTTTAAATAGTGCGACATACATACGACATATTTTATAGATAGTTTTTTCTAAATATATCTATAAAGTCATCTATACTAGCTTCGTATGTTTCCATAAATCTTTTTTGACATTCTTTTTTTAACTTTATATCTAGATCGTGGTTATTGTGTATTTTTTCGTGACAACTAAAACATACTGGTATAACACAACCATACTTCATAGAGTTGATTCTATTTCTACCAAAGAATATCTCGTGTAAATGTTGTTTCCTGTTAGGACACATATAACACCTATCTAAATTATTGGTTAATATTGAATATCTTTTTTTCTCTAAAGTTTTAATCTTCATACTTCCTCCTGGACTCCGCCTGGACTCCATTTGTAGCCAAAAACACATATTTTTGGTTATCTAAAGAAGTATGAATATATTGATTTTACAATGTTTTTTAGTGTATTCGATATATTCTAATCAAACCGCTATGCTCCACCAATTAGTTATAAAGTCGTTGATATACAACGATTTTTTTATTTCAATACTTCTTTAGACTCCACTCTGGACTCCATTTTATATATTTTTATAAGGTATCTATCATTTTAGACACCTCTAAAAGTTCACTTTGATATAAGTGTGTATATATATCTAACGTCACACTTATTTTTGAATGTCCTAGATATTTAGATACCAGAACTATGGACGCTCCATGTTGAATTAAGAATGACGCACAACTATGTCTAAAGTCATGTATTCTTATTCTTTTTACTCCTGCTATATCACAATACTTATTTTTTTTAGCTTGTATAGTGGATTCTCTAAAAGGTAGTTCATTACCAAATACAAACCACTCATTTGAATAATACTTACGTTTCTTGGCTTCTTCTTGTAGTGTTTTAAGACTTGTTATAAGTTTATTAGGTATTGGCAACACTCTATAAGATTTATTCGTTTTTGGGCTTGAAAACGTATATAATTGACCTTTTAATTTAGTAGTTAGAGTTTTGTTTATTCTAACTTCTTTTTTTGTGAAATTAATATCGTTCCAATTTAGAGCTGTTGCTTCGCCTTGTCTTAATCCTAGGTAGTAGAGTACCTCAAAAAATGTCTTATAGTTGAATTCATCTATTACTGAAATAAACTTTTTAAACTCATCATAAGTAAAGACCTCCATTTCTTTTTTTGTTTCGTTTATTCCTTTGTAGTTTTCTATAAACTTTAACATATTATCACTTGTATTATAGTACTTGTTAGAATACTTGATAAGTCTTTTTAATAGCCCTACGATCTTGTTCTTATATTCTACAGAGTATCCTTTAGAGTCTATGTAGTTTCTAAATTGTTTATATTTGTTTATATCAAAGTCGTTTATTCTAATTTCTTTTATTGGTTCAAATACCTCGAATAGATTATCTACTTTTTTTATAGATTGTATCTTCATGTCTTTTTTTCTATATTCCTGATATTCCGAAAAGATTTCTTTAAAAGTTTTGTTTGATGATAATACTTTGTTTTCTATCACTTTTATTCTAAACTTGGCTTCTTGCTCTAAAGCTTCTTTTTTAGTTTTAAATCTTACAGAAGTATACCTTTTGTTATTTCCATAAATATCTTTGTATCTAACAGAAAAAGAATACTGCCTTCCGTCTTTGGTTGAATCCCGTTTTATAATTGACATAATTAAGCCCCCTAGTAAATTATTGTCTTTATATAATCTAATCCTTGTATTTTTTTCAACACCTTTTTATCTACTTTGTCTTTTTCTTGTTTATAGAACTTTAAAAACTTATCTGTATAATCTTTTAATCTTTCTAATAGTTCATCTTTATTGTAAGTGACTCCTGAACGTTCGGCTCTTATTATACACTCTTTTGTCGCCCAGTAAAAGTTATCTAAATCTGTAGCGAAACATTCTAGTCTTGTAAATCCTTTTTGATAAGGATATTTTTCTTTAGATAGTTTCTCTTTAAACTCTTTATATTGTGTTTGATATACAAGTTTTATACTATCTAAATCAATTTCTAGTCTTTCTCGCTCTGTCATTATTTATCGTCCTTCATTCTTTTAATATCATTTTCAATTTTACTAATATATCTTAAATTAATCTTGTTGTATAAATCTTCTGGTTCTATGTTATATAATCTTGCAAGTTCAAAGAATACGTTCATTCTTATTTTAGATTTTCCTAACTCATATTTAGATAAAGTTTGTTTAGTAAACATTTTTGTCTTGTCGGCTACGTTATTTAAAGAAAGCCCCTTTTCTTTTCTTATTTCCCTTATTACTTCTCCAGCAGATTGATTTAAAAAGGTATCTAACAATTCACTTTGACCGTATAATTTGCGATAGTCTGTTTTCATATCATCAACCTCCTAACGCTATTATAACACACTTTACAAAAATATTTTATTTTTTTTCGTAATTATTGTTGACTTTACCAAAAAAGTGTTATACGATTAAATCATCAAGAAAGTAGCAAATAATTACTACCTTGATAGAAAGGAGAAACGATGAACTTAAAATTAAGAGGTAAAAGGGTAGAAAAAGGATATAGTCAAGCTGATCTTGCTAAGCTTCTAAAAATTTCTACTAATGCCTACAACTTAAAAGAAAATGGTAAAACCGAGTTTACTTTAACTGAAATACAAGATTTACTATATTATTTAGACTGCGATTTCGACGACATTTTTTATAGAAAAGAAGTCGTAAATAATTGCGATGAATAGCAATAAAAAAGAGAAACCCAAAGTAAAAGATTTCTCGGCTACATTATAGCACGAGATTAAAAAAAAGTAAATGTTAGGAGGTATAAATGGACGAAAAACCAAACTATTACGCAATTATACCTGCAGAGGTTAGATATAACGAAAACTTAAGACCTAATGAAAAATTGCTTTTTGGAGAAATAACAGCTTTATCAAACGCTACAGGAGTGTGTACTGCTTCTAATAGTTATTTTTCATCACTATACGGAGTTGTTCCTAGTGCGATAACTAAATGGATTAAAGACCTAGAAGAAAACGATTACATAGACGTTCATTATGTAAAAGAAGGTAAAGAAATAAAACAACGAATTATTAGATTAAAGGGTAGTCACAAATATGATGAGGTAGTCACAAAAGTAATAGGGGGGTATTCACAAAAAGCAAAAGAGAATAATACAAGTAATAATACTACAAGTATAAAGAAAGAAATATATAAAGAAAGAAAGTTTAAAAAACCTACTTTAGAAGAAGTTCAAGAATACTGCAAACAAAGAGGTAATTCTGTAGATCCTAAAAAGTTTATAGATTTCTACGAAGTAAATAATTGGACTGACTCTAAAGGTAACAAAGTTAAGAACTGGAAACAAAAGGTAATTACTTGGGAAGGTCGCCGAACTACAAAACAAGCAGACGTTCCAGAGTGGTTCGATAAAGAAATAAAGAAAGAGGAATACGATGAGGACACAAAGAGACTTGCTGAAGCAATTAGAGGAACATAAACCAATAATTATTAATTACGGCAAGGGTTATTATACCGAAGAAGATATAAAAGACTATGCAAAGTGGGACGACAAGTTAAACACCTACAGAGATGATACGGGTGTTTGGAAAATAGAACTACTTATAGACATAGCAAAAGGATACGTAGAAGGGACTAAATTAGAGATAGGAGATTAAAAATGATAGACACAATACACATAGGGGCTGGTAGTTATCCTACACCTTTAGAAAAGGACGAAACTACCTTTGAATTAACAATAACAATTAAAACAAGCGATATATTCCCAGAGTCGTGGGATAAAGAAGAAATTAACGATTATATAAAAGACAACGTAAGAGAATACTTAAACTACGAAGATATAGAAAACGTAGAAATAGAATTATAAGAATAAAAAGGAGCAATGAAAAATGATAATGAAAAAAGGAACTGAAAAAGTATTATTAATTATTACATTTATAACTTTAATGTTTGGAGCAGGAGAAAACACACTTGTAAGTCTAGGAGCTTTACTTATTTTAATACCAATAGCAATTCTATTTATCAAATATGGTAGAGGCAATGCGTAGAGTTTTATCAATAAACGAATTCAATAGAATGAGTGAAGAACTAGATAAAGTTAAATACACTTGTAAATGTGGACATAGAGTAATTATTCCATATCACTTAGATAAAAATATTTGTTCTTGGTGTCATGAATACGTATTTAAAAACAAAGAAGCTGAATTCAAATATAGATTAAAGGAGAAAATGAAATGAATAAGATTTACGAACATTTAAAGACAAGAAAGAAATACAATACTTTAGAAATAAAATATCAAGCAAAGTGTGAAGAACTAGACGATAGAGTTATACAACTTAACACAGAAAAGAGAATCAAAAAGAAACAACAAGAACTATTCAACGAAAGAGTAGAAGAACTTACAAAAGAAATTATGGACTTAAAAGAAGAAAGAGCAAAACTAAAAAGAGAAATAAGGGAGTTAAAGAAAAATGGAAAATAGAGTTTTGAATTATATGTTAGAGTTTGGATCTATTACAACAAAACAAGCTTTTGAAGATTTAGGTTGTACCAGATTAAGTGAATACATAAGAAGATTAAGAACAAAAATGATTATAGAAGATGAAATAGTAACAGGAATAAATAGATACGGAGAAAAAGTATTCTGGAAAAAATATTTTATTAAGGAGGGCGAAAAATGTTTAGACCATTAAAAGCAGATGAAATAGACGTAAGAATATCACAAATAGATAAAAATTGGTGTACTTTATTGCTTTATAAAGACGCTAGGGTAGACCAGAACATTTTAGATGAATCCGTAGGACAAATGAACTGGCAAAAACACTATTCTAGAGAAAATGCAAATTGTATCGTTTCAATATGGGACGACGAAAAAAAACAATGGATAGAAAAAGAAGATACTGGAACAGAAAGTTTTAGCGAAGCAGAAAAAGGGTTAGCAAGTGATAGTTTTAAAAGAGCGTGTTTTAATTGGGGAATAGGTCGAGAATTATACACAGCACCAAGTATATTTATATTTCCTAGACAAGACATAAAATATAAAAACAAAGGTAAAGAAGTAGATGAGTTTTTCGAACATAAAGAAGGTAAATATACAACAAAGACAAGGTTCTATGTAGATTATATAGACTATGACGAACAAAGAAAAATAAAAGACCTTGTAATTAGAGACCAAAAGAACAATATACGTTTTGAAGAATTATCTCAAGAAACAGAGAAAGAAAGAAACAAAAAAATAATGAGGTTTAAAAAATTAATTGAAAAAAACGAGGATAACGACAACAAGTTTGATCGTGAAGAAGTATATAAATATTTCAATGCCGAAAGCGACGCTCAAATAAAATGGGACGATTTAGACAAAGCTATTAAGTTATTAGAAAAGAGGTTAGAAAAATGAAACTAGGTTACGAAAAAGTCACTTTAGAAGATTTAGAAATGTATCACTCTTGCGAGTTCGAGTGTGACGGAGACTCAAAAAAAGTAATAATTAGGAGGAAAGAAAGTGAATAGAGTATTTTTGACAGGGAGACTTACAAAAGACCCTATACTAGAACATACGGCAAAAGGTACACCTTTTTGTAGATTTACTCTAGCGACTAATAGACTAGTAGTTAGAGACGGAGAACAAAAAGCAGACTTTATAACTTGTATGTCATGGAATAAACAAGCAGAAGTTTTATGTAAATATCAAAAGAAAGGTAATTTATTAGGGGTTCAAGGAGCTTTTAGAGTAGACAAATACGAATCACAAGGAGAAACAAGATATAAGTCTTATGTATTATGTCAAGA
>JAEIGA010019178.1_pt1 | contig 10435 bp, 12 predicted proteins | sample 9270691 | NCBI WGS metagenome assembly JAEIGA01 (sample SAMN17057246, study PRJNA624740) | gut metagenome | biome: biome; isolation source: fecal sample | host: Bos grunniens | place: China: Xizang | collected 2019
ATTGTTTAGGAGGTCGAGTGTTTGCCCGTTTTTATTAGTTAAAATTAAATCCATAAACTATCCTCCAATGATTTTTTTAAGTTCTAAATTAGATTTATGCAAAGCGTATTTAGTGGTTTCCATGCCTTTAAAGGAGTTTTCGATTGTGTAATTATTAACCACGTTTCCGCCAAGTTTAGAGCCGATTAAGTCCGCTAATTGAGACAAAGCCGAGTTGCTTGTCAAAGACATTCCACCGACGTTTAACTCGGGCGAGATTTTATCCATAGAATTAATCATATCTTTTTTAACGGATTTCATTTCGTCTTCAAATCCGACGCCTATTCCTTCGGCTAATCCAACGCCGATTGTATCCGCCATAATTTTTGAAGGAGAATTGATTTTAAAGACCTTTTTAAAGCCGTCCACGATTGATTTTCCAAAGCCTTTAATTTTGTCCCATAACCAAGAGCCCGCGTTTTTTATACCTTCCCATAAGCCCTTAATTAGTTCGCCACCAACTTTAAAGATTTCGGGTATGCCGTCAATAAGCCCTTGAACGATTGTTTTAATAATCGTCGGGATTTGTGGGATTAATTCTTTAATTATGATTGGGATTGCTTCGATAATTCCCATTAACAATTGAACCGCACCTTGGATTAAATCGGGTAATCTTTCAATCAATGCATTAATAATAGTCGAGACTATTTTTGGGGTCTCCCTTACCAACGCTTGAATGATTGTTGGCAATGCTTGGACGATAGCCATTAAAAGTTTAATTGCACCTTGTAAAAGTGCGGGTAGCATTTTTAAAAGCCCGTCGATAACCGCATTTACGATTTTCGGGATTTGCGGAATAAGTTTTTGAATAATTATTGGGATTGCGTTTACAATCGCCATAAATAATTGAATTGCTCCGTCTAAAAGTTGAGGCAAGAACGAAATCAATTTATCAATTATTGAAGTAATTAAAGTTGGAAGCATTGATAACAATTGCTCGATAACAACGGGCAAAGCCTCAATTATCGCGTGGAAAAATTGCAAACACGCGTCAAATAATAAAGGAACCGCGTCGAGTATTGCTTGAACGATTAACGGAATTGCATTAATAACGGCTTGCACGATTTGAGGTATCATTTCGCCAAGTGCAATCACGATTTGACTAATCATTTGCGCCAACGTTTCGATTAAACTTGGAAGTGCGTCGAGCAATGCTTGTATAAGTTGAGGTATCAACTGCAATATTATTTCTAAAACGCGAGGCAACATATCGGTTATTTTTTGGAGTAAAACGTTTACAATTCCCGTTAATCCTTCGGCAAATTGTTTCGCTCCCTCCGCGCTTCCCTCAAAGGCTCCGCGAAGTCCATTCCCTATTAACTCAACAAATGGTTTAATAGCCTCTAATAAGCCCGCAAACGCATTTTTAAGCATTGTCATAATAGGCTCGGCAATCGCGCCTAAATCCGCCATTGCAAGCGTTAAACGTGTTTGTGCTTTTTCGGCTTCGATAATATCTTTGTTGTTTTCTTTATAATGTTCGCCCGCTTCTCCATATAAGCCGTTAAGAGTTTCTAAAATCAATTTAGTTCTTTCTTGCTCGGAGTTACACGCGTCTAATTTGGCTTGAAACTCCTCCTCGCTTGCACCCGCAAAGTTAATCGCGTCCGTAAGTGCTCCCGTTAATTGCCCCGTATTAGCAACCTCGTTTGAGGCTTCCATAAGACTTTCAATCGGGATTGCATTTCCGAAACGTGCATAAACACCCGTTCCAATATTAACAAGTTGGTTTAATTGGTCGGTATCGTCGGCAAGACGCGCCATTTGTTGCATGGCTTCGGTTGTCTTGGCGGTATCGCCTAAAACCGCGTTAAAATCCTCGTAGATTTGGTCGGCAACTTCGGCACTATGTCCCGCCTTCTCGAAAGAGGTTTCTAATTGAGATAGTTCTTTTCTACTTTCTCGTGTGCTTTCGGCAAGCGCAAAAAAGCCCGTAACGGCTCCCGCCGTTGCGGTTGCAATTCCTCCGATTGCTTTTCCAAGTCCACCCGCAATTTTAGAACCGACCGAGCCCGCGGATTTCCCTTGTTCTTCTTGGGCTTTGGTTAGTTTGTCGAGTTCTTGACGAGTAGAGACGCCCGCCTTTTTTAATTCATCAAGAGATTTAGAATAATGACCGATTTCCTTTTCGGTTTTAGCAACTGCGGTTCGTTGGTCTACTAATTGTTTATATAATCTCTTACCTTCGGCGGTGTTTTCTTTATTTTCTTTTTTGAGTTCCGCGTATCGTTCTTCTAGTGGTTTTAATTTTGCTTTTTGGGCTTCCAAAGTGCCGTTTAATTGCTTTAATTTTGCTTGTAAGCCGTCGGTATTATCACTCCAACGACCCATTGAGGCAGTAGCAAGATTAAACTCACTATTGATAGTGTTAACATATTGGTTTAATTGTTGAGCCGAGGAGGAAAATTGCGAAATATCCGCCCGAAATATCGTCGTGATTGTATTTTCTTCCGCCATAATTTTTCCCTCCTAGTGCCAACTTGCATTTTTGGACGTGACCCATTCGATAGGCTCGCCCTTATTTTTAGATTTGTAATCGTGGATAACGACGTCAACGTAAAGGTCGTAAACGTCCTTTAAATCGTTATTCATAACCTCGAAAGGGGAAAGACCCATAAACCGACCGCAAAGCGCGTCTATTATGTCGTAAAAGCCCTCTCGCACGCTTTTAATTGTTTTTATTGGCGGAGCCTCAACCGAGACCCCGCCCTTGATTAGTTTTTTTGCGCTTCGGTCACAACTTTTGAGACTTCTTTGCCTAATTCACGGAAAAAGGCTCCGAGTTCGATTGGGTCTACTCCGTCCAAATCTTCTTTTTTGAAATCGGGCAAAACACATTGAAGCATTTTTAAAGTGTAACTCTCTTGCTCCTCGGGTGTTGCTTTTGATTGTTCGTCTTGAAGTGTGCCGAGTTCTTTTGCAGTTTTAAAGAGTATTCTTCTAATCACATAAGTTTTTGAAGGTTCTTCGGAACTGCAATCCGCGTAAACATTAATTTTAATTTCCATAATTGCTCCTTATTTGTTCAAAGTTTTTGAACTAATTACGCTAAAACTTCGCTTGCATTATCGGGTGTTACGACTTGCGCGAAGAAGGTTTCGACTTTATCGGCGTTGTTTTCATCAACTTTTAATACAAAGTCGAGATTTCTCTTTTCGGTTGAAGTCCAAGCCTTTTTAGGTGCAACATTAACGATTTCCACGGATTGACCTTCGGAGCCCGTGCCGTCGTCAATTGTGTTTGCGCTCTTGGAAATAGAATTGACTTTGCAATGATAAGCCCAAACGATTTCGCATGGTTTATCGACGTCGCCGTCGTGTAAAGCATAACCAATCGCGATATATGGTCTTGAACTTCCGTCGGGGTTTGTTAAGTGTGCGGATTGTGCGGTGCTTCCACTTCCGATTGACATTGTGGTATCGCCTAATAATTCCGCGACAACTTCGGGTTCAATTCTTGTAACGTCAAAAGTTCTTGTGACGCTTGTTGCACCATAAACTCTTTGTTGGACGACGTTATCCGCGTAAACGGCTTCATTTTCCGAAGCAATATCTCTTGAAACTGCTTTAACGGGTGCGAGGTGTTTTGGAGTGCCGTATGTGACGGCTCCGCCTTCGCCTTCGGTTTCGATTGCATAATATAATCTACTGCAACCTCTATATTGTCTTGCCATAATTTGACCTCCTATTAGACATATTCAATTTTTTTTATATCGGCTTGGCGACCAAACCATGTTTCATGGTAAGTCTCGCACCGATAGCCGACCCCCGTTGTGATATATCCCTTTGATTTAAGAAGTTGTAGAGCCTCAATCATTCGGGAGTAAAGGGTTTCGGCGTTTTTTGTGTAATATCTCAATGTAAACTCGTATAGGATTTCTTTTGTGGTATTGTCGGCGGATAAATGGTCGCTTGAATAATCTTCGCTAAAAGTGAAATATTCGTCGGGTAAAGTTTCGGGCGCGTTTCCTTGCTCGAATACGGGAATATTTAACTCCGCTAAATCTTCATAAATCTTAACCATTTTGTGCCTCCTCTAATATCTTGAAGAACTCCTCTTGTTGTATTCGGCTAACTTCTTTTCTAACTTTGCCTTTAACTTTAAGCGCATTTCGTAAAGTTGTATCTCCTTTAATATGAGGCGTTCCGTAAGCAAGTAATGTCGCTTCGGGTGCGTCATGCCAACTAACACCGACGGGAAGTATTGCCAACGTTCCCTCCCATACAAGAGGAATATTTGCGACTTCTTGCGCCGATTTTTTAGTTGTTCCGTGAGACCTATCCGTGCCTTTAAAGTTATAACGTGATTTTTCGAGGGCTTCTATAACTTGACCGCTAACGTATTCTTTCGATTTGGTTAACGCGTTTTCGGTGGCTTGTTTGAGGTATCCTTCGCCTAACTCGTCAATTTGTCTTGCTAGGTCGAGAAACCCGTCAAAGTTTAGACTAAACTTATTTTTAGCCATTATGCCCCACCCTCTAATCTTTGAAGGCTCAAAACGGCATATTTTGACCTCATTTCGACGTTTTCGGGTTGTCCCTTTACGAGATAGTCAACTCCGCCAATTTCGAGCAAATCGCCCGCTTTAAAGTCTTCTTTCCACCATGTTATAAACTGCACGTCGTCTTTAACAACAACAAGTCCGTTTGCCGTGAGTTCGGTTGAGTTTCTTTGTTTAAACTTGCCCCTTAAATTAGCCACCTCCACGACTTCTTTTTGAGTTCGCCCGTTAACCATTTGAACTTCGGTTCTTTTTTGGATTGCGGGTGTGACAAACTCGCGTATGTTCGCGGGCTTATACATTTTCGTCCTCCGAGTGTGGGTGGTTAACTCTTAAAGTTCCAATCAACGAAAGTGTAGTCGCGGAGAAGTTGCCGTCGTCGATTAAGTCGGTTACGGCTTTTGCGATAATGTATTCGCCTTCTTCGCTTTCCAAATAGGCTTTCGATATTCCTTGTTCGTAAAGCGAGTTTTTAGCCATTGTCGCCCAATCGTTGACAAAATCGTCTTGTCCGCTATCGGCAAGGTTAGTCATAATTTTGATTTTTTCATTTGCCATAATTACACCTCCGTTTCTTTTGAGTGAACTCCCCCAAAGGAGCAAGGATTGAGGGAGTTCTATAAATAACGCGTTATTACCTTAATTATGCGCCTTTTGTGACGCAAACGAAGCCGTGGTAATGGTCGACAACGCAACCGATTTCGGCGTCGCCACGGATTGTAAGCATATTCTTATCGAAAGCGAAGTCTTCGGAAACTTGAACCTCGTAATCGGAGAATAAGCCAAGAACCGCGCATTGTGGTTGTCCGTAGAACATAGCCACGCCGTCTTCAAGCAATGTGACGTCGGATAACGCTTTTAAGTTGTTGTTTAAACAATATCTCACGGATAAACCGCCGTCTTTGATTGTGCCCGTATTTGGATTGTCGGTGTCGGGTGTGATTTCATAGACCGCGGATTTATTGCCGTTTGTGCCTCTAACGTCGCCAAATGCGATTAAATCGGCTTTGGTTAAGAATAACCAAGCATTGCCGTAAATTGTTTCGTCACTACCATAGGAGAAAGCAATTTTGCGTAATGTTTTATCATCAATAGCAGTGATTTTTAAGTTTGCGGGTTTTTCGATTAAAGTTGAAGCAAGGATTTTACTTGTAATGTAAGAAGCAACTTTAACGCGTAATGCTTTTTCGGCACTATCAACAACTTTGCCTTCGTATTCTAACGGAGATTGTTTACGAACTTGTTTGGAGATTTGGCTTAAAACCATAATGCTTTCGGGTGTCATGGTTTCATAGCCGTAACTTGGGTCACTCATAGAAACTGCGGAGCCTTCGGTTTGGTCTTTTGCTTCGCTAATAGCAATTTCGTAAGCATATTTTGCGGAACCCATACCCTCGTTGTTATCAACTCTAACTAAATCAACGATTGAGGAGACTTGGTTAAAGTTTGGTTGGATACCTTCAACTTTGGTTGGGGTTGCAATATGACCGCCACTTACAAGGGTCGCTCTCATTTCGGAAACTTTGATTGTTTCTCTTTCGCCGTTTTTTACGAAGCCTTCGGCGCGGGCTTTTCTTTCTTCTAATGTCATTTGATTTTGACCTTCCTTTCTTGTTTCAAAGACTAAAAACTTTGCTCTTTCGGGATTTGGTTTTGGGTCTTCTTCGGGGTTCCCGTCCCCGTTGTTTGGGTCGTTTTCTAATGCTTCAATTTGAGCGTCGATTTCTTTTAACTCGGCTTCTAACTCGGCTTTTTCGGCTTGGAGTTCCGCCAAACTATCGCCAATATCTTTTAACTCGGCTTCATCGTCGGTTTCTTCGTTTTTCTTGGCGAGGTCGTCAATTTCTTTGTTAATTTCGTCTAAACGCTTTCCGCATTTATCTTTTTGACCTTCTAAAAACGCTTTTAATTCCATTTACTTTTTACCTCCAATAAGGAACTTATTTTTATTTCTTAACCTTAAAATATTCGCTTTTGTTTTGTTCGAGTTCTCCAACTCGGCGCGTTTAGTCTCCACTAATTCGCGCGACCTTGCGTAAATCTCGGTTAAATCCCCATAGGCTCCATTGTCACAAATAGAGACGTCAAATAATTTTCCAATGCCCGTAATTGTGCGGTGTGATTTTCCGTCGATTATTTCTTCGTTTTCGTCGGAGACCGTAAAGGCAAAGGAACCTTCGGTTAAAAGTTTACTCTTAACCATTTTATAAATGTCACGATTTGTAGTCGTGTCTATGAGTTCGGCGTGCATAAAGACACCTTTTTCGTCCACGGATAGTTGAAGCGAATTATTGCGGGTTCTTGCTAAAATAACAAACCCTAAATCATTGTGGTTGTATCTTAATACAACGTCGCTCATATCCGCATTGTCGAAAGCGTGGCGGTCGACTTTTTCAAACCAACCCCAATCGTCCCAACCGATAAAGGCTTCTTTGTCAAAGACTATTGGATAGCCTTCAACAATCATTTTTTCTTCTTCTCCCTCGGCTCTTTCTTTGATTTCGAGCAATTCGGGGTTAATTCTAATTTCCTTTGGTAATTTCATTCTCACTCCCTCCTTCTTGTGGTGTAGGTGTTCCGTCTAAATTGTTATATCCTCTTGGACGATAATTTCCGTCCTCAACGGGTGGAAGTCCGCACATTCGACGGGCTTCGTTTATTGTAATTGCGCCCGCTTTGAGAAGCATATCGCAATACTTAAATCTTTCTTCGCTTGTCATTAATTCAATATCGGTTGGATAAATGACAATTCGGTCGCCGTGGCTAATTTGCCATTGTGAGAAGAAAACTCTTTCCATTGCTTGCGCCAACGAGACCGCGCTTGGTCTAATATGATTTTCGTAAAAGGTTTCGCGTTCTTCCTTTGTCATTTTGCCCGATAACATTTCAATTGTTACGCCCGTATGTAAGACGACATTTTGTTTAATCTCGGCAAGTGTCGCGCTATCCATGACTTTTAAAGTTCTTTGGATATTTTGATATTCCGCGCCATTATCGAGAACTCCAATTCCCGATTTATTTTCGCGGAGGTCTTTTATAAAGTCGTCACGGATTTTTTGTGTTTTCTCATTGTCCGCCACGTAAGAATTAACTTTAATAATTCCGTCAATAAGGCAACCGAGTTTTGAGGCTTCCGCCACTGCTTCTTTTCCCGTGTGATATGCGCTTAACGAACTTAATAAATCATTATTTGATAATCCCGCATAACGTCCGCCACCGAGGAATTGATTATCCTCGATATTGTGTTTCCAATGGATTATATCTTCGTAAGGGAAGACAACTTCTCTTGAAGGATTAACGAATTGAAAGCGTATCCATAATTTCGCGCTTTCGTCTTGCATGATAACGGGAGTTCCAATTGGAAGTAAGATATACATTCCCGTATAAATCCGTTGGTTGTTATCGTCCACGCGATAATCGGGATAAATAAAGCAGTTGTCGTCTTTCTCCCTCATAAAGAAGGCTTGCGTTAGAAAGTCATATAAAGATTGAAAATCATTTGGACGTCTTAACAAGCGTGAAACCGAACTATCTTTTACCTCGATTGTGGAGTTATCGGTTTCCCTTATGTATTTAGGCTTTAAAATCCCAAAATAACGGGCTTTCATTTTCAACGCGGAGTAAATAATATCGCTTTGTAAAATGTTATTTCCAAAGGCGGTAAAAGTAGGCTCGTATCCTTTCATAGATACGTTTAGATTAAAATTGGTATTTTTCTTTGGTTTGCCTTTACCGAATATTTTATCTAACCAACCCATACTTACCTCCTAACATACGCGTCTAATGTCGCCTCGTTTTTTTCTAATGTTGCATAGAGAATTATCATTGTGACAACCCCGTCTATTTTGCGGTGGTATTGTCCGTCTATTTTTTCGGGCATTATCTTATCGTCTTTTATTTTAGCACTTGTATTTGAAAAATTGTATTTCAAAATAGGATTATTCCCATAATTTATCAATCTTGCCCCTAAATCACGTTCAACCATTTTCATTGGAAATGACATTTGATTAGGCGTTTGGACGATTGATTGTGTTTGAAATCCATAACCCGTTTTCTTATCGCACCATAGCAAGAAAACGTCGGAGTGCCACCTATCATAACCAATCATTATCGGCTCGATTTGGTATTTGTCCCTTAATCTTTGGAACCAATCGGCAACCGACTTTTGATTGATACGATTTCCTTTTATGCTTATACAATAAGGCTCCCCCGTTTGTGGATTTATAGTATTGCACCATTCTTTATATTTTGCCCCGTTGTCTTGGTCGTTTAGTTTGCTTTCGGGAATAAAGAATTGAGCGACAATATATTTTGTGCTATCATTCGGCTTCATAAACAAAGCCTCGGCGACGGTCAAGTCTCCAACGTCGGACAAGTCAACTGCACCGAGACAAACCGAGCCTTTAAAGTCTTGCAATGTAAAGGGCTCTTGTGGGTAGTCGTATTCCTCTAAATTGAGCCACGCTCGCCCGTTAGATACTTTTACATTAAAGTCTTTGCATAATAAATGAAGACGGCTCTCCTTCGAGACTTGCGCTTCGGTTATTGATTGTTCAATAAAAGACCACTTCTTAACGCCATAAATAAGGCTAGGATTTGCTTTTTGCCACATATCCCTATCGTTACCCCAAATCTCGTTCTCGTCGTCTTGCTCGAATAAGAATGGCAAATAATGCGGATTGTCTATTTCCCCATTCAACCACTTATTCGCATAGTCAAGTTTGCGGTCGAAATACATATCATTTAAAAAGCCGTTTGTTGAAATCGTAATAAATAAGTGTTCGTCGTGAGTTGACATTGACCGCTTGCAAGCCTCGGCGATTTCGTCGTCTTTGCAATCGTGGGCTTCGTCCATATAGGCTTTTTTAAAGTTTCTTCCGTCTTTGTTTCTAGTCTTGGAACTCATGCGAATAATTTTAATGTTCTTTTTGTCGTTCCTTAATTCGGTTCTATTTTGAGACGTGATTTCGTCTTTATTATCTAGTCTTTGCCTCATGCCCGCGACTTCTTCCCAAATCAACCGCGCTTGGTTATCATCATTTGAGGCGCAACAAATATCAACGCCACCTTCTCCAATGAATAAATCCGCGTCGCAATCTCCCGCGATAAAGGTTGTTTTGCCGTTTTTACGTGCCACTTCGAGCAATGCTTCGTTAATTAGTAATAATCCCGTGTATTTATCTCTAAACGAATAAATCGCCTCCATAAAGGCTTTTTCCCATAACATTAATTTCATAGGTTGCCCGTAATATGGTGCTTTTCCTTGAAGACATAAGGTTTCCATAAACTCGATTTTCTTATAACACTTTTTGGGGTCGAAATAAAAACGCTCGTCGTTAAAATACGAACATAAAATATCAACCACTTTTTTAATTTTCCAACCAACAACAAAACGAGTTTTAACGCCGTCAATATCAATCCAACCGCGCTCGATTGCTTCTTTGTATTGGATTATATAAGGTTTAGTCATTGCCAAACCTCGCTAACGCCTTCGTAAGCGCGCTTTCTTCTCCCGCTTCGCCGTCAAGTGTCCGTAAGATTTTTACGGCAATGTCGTTTTTTTGGGCTTGGTAATCTTTAAGCATTTCATGGACGGGGAGTTTTTTTTGTTGGCGTGGGTTTTGAGGATTAATAATAAAACGTGGATATTTTCTTAACTCGACAATTTGTTCTTCTAAAAAAACGAAGTCTTTAAGCAAAGACAAAACGATTTCTTTTTTGTTTGGGTCTATTGCTTCTAATGTTTCCGCTAATTCTTCAAATCGTGTCATTGCCTTTCCCTCCAAAATATTTTTTAAACAAAGATTTATTTTTATAATTTTTTTTCAAGCAAACTAACAAGGGTTAACGTTTTATCAAAAAAGTTTCAATTTTTTTTCCCGTGGTAAACAAACC
>JAEIGA010019179.1_pt1 | contig 10434 bp, 8 predicted proteins | sample 9270691 | NCBI WGS metagenome assembly JAEIGA01 (sample SAMN17057246, study PRJNA624740) | gut metagenome | biome: biome; isolation source: fecal sample | host: Bos grunniens | place: China: Xizang | collected 2019
AAGCCCGGCCATAGAGATACTAAAACTGACCGTCCGTCCGCCATGGTATAAAAGTCTATGGTTCATCAGCTTACTGATTCTTCTAAGCATAGGAGCTACCGCCGGAATAGGACGATAGATGTATCTGAAGAAGACCCGTCAAATGAAAGGTGATGTAGGCGAATTCCTCCAGACAGTACTCCATTCGCTGAACACAGAAGAAGAAGATAAGACCGGACAAACAGAAAACATGGAACCTCAACAAGTTTTAAACGAAGCCGACCAAGTATTCCTCGACAAGATGGACCGCCTCATTCACGAGAACTTGTCGAACGAAGAGCTCTCCGCCAAGTTCCTCACCGACCATCTTGCCATGAGCCGCGCCTCCTTATATAATAAGGTGAAGACACTGACTGGCATGGGTGTGAACGACTATATCAACCGTATCCGCATCGAGCGCTCCGTCCATTTGCTGACGACTACAGATTTAAGTATCAACGAAATATCACACGAAGTAGGTTTCAGCTACCCACGCTATTTCAGTACGTCCTTCAAGCAAGTGAAGGGCATGACTCCTACCAAGTTCAAGGAAGAGAACCGGAAACGAAAAGACGTTTCGTCATAAACATGCTGACGTTATACTAAAATCGCCTTCACGTAATTTAAATTCGTGAAGGCGATTTTATTTTTTTGCGAAGGCGAATCTGGGAAGCAATCCATACCTGCCGGAGCTTGAAACAAGAGAAACCTATTTTCGTCCCTTTTTCAATTTCTGCATCAATTCTAAACTTACCAAATAGTTTAATCGCCAAAAGTTTCAGCAACTTTTTTCAATTGTTGATGAAGCGTTTCCGACGTTTGTGCAACTATTAAAAATCATACCTCCACCATAACATTATATAATTAAGGTTTTTACCAAACTCCGTAGGCACAAACCATATATTTGCTTTCAAGTCTGTTTCTATTTTTCTATATACCGACAACGGAATCGTTGCTGCAGGAACTTTCTACTATCTCATAACATCTGGGCTTCGTCCAATTATCATCTTCAAATGGTTCTTTCATTCCTCCAATAGGAACAAGTTCCCCTGTGGCATTTATTTTCTGATCCACATATGTATACTGATTAACTTTATTATATAAAGTAACCATCTTAGCAACAGAAACATCACACTGATAAGTGTAACCATTTTCAACTAAAGTTTTAGTAACTTCATAATAATTTGTTTGTGCAATACTTGAAATAACTGAACAAACAATTACAAGTTGTATCAAAATAGTTCTTTTCATAATCCACAATTTATTGTTGTTATTGTTTGTAGATTCTTATGAGTGCGTGAAACTTGTGAAGGCTGTTTTTACAGCCTTTTTTTTTCATCAAAAAGACTCTGTAAGTTCCCTCATTTCTTATTTACTACTGCACAAAACATCACAAACCTTGTCCTGCCAAGCCCTTGCCTGACGGAGCTTCATCACATTCTGATTGATGATGGCGAAAGCCAGAAGATGTCCATTGCTTGCCTTGGCATAACCTGCAAGGGAACTGACACCCGTCACACTACCCGTCTTGGCATGTACCTTCCGATAGGCACGAGTCTTCTTCATACGATGTTCCAAAGTGCCGTCCACACCGGCAATCGGAAGAGATTCATAGAATGGTTGGAAGATGCCGGCATGACGATGGGCATACTTCAAGTATTCCAACAGGAGATGCGGAGAAATGTAATTGTACAAGGAAACACCACTTCCGTCCACAATCTTATAAACTTCAGGATTAAGTTGCAATGAATCCTTGATGAAATGATAAATGGCATCCGAGCCATCGTCATCGCTCACGCGCTTCTTCTGTGCATAGTTCATCGCCAGATGATAGAACATGCTCTCGGCACAGAGATTGTCGCTTTCCTTCATCATCTGCTTCAGCACTTGCCCGATAGGACGTTCCAAAGTGAATAATGGAATAACTGCTCTCAACGAATCACTCTCCGGACAATCAGAAAAGGTAACATTTTGTGCCTCAATTCCTTTCTCCTTCAAACGATGGACAAAGGTGTGGAAAAAGAAGTTCTTGGAATCGTTTATGCTCAACGTCTTTGTCGTTTCCTTCGTTACATTGCCCGACACATGAATCAGATTGCCATGGTCCAACCAATTGCGGGTAATTTTCAGTTTCCCCGCTTGCGAATTATGGCTTACACCATCGTTATCCACCTGATAATAATCGGAAACGGGTACACATACCACATCCGGCAAGGAATCTTTCACTGTAGGAATCACGGTCACATCCACACAACCACGATTCAGCATCAAGGGCGACATGTAAGGTTGGAACGAAGCGGGTACATCATCCCAACTCCATCCACTTCCCCAATACACCGAATCCGTCATCGATACATCAGCAGCCAAGGTATCCGTGATGTAACGAATGCCACTCCCGACGATGACATTGACCAACGAATCCAAATCCTCGTCCATAAATTCTGGATCGAATCCACCCACCAAATACAAATTTCCTTTCAAGGTGTCATTCTTGATGTTTCCCGTATATTGCAGATGAGTTTTCATGGTGTAATCCATGCCTAAAGTAGCCAAAGCAGTCACCGAAGTAACTATTTTCTCGGTAGAAGCCGGCCGATAAAGATGCTCATCCTGATATTGATAGAGCTGCTTACCAGTGGTAAGGTCGAACACGGTGATACCCACTTCGGACGTTTTCAGCATCGGGTCGTTCAAGAGCGAGTCCAATTGCTGAGAAAGCGACTGGGCTTGGATGCTTACCGATGTAATGATCAGTAAAAAGAATAGATATAGTCTTTTCATTACAAAAATAAAATTCACCACAGAATACACAGAGTTCCACGGAGTATTTACTTAAATCTCTGTGGGACCCTGTGTTACTCTATGGTGAAAACAAATCAGTTATCAGAATTCTCTAAATATTTCGCCAGCCGTAGGATGTGGGAAGACGTAACGCTTCCAATCTTCCAACTTCTTGCCATCTTCGATAGCCATGCCCGCCACGATAATGAGTTCTGAAGCTGGATTTCCCAACATTGATGCACCCAGCACCTTACCATCTTCGCCAACCAGCACCTTGCATACACCGTTCACTCCTTCGTTTTCGGCAACGAAACGTCCGGAGTATGCCATCGGAAGCTTCAAGGCTTCGTAAGCGATACCCTTTGCTTTCAAGGCTTCTTCACTCTGACCCACCGATGCTATTTCCGGATTGGTATATACTACACCAGGGATGGCTCCATAGCTCATTTTATCTTCCTTACCTATAATATGATGTACGGCAACTTCGGCTTCACGAACCGCAGTATGAGCCAAAAGTGAAACACCATTCAAGTCACCGCATACATATACTCCCGGAACCGACGATTGCAGATGTTCGTCTACCTTAATGTAACGGCGTTCTGTCAGTTCCAAGTTGAGATTTTCCAATCCCAAGCCCTTCATTACCGGACGACGACCTACACTCATCAATAATTTTTCAGCTGTTACACTACCCGGTCCTTCAGCATTTTCGTAAGATACTGTGATACCTTCTTCACTCTTCGACAAACCTACGACCTTGGTACTCAATAAGAACTGGATACCCTTCTTTGCATATTCAGCACGAAGCATACCGGAAAGTTCCTTATCCATACCACCCAGAATTTCATCCATCATTTCTACTACAGTCACCTTTACACCAAGTGAACAGAAGAATGAAGCAAACTCCATACCAATCACACCACCACCTACGATAGCAAGTGATGCAGGCACTTCTTTATTGTCGAGAGCATCGCGATGTGTCCAATAATCCACTTCTTCCACACCAGGGATAGGAGGTATGAAAGTATCACTTCCGGCACAAAGCAAGAGGTTGTCGCACTCGTAAGTCTCTTCGCCACACTTCACCGTATTCTTGTCGATAACGGTAGCTTCGCCAGTCACGATATTCACACCATGGGCAGTAAGCTTCGCCTTAATGCCAAGCACCAACTTACGCACTACCTTTTGTTTTCGTGCTACAATTTTAGCCAAATCGAACGAAGCCTCAGGCACAGTTACCGCGTACTTCGAAGCATGCTTGGCATAATCATATACTTTAGCCGAATAAAGCAAAGTCTTGGTAGGAATACATCCTTCGTTCAGACACACACCTCCCAAACTCTTTTTCTCGAACAAAATAACACTCAAGCCTGCCTTACCAGCAGCCTCGGCAGCTGTATATCCCGCAGGACCGCCACCTATAATTGCCAATTGATATCTCATAGTATTAAAATTTTGCCTGCAAGTTAATAAATATTTCGGAAATATGGCACAACGAATAGAGGAATTTATTAGTTTTGCATTATAAAGCATATAATACTATGGTAAGAAAATTTGATTTCCTTGTAATCGGCTCAGGTATAGCCGGTATGAGCTACGCATTGAAAGTGGCTCACAAGGGCAAAGTAGCTTTAATTTGTAAGGCTGGATTGGAGGAAGCGAATACTTATTATGCACAGGGTGGAATCGCTTCTGTTACCGACTTGAACGTAGATAACTTCGAAAAACACATTGAAGATACCATGATTGCCGGCGACTGGATAAGCGATCGGGCAGCCGTTGAGAAAGTGGTACGCGAAGCTCCCGCACAGATTGAAGAACTTATCCGTTGGGGTGTAAACTTCGACAAAAAAGAAAACGGAGAGTTCGACCTCCACAAAGAAGGCGGTCATTCGGAATTCCGCATCCTGCACCATAAGGATAATACGGGTGCCGAAATACAAACAAGCCTCATCGAAGCTGTCAAAGCTCATCCAAACATAACCGTATTCACTCATTTCTATGCAGTAGAAATCATTACGCAACATCATTTGGGTATTATAGTGACTCGTCACACACCGGGTATCAAGTGCTATGGTGCATACGTCTTGAATGAAGAAACAGGTGAAGTGGATACTTTCCTTTCTAAAATCACCGTCATGGCTACGGGCGGATGTGAAGCCGTTTATCGCCAAACGACTAATCCTTTGGTGGCAACCGGCGATGGTATTGCCATGGTATACCGTGCCAAAGGTATTGTGAAGGATATGGAATTCATCCAATTCCATCCTACCGCTCTTTACAATCCAGGCGACCGACCCAGCTACCTCATCACCGAAGCTATGCGTGGCTATGGTGGCATTTTGAAAACAATGGATGGTCAGGAATTCATGCAGAAATACGATCATCGCCTCTCATTGGCTCCACGCGACATCGTGGCACGTGCCATCGACAACGAGATGAAACTCCGTGGCGAAGACCATGTGTATCTGGACGTAACCCACAAGGACCCCGAAGAAACCAAGCAACACTTCCCAAACATCTATAAGAAATGCCTCAGCATCGGTATCGATATTACGAAGGATTACATTCCTGTGGCACCAGCTGCTCACTATCTGTGTGGCGGTATCAAGGTTAACTTGAACGGACAAAGTACCATCAACCGGCTCTATGCCATCGGTGAATGCTCTTGTACGGGTCTGCATGGAGGTAACCGATTGGCATCCAATTCTTTGATAGAAGCCGTAGTCTATGCCGATGCAGCAGCCAAGCACTCTTTGAGTATAGTTGACCGTTATGATTTCAATGAAGATATCCCAGAATGGAACGCCGAAGGTACAATGAATCCGGAAGAGTTGGTCCTCATTACTCAAAGCATGAAGGAAGTAAACCAAATCATGGAAGCTTATGTAGGCATTGTCCGCAGCAACATCCGTCTCATCCGCGCTTGGAACCGTTTGGATATCCTTTACGAAGAAACCGAACGTCTATTCAAGCGTTGCAAAGCATCTCGTGAACTTTGCGAACTCCGCAACATGATCAACATCGGTTATTTGATTACCCGCCAGGCCATGGAGCGCAAGGAAAGTCGAGGATTGCATTATACCATTGATTATCCACATGCTAAATAATAAAATTATTATGAAACGTTTACCTTATTTATTTATAGGATTGATTTTGATTCTTGCAGCTTGTACAGCTACCAATGATGCCGAACAAGCCAAACAAGCAGTCACCATCGATAATTTAAAAAAACACGTCGAATATTTATCGAGTGACCTTTGTGAAGGACGCAAGCCTTTCTCGAAGGGAGCTGAACGGGCTGTAAACTACCTGACGGAAGAAATGAAGACTATCGGTTTGAAACCAATCAATGGAGATTCCTATTTGCAAGAAATCCCTTTGGTTTTATCCACCACTCAGTGTTCAGAATGGATGACCATCAATACTCCAAAGGGCAAACTCGATTTGAAGCACAACGAAGGATTCGTGGCATTCAGCAAACGTCTTGAAAAAGAAATAAACATAGACAAAGCCGAATTGGTGTTTGCCGGTTACGGTATTGTTGCACCCGAGTATGGCAAAAACGACTATGCCGGTATCGAAAACCCTGAAAATAAAGTGGCCATCGTGATGGTGAACGACCCAGGATTGGGCAGCACCGGACATTACTTCAAAGGCGATACGATGACTTACTACGGACGCTGGAAATACAAATTTGAAGAAGGTGCACGCCAAGGATTAAAAGGTGTGCTCATCATCCACGAAGACCGTGGAGCTGGTTATCCTTTCAGTGTTCCCGTTGCATCAGCTGGTTCCAAGCTTTATGTAAACAATCCCGATGACCAAAATTATTATTGCGCTCTCGAAGGGTGGATTTCCAATGCATCGGCACGCGAATTGTTGAGTCAAAACGGTTATGATATGGACAAACTAATTGCCGAAGCCAAGAAGCCGGACTTCAAGCCTTTCGATTTGAAATCAGACGTAACGGTATCGATGAAGAGCACCTTCACTTATAATAGCAGCCCGAATGTAGTAGGATATATAGAAGGCAGTAATCCTAATAAAGAACATATCGTCTGCACTGCCCATTGGGATCACATGGGATATGGAAAGCCCATCAATGGAGACAGCATCATCAATGGAACAACCGACAATGCCACCGCTATGGCTTGGCTCTTAGAAACAGCACGTGCCTTCAAGGCTCTGAATAAGCAACCTGAAAGAAGTATCGTTTTCTTAATACCTACTTGCGAAGAGACCGGACTTTTAGGCAGTAATTATTATGTAGAGAATCCTATCTATCCGATAGAAAAGACCATTGCGGTTATTAATCTGGATGTAATTCCTCTTTGGGGTGAGAACAACGACGTAACCATCACCGGTTACGGACATTCTACTTTGGATGATATGGTAGCCCGATTGGCAACCAAGTACAATCGCTATATCATGCCCGACCCAGAGGCTTTTAATGGTATGTTCTACCGTTCGGACCATCTTCCTTTCATGAGAAAAGGAGTACCTGCCATGTTCGCCAAAGGCTGGAACGACAACCGCCAACATGGTAAGGAATGGGCAAGTGCTAAAATCAAGGATTATTGGGCAAACATTTATCACAAGCCTACTGACCAACTTTATCCCGAAACTGATAACTACGAAGGCTTGATGCAAGAAGTCCATTTGTTTTTCGATTTGGCATATGAATTGACAACTACTGATGTCTATCCTGAATGGAGATCAACTTCAGAATTTGCAAATATCCGATAATCAATATAAAAAGAGCGTTTATCAAAGATGGATAAACGCTCTTTTTATATAAACACCCAAAATTACATTCGAGATTTCTGACTATCACCAGCACCAGTTCCTTTATATTTAATCTTCGCACTATTAAATATATAACGAAGACTCAACTGAATACTTCTATTCGTTTGATAATCCCAAGTCATCACACGATTACCGCTATAAGTAGTTATTTTATTCTTTTTTGTATTAAACAAATCATTTATATGAAGTTGAGCAATACAACGATCTTTAAAAAAACTTTTATAAGCCAACAAATCAATTCCCCATTGAGTAACCTCAATATAAGAATTTTGAACATGGCCACACGAACGCCACGAAGCATTCAAACCCAAATAGCAATTTTCTGAAATATTAAAGATATTTTGCCAATCAATTGTAACCACAGGGTGATTGAGTACAGAATTCCCATCTGGAGTTTCAGCCTTATACCATTGTTTTTCTATATTGAGATTCAATTGAGGTTGCCAAATATTTATTTTCGGAGACAATGTCAATGAAGCAATTGCCAAGTCATAATCAGGCATATTTACAACTGTAAATAGGGAAATTGAAGGATTCTCATCAACATATGGTGAGCTGAACTGAGATATATCATTCTTAATACGCTGATAGCCCATATTAAAATATACCCACTTATAGGAAGCGGAAAACATAAAATTTTCACTAATTACCGGAAGAAGGAAAGGATTACCTTTTTCATATAAATAACGATTGGCATAAGTTATATTACTTCGCAAATCACGATAAGAAGGACGAGTTATATCGCCAGAATAACTGATTTGTGTCTGCAAATTTCCAATGGGAATATTTATCGCTAAAGAAGGAAACAAATCTTTGTACTTTTTACTCTGATTAGGGACAAATACACCATCGAAATAATAATCAAAATCTACATGTTCATAACGAAGACCAGCCTGCAAATTAACATTACCAAAAGAAATACCATAATCCAAGAATGAAGATATTATACCTTCACGTATCTCACTATAGTCATTATTTCCTTTGCCGCCGTCATTCAAATAAGAATTAATTCGACTATTATGAGAATATTCTCCTCCAAAAGATAGATTTCCTCCGAACAAGGGATGTGATATTATTAATTTTCCTGCAGATAATTTATTACGGTTCCAATTAAAGATTTGAACATTTTCATCTATTTTCTCATTCAAAGCAGTTGTAATGATCTGGTCTGTATAATCTTTTGATTTAGCCATCTGCCACATCCCATCTACATTCAAATTAATATCCCAATCATTTATTTGTCCCGTATAATAAAAATTACCATTATGTGTAGCATTTTGTGCAAAAAGATCAATACCGGCTTCAGATGATTCGTAAATTTCATTGTTCCGATAATTATCCGTATACATTTTTCCATTCATGCTAGTTTTAGGATCACGCAACATTCTATAACGAACACCCATTATATGCTTTTCGTTCAATTGGTAATTCATAAAGAATGTACCTGAAAAGTTCTGGCTCAACTTTTTTTGTTTGGTCATATCATTCGATAATCTCCAATAGTCTGTAGAATAAACATTGGTTTCGATTATTTTGCTTTCACTATTATTATAATGACCTATAGAAAACATGCCTGCTAAATCAAAACCTTTTTTACGATAATTGATATTTAACTGATCATAACAAGTCCATCCATAACGATGGTTCTGCACCACCATACGATTATTTAATCCAAATCCCACATCCTCAGTGTTTTTAGTAACTATACGAATGATAGCCTTTACAGAAGAACTATAGCGAGCTCCTGGATTATTGACAACCTCTACAGACTTTATGTTTTCTGAAGAAATTTGGTCAAGCTCCATATTATCACGGACTTTGCGTCCATTTATATAAATTTCAGGAATACCTCGTCCAAAAACAGACACAACACCTCCATGTACCGTTACATTTGGTATTTTATCAAGCAAAAGTTCAGCTGTACCGGCATTTTCAAGAATCGTTCCGCTCACATTAGTTACCATAGCATCTCCCTTCAGATAAACATTAGGAAGTTTCACCTTCACAGAAACTTCATCCAATATTTTGATTTCAGGTTTCATATATAAAACTCCAAGATCCGTATTGGATGGATTATGAGAGCTAATGTCACAATATATGGTAGTATAACCAATCGAAGATATACGAAGTAATTTACCTTGATTATTTTGGAAAAGAGCAAAACATCCCTTGTCATCAGTTATAACACCATCAATAAAGGTAGAATCTGGCAACGACAATAAAACCACATTAGCATATGCTAATGGCTGGTCTTGATAATCCAAAAGTCTTCCACAAATATTTTGAGCATTAACTGACAACAACATCACTATCAATAAATAAAATATAGTGACTAGTCTCTTCATATAATATAAGGTTCCGATATTTCTAAATTATACAAAAGTAATTCTTTTAAGTAAGAAACACAAAATTTTATCTCTATTTTTATAATTTTCTGTTTTTTAGTGCTTTGAAGTTTATAAATATTCATCATAATGCAAGATTATAAAAAAAATCCGATTCTTTTTTGAAGAACCGGATTTTGTACATATTAAATAATAAATCAATAATTTGTCTTCTTCACTTCGAAGTAAGCCTGTGGATGGAGACATGCCGGACAAGCCTTTGGAGCTTCTGCACCTTCATGAACGAAACCACAGTTGCGGCATTGCCATATGGTTGCTTCTTCCTTCTTGAATACTGATTCGTTTTCAATGTTTGCCAAGAAAGCCAAGTATCTTTCTTCGTGTGCCTTTTCAGCAATGGCGATGTTACGATACATAGCAGCGATAGCTGGGAAGCCTTCTTCATCAGCCACATCAGCAAAGTGAGGATAGTCGGCAGTCC
>JAEIGA010019180.1_pt1 | contig 10434 bp, 8 predicted proteins | sample 9270691 | NCBI WGS metagenome assembly JAEIGA01 (sample SAMN17057246, study PRJNA624740) | gut metagenome | biome: biome; isolation source: fecal sample | host: Bos grunniens | place: China: Xizang | collected 2019
ACTCGCTACAATGGCCTATACATTCAACGACGGCACATGCCCGGGCAAAATCCAGCTTGGATCAGGCTGGTGGTTCCTGGATCAGGAAGACGGCATGAAGAAGCAGATGAATGCCCTTTCATCACTGGGCCTTCTCAGCCGCTTCGTAGGAATGCTCACAGACTCACGCAGCTTCCTGTCATACCCACGTCACGAGTACTTCCGCAGAATCCTCTGCAACCTTCTAGGAGAGGATATCCAGAACGGAAAGCTTCCTAAGAGCGAGATGGAGTTCATCCACCAGATGGTCAAGGATATCTCCTACAACAACGCAGACAGATACTTCAACTTCTAAAACCGGCAGGCTATAGATGCAGGCCTGGAAATATATTCAGGGCTGAAAATAAATTCGGGGCTGACCATTTGGTCAAGCCCCGTTTTTTGTACACCGGCCACAAACAAGGAATAAGTAGCAAAACCCCGTGTCAGCTCGCAGAAAGGAATGCGCCATTTTGTGGTCACCTCATAGAAGTGAGCTTCCGGCCACATAACAGTCTGTTGTTGTGGCCGTCAGGATAGATGCCGACGAGTAACTATGGGACAAGCACCAGGCGCAGACCGGTGTAGTAGTACCTGTTGACCGGCGAGGCGTAGCTGCGCAACGACACGCGGCAGGTCCACGAGCTGCTGCTCCAGCAGCCCCCGCGCAAAACGCGGTTGGAGCCGGTAGCTGGGCCAGAAGGATTGGTCTGGGCACTGCTGCTGTAGGAGCCGTACCAGTCCTGACACCATTCCAATACATTGCCGGACATGTCGTATATTCCAAGCTCGTTAGGAGACTTCGTCTTCACAGCGTGAGTCTTGGTACTTGAGTTGGATGAGTACCAGGCTACATTGTCTATACTGTTGCTACCAGAGTATTTATATCCCTTAGACTCGATGCCGCCACGAGCTGCATATTCCCATTCAGCATCGGTTGGCAAGCGGAAAGTACGACCAGTAAGAGAATTCAGCTTGCTTATAAACTCCTGACAGTCATTCCAGGAAACAGACTCGACAGGGTTGCTGCTTCCCTTAAACGAGCTTGGGTTGTTTCCCATCACTGCCTGCCATAAAGCCTGAGTGACTTCCGTCTCGCCAATATAATAATCTGAAAGAGTCACCTTGTGAGCAGGTTTTTCACTATTATATGCATCGTTTCCCTGCTCCGAAGTTGCGCCCATGGTAAATGTGCCGCCTTCTACCATGATCATGTCGAAAGAGACCCCGTTCACGGTGATAGTCTCGCGTGCAGCGCCTAAACTATGTTCGTCATCCTTGTTTCTATTGGATTTAGGTTCGGCAATATTAGCATTCTGCGATGGAGTAAAGTGCACGGGATGATTCTCACTATTCTGATTTACATTAATAACCATGGTAATATAATCCTTGCCAGGAACCCTGCAGATGGCCGTATGACTTCCGAAAGCCACATCATAAGTCCCATTTGCTGGACCAAGGAAGATGCCGTCGAGATAGAGCTTGGCGCCGGAAAGGGTGGTTGTAAAAGTAACAGGAACGCTACCCTGAAGAGCTGCATTAACCTCTGCAATCTGGCCTTCCTCCACAGTTACGTTTCCCTTCCAATCGGTGCAGCCGGACTTGGAGATCTTCAAAGTGTGACTGCCGATAAGGGTTTCAGGAAGATACAAAGGGGTCTGACCGATATGGGTGCCGTCCAGATAGACTTCTGCTGAATTCTGGTCGGACTTCACATACAGGACTCCGTAAACTGGTTCGGGAGGTGTAAGAGTAACTGTCTGAGATGAGGATGTTCCGGACACTGTAACAGTAGTAGTGGCGGGACGGTGACCATCCTTGCGCGTCTCGACAAGATAGGCTCCGCGTCCAAGCTTTCCTCTCCAAGTGCCTCTACCCTTAAGCTCCCCATTAACCCTTATCTCGGCATTGCCGGCGACGGTCAGGGTCACATCAGAGTAATCCGCCTGCAAGGCCGGATCGAGACGGGTTACTTGGCCATCTGTTACATTTACAGTCGTCTCATAGCCTTTATAAAGTGACTTTACAATCTTCACTACATGGGATCCGCTTGAGAGCATGTCGCTCTTGATTGGAGCCTTACCTATCATCCTGTTGTCCACATATACATATGCTCCCTCGGCAGAAGCTCCCACGACTTCAATCCATCCGGAAGCAGGCTTAAGATTTACGGTGACGATTTTCTTGCTTCTGTTATCGTTCACAGTCACCGAACCAGTCTCCGAATGATAGTTCGCCGCAGCAACATTATACGAATAGGTACCGAATTTCACAAGCTCCATAGCCTGGCTACCATTGACGACCAGCATCTTGCCATCAAGTTCCACCAAGGCATCCGCAGGAGTCACATTAAATACCACAAGCTGCTGAAGATGGGCGGCACTTTTGAGTTCGATGTTGAACGAAACCTTAGTCGGGGAGACTTCTATTGACTGTTCTGAAGAATCTTCTCCAGACTGCACCTTGATAGAATGTGCTCCTGCGAGGATATCAGGGATATTCAGCGTGTTATCCGGACCGATCTTTCCTCTGTAAGTTCCATCGAGCCACACATCAGCTCCAGGCTTAGCGCAATAGACCACCACTGTCAGTTTCTGATCCGCCCAACCGTCCATAAGATAGACCTTATCAGCTTCCGGACTGATAGTCACCGTGTTAGACTCTCCCAAAGAAGGATGTTTGATATAGAATCTGGTCTCAGGTCTTGCCGTCATCTCGAGAATCAGTCCGTTACCACCAGAAGCGACCTCCCTCTTCATCAGGACCACATTTCCGCCCAATACCTTCACCTCCACCTGCCTGATATCCTCCGGAGTCATCCTGTCCAGATGCAGCTTCAGGCGGAAGCAGGCACGGTTCGAACGATCCTTACCGATAGGGTCGATATTCAGTCTTCCCAGAGGATCGGTCTGCTCCAGACGGAATGAACCCTTATCAAGAGTCAGCACACTTCCCGCCTGAGCCGAAAGCGATACCGAAAAACCACAAAACAGAACTATCGGGAGAATAACAAGACTAAGTATCTTCTTCATAGGTTACAGTCAATTGATTAACCTGCGAATTTACATAAAATCCTTGTTTAAGAAAACATTTTTAATAGAGCCGGTTATCCAACTTGTGATTGCGAGGGAGGAGATTGCCACGTTTCGCTCGCAATGACGTGAAGGGGAAATACTCGCTATGACGGGTGACCTCATCCGGAAAAACATAGGAAATCCCGGATAGGAGCATCATAAACAGGAGACTCATCCGGGAAAGGGGCTCAAATCCCGGACGGAAGGGCATTCATCAGAGAGGAGCTATCCGGAAAAACACAGGAAATCCCGGATAGGAACCGGGATTACACTTTTGCTTCTCGGAATACCTCAACGATGGAAGGATATGTGTTCAGAAGGAATGGCGGCAGGCTGGATTTAGCTACCCATGCTGCCTTCGAGATGTCTTCTTCCCGCTGTGGGGTCAGGTCGGTCGGGTCGGTATATAGCATGTCGTACCACCAAGTGTGCTTCAGATGCCAGATGCTGTCCCTTATGTAGCAGTGGTCGGTGATGCATATCAGACCGCGCAACTCAAGGTCGTTTATTCCGGTTTCTTCCTGCACTTCTCTAAGGGCTGTCACTTCTATGTCTTCTCCCGGGTCCTGATGCCCTTTCGGGAGATCCCAAAGTCCGTTTCTGTTTATGAGAAGGAAGTCGCCGCGACGGTTTGATACAAGTCCTCCTCCGGCGTTGACTTCCTTGAATTCTCCGCATATCCTGCTGTACATTGCATTCGGATCATCGGAAGGAATGCATATCCTTTGGAGGGATCCGGAATTCTCCACCATGTCTACAAGTGAGTGTAGTGCAAAGGCATCTCCTGGTCTGAATACAATGGCATTAGGGTCAGAAAGGGCATTATCGTCCTCGGAACATATTATGATGCAGCGCTTTTCGAAGTATATCTTGTGCATTATACCTATAATTTTATTAACTTTGCAGACTTGGCGTACAAAAGTGTGCGTGCAAAGATAATTCGGAATATTTGAAAAATACAAAACAACTTCAGAAATATGGAAACAGTTGAAAAGGCAGTAGCTAAATCGCTTATGGACATCAAGGCTGTGATGTTGAGGCCAGACAGTCCTTTCGTGTGGGCTTCCGGATGGCATTCCCCAATATATTGTGACAATCGTCGGATTTTATCTTATCCTGAGATCAGGGAGAACGTCTGCGGATGGATGGCAGATATAATCAGGAAGCAGTACCCTGATGTGGAAGTAATCGCAGGGGTGGCGACTGGTGCCATAGCACATGGCTATCTTGTGGCTCATATCCTTGGAAAGCCGTTCTGCTATGTTCGTCCTAAGCCTAAGGATCATGGCACGGGTTCGCAGATCGAGGGAATACTTGAGAAGGGCGCGAAGGTGGTCATTGTCGAGGATCTGATCTCTACCGGAATGAGCAGCCTCGCGGCGAAGAACGCTCTGGTGAATGCTGGTGCTGATGTGATGGGAATGGTAGCGATCTTCTCGTATAATTTCAACCAGGCCCGCAAGGCGTTCGAAGATGCCAATGTGGAGCTCACAACTCTTTCTAATTATGACACCCTTATTGAGGTGGCGCACGAGACAGGTTATGTGAAGGATGAGGAAATAGAAGTGCTTAAGGCATGGAGGATATCTCCTTCTACATGGGGAAAAACAGAGTAGGCGATGGCAGTGCAGATAAAGAGCAAGAAGGCGGTTGTGTCCAAGGCTCCATATGAGCTTTACATGGCCTTTGTGGATATGAGGAACTTCGTGCGGATGCTGCCTGAGGATAAGAAGGAAGGAGTGGAAGCTGATTATGACTCGATACATGCCACTGTACAGGGGTTCAATATCGGAGTGAAGGTTGTAGACCGGACTCCGTATTCCAAGGTCGAATTTGCTGATGACGGTGCACCTTTCTCATTTAGGCTAGCCATGCATTTCGATGCATCATCTGATCCATATAAGACGGATTTCCAGATAATACTTGATGCGGATCTTAATTTCATGATGAAGACACTTCTGGGGTCAAAGCTTCAGGAGGCTCTGGATAAGGTTGTGGACGGTCTTGTGGCTATGTCTGAGGGACGGATGCCGGAAGGTGTGGATCCATCAATGTATCCGGATGGTTTTGCCCCGACGGGATATAAATCATGATTCTATTATGAACGGGTCCTTCAGAAGATATCTCGAAGAGGCGATAGGGAGCGTAAATGCCCTTGTCGCTTTTTCTGCATTTGATTCTCCGGCGTCAGTGTCAGTGAGGCTTAATCCTTTCAAGAAAGGGTCTGCGCCGAAGGGGCGTCAGGTCCCCTGGTCTGCACATGGGGTTCTGCTTGAGAGCAGGCCGCAGTTTACACTTGATCCGATGTTTCATGCCGGAGCATATTATGTGCAGGATTCATCTTCGATGTTTGTCGGGCATGTGTTTAGAAAATTGCTTTCCAGATTGAATGTGCCCTCTTCGAGGCCGCTGAGGGTGCTTGACCTTTGTGCCGCTCCGGGAGGCAAGACGACAGATATTGCGGCTTCTCTGAGAGAATGTTGTGGGGATAATTTTCTGCTTGTGGCTAATGAGGTGATGAAGGCAAGGGTTGGTGTGCTGGCTGACAATGTCGCGCTTTGGGGCGATCCGAATGTCGTTGTTACTTCTGATGACCCGCGCAGTTTTGGGGCTCTTCCTGGTTTTTTCGATATTATAGTGGCTGATGTACCCTGCTCTGGAGAAGGCATGTTCCGGAAGGACGAACAGGCTCAGCTGCAGTGGTCTGAGGATAATGTTTCCTTGTGCGAATCCCGTCAGAGAAGGATTCTTGCTGATGTATGGCCATCGCTTGTCCAAGGTGGACTTATGATATATTCTACCTGTACTTTCAATAGGTATGAGAATGACTTGAATGTGAAATGGATTGCGTGTGAACTTGGAGCGGAGAGTCTTCTTGACGGTGATGCGCTCGGAGTATCAGACGGGATAATTGCGACTGAACACGGATACAGCCTTGTGCCTGGACATGTGGAAGGCGAAGGACAGTATTGCGCAGCTTTGCGGAAGAATTCGCATGTAGAGATGAACGAGGCACCATTACGTGCAATGCGCGGGGGACGTCCGTCCAGGAAAGAGCTGCCGCTTCCGAAAGGGATAGAAGATTATCTGACAAGGGAAGTCGTACTAAGACAAAAGGCGGATACTGTAACGGCCGTACCTGCTGTACTTGCCGGATCGCTTGCATCAATGGAACAATGGCTTCATGTAATTTCAGCAGGATGTGCTGTCGGAACTTTGAAAGGACAGATTCTTGTCCCTGATGCGGATCTGGCTTTGTCACAGATGTTCAGACGTGATGCGTTCCCATATGTGGATATGGATCTGCCGGATGCCCTGGCCTATCTCCATAGGGATGCGATAGTCCTTAAGGATGCTCCGAAGGGATATGTCACGGTCGGATATGCCGGACTGCCCTTGGGATTTGTGAAGAATCTGGGAAACAGGTGCAATAATCTCCATCCTCAGAGCAGGCGTATAAGAATGAATATACCGAAGGAATTATGAAACAGATAATAACTATTATTATATTATCGCTTCTGTCGGCATTCATGCATGCCCAGAATGTGGATTACGAAAAAAAATACGATATGCTTGTCTCGCGCCTGGGCCCGGCTGGTGTTGGGGTAGAGACGCTGTTGGACAACTGGCGGCAGGACGATCCCATGAACGTGAATATGCTTACGGCACGTATCGATTATTATCTTACGAAGTCACAGTCCGCGGAAGTGGTAACAAAGCCTTCGAAGACATATCTGGCCCAGAAGCCTGTACTCAGCCTTAAGGATAGCACCGGGACTGATGTATATTATTACCAGTTGCTCAAGTACGATGACGAATTGTTCGGGAAAGCTATTGCTGAAATTGATAATGCTGTCGAGCTTTACCCTGATATGCTTGATTTCCGTTTCATGAAGGCCAATGCTTATCTTTCTTATGAGAGAGAAAGCCCGGATATGGCGCTGGCATGCCTTCTTGAGCTCATTGATGAGGATAATGTCGGAGGACGCGCTTGGCAATATGGCGGCAAGCCTATAGAAGAGGGCTTTTTCAAGGAAGCCGTACAGGAATATTGTGCGACGCTTTATACTCTTAATACACCCGCTTCAATGGAAGCCTTTCTTGCTCTTTCGCAAAAGATGGCTTCATTGTTTCCTGATGATGCAGCCTTCCTGACCAATATAGGCAGCTATCATATGAGAGTTAAGAATGATGCAAAGGCGGCTCTCAAGTTTTATGCAAAGGCGGTCAAGAAGAATCCTAAGGATTATCCTGCTGTCAAGAATGCTGTTGTGGCTGCCAGAAAGACAAAGAATAGCAGACAGGAAAAGAAGTATCTTGCTATGCTTGCCATGATAGCTCCGGAAGCGGAGAAGGCTGCTGTCAATGCACGCCTCGATGTCTTAAACAGGAAGAAGAAATAATGGATGTTTCATATTTTATAGGTGGAAAAATCCGGTTCAAGGGTAAGATGGCAATGATTTCCATTGCCGTCAGTTTTCTTGTCATGATAGTCGCGGTGGCGGTGTCTGATGGTTTCAGATATGAGATAAGGAACGGACTTTCCGGTATTTCCGGCGATATTCAGCTTGCTCCGCCAGACCTTAACGTTATGGATAGCAGCCAGCCTGTGGAAAGCAATCCATCCTATTTGGAGAAGGTTATGTCTGTGCCGGGAGTGGATGAAGTAATTCCGGTAATTTACAGAGCAGGCATAGTCAAGGACGGCACGGATATCCATGGAGTGCTGTTCAAGGCTGTTCCCGGAGGGCAATCCTGTGTTTCCGGTGTCAATGTCCCTGATAGTATTCCGCTGCCTGTTGCGGTGCCGCGGCACTTCTCTGAGAAATCCGGTCTGAAGACAGGAGACAGGATGCTTACCTATTTTATCGGTGATAAGATAATCGTCCGTCAGTTTAATATAGTTTCGGTTTATGAACCATTGCTCCAGACAGATGACAGGATGGTCATATATGCGTCCATGTCAGACCTTCAAAGGGTGAACGGTTGGAAAGAAGATCAGGCTTCCGCTATGGAAGTCAGGCTGGATGCAACATATAAGGATGAGGTTAGGATACGTCAGGTGACAGAGGAGGTAGGAGCCTATGTGAATGCCTACTCGTCTGAAAGCGAGGAACCTGTGATTGCCGTATCTTCCGTCTATCGTTTCCCTGTGCTTTATGACTGGCTTGGCATCCTTGATTTCAATGTGTTCTTTATCCTTTTGCTGATGACTGTTGTTGCAGGATTCAATATGATATCAGGACTTCTTATATTGCTTTTCGAGAACATCTCCACAATCGGTCTTCTGAAGGCTCTTGGCATGACAGACCGGTCCATATCCAAAGTTTTTCTTTCCAGTTCTGCCATGCTTGTTGTGAAGGGAATGGCTGCCGGTAATCTCCTGGCACTGTTGTTCTGTCTCATACAGGGCACTACCCATTTGCTTACCTTGAATCCGGAGAACTATTTTGTATCATTTGTTCCTGTCGATGTGAATATAGGGGCTGTGCTGTTTGCGGATCTTGTGGCCTTTGCTGTCATCATGCTTCTGCTTCTGATCCCATGCATATTCATTTCAAAGGTGGACCCTGCAGATACGGTACGTGTAAAGTGACGAAATCCTATTCTTCCGGATAGATGGTGCAGATTGCACGGTAATGTGATAGAATACTGTCTATATATGCAATGGTCTCGTGGCCTTGGAACTTTCCGTACTTTACAGATTCTTCTTCAAGGATGGAGTCTTCCCGCATCAGAGGAATTACGTAGTTCACGATTTCTTCCCATTTCCGACTGTCTATGCCCTTTGCGTCTGCAAGGCTGATGCAGTCGCTGATCCTGCCTTCACCGGCATTGTAGGCTGCAAGGGTGAATTTTATCAATTCCTCCTGAGTCATTCCTTCCTTGTAGAATTGCTTCTGCATTCTCTTGAGATGTCTTGTACCGGCGATTAGGTTCTGTTCGGGATTCATAAGGTCCTTTACTCCGTAATACAGGCCTGTCTGGGGCATTATCTGCATAAGACCCTGTGCTCCTCTGAAAGAGTGTGAGCTAATGGAGAATTTGGATTCCTGGTATATCACAGCTGCAAGCATCCGCCAGTCCCATCCGAGGTCGGAAGCGTATCTGCGGATGATGTCATCGTATGGACTGATTGTCTGCACGGTCAAGCCCATCTCTGCCCTTTTGTGTGGGTTGAATAAGCAGTTGAACCTTTTCTGAAGTTTCTTGAATTCGGGAGAGGATGTAGTATAGCTGATCCAGGCGTTCATCTGACGCACTTTATTCAGGTCAGTGGTTTTGATGACCCATGCTGAGCACTCGTTAACTTCCCTGAGTATACTTATCCCTTCATCTTCAAGCAGTTCTGTCTTATGGATTATCAAAATGTCGATATTCCCGTTTTTCAGCAAATCAAGGCATGACTCTTTTCGGACGGAAGGTAATATACTTATATTGCAATGGTTGTCTTCTGCAAACTTGCAGAGAAGTTCGTAGCAGAATCCTGTTTCCAGACCGTGTGAACCATACATGTCGTCACCTAGATCAATCCCGCAGACGATTTCCCCTCCAGCGTAGGGATTGACGCAGCGGGCTCCACTCATCATGGTGTCTCTGTCGCAAAGTGGAGTGAGGCATAATATCAGCAGTGAAACTGAAAAGTAACGGAACGCTCTTTTTATGTTTTCCTTTATAACTGCCATTATCTCATCATTCTACCTGTCTGGGTCCTCATTCCTCCGCTTATTCCTCCTGTAGGAATTGAGCCTGATGCTGCTCCTCCGGATGTTGCACCGGTTTTGGAACTGTTTGATGAACCATGGCCCGGGAAAATCCAGAATGGCCATGATATTCCGAACTTGATTGCGCTTTGTGTCGCGATTCTTCCATGAGCTGTGAAGTAGTCTGCACTCTTGCAAGGCCATCCCATATTTGCGTTTACGTACTTTATGAATACGCTCGCCTGTTTCCACTGGACGTTAACGAAGGCATCTATATATGGGCAGTCTCCGTATAATTCCGTATTCTGATTGTGGAATACGCCAAGCACAGGATTATATGCTGGTGCATTCCATTTTGTCGTATATAAAGCATTTGCTCCGATCTGCATCTTCATTACGTTCTTGACTACGTTGAATTCGACATAGTATCTGAAGTTCAGTGCAAGTGTCGGAAGGGGCAGGACATCGTTGTTAGAGGAGAACTGGAGCAGGGCCTGATGGTCGAAGTGGAACCACCCTGCCTTGAAGTCCTGACGAAGCGAGGCTGTAAGCACGCTCATCGGACTCTGGTTCTGTCTCACAATCCCATCATTATCATAGTAAATGTTATTACTTAACAATGCATATCCGACTTTAAG
>JAEIGA010019181.1_pt1 | contig 10434 bp, 10 predicted proteins | sample 9270691 | NCBI WGS metagenome assembly JAEIGA01 (sample SAMN17057246, study PRJNA624740) | gut metagenome | biome: biome; isolation source: fecal sample | host: Bos grunniens | place: China: Xizang | collected 2019
CCCTCTGCCATCGTGCGCCCTGCGCCGCGTACCCTGCGTTCCGCTGTGCCTGACCCTTTCGCGTAGCTTCCCCCTGCCTGTTCCTGCCATGCCGCATGCAGGCTCCAGTTGGAGCCGTGCCGCCGTGCCCGCTGCACGTGCGTAGCCGACAAAAAAGGGCGGCGGCACGCCGCAACCGCTGTGCCCGAAGCCCGGCGCGTAGCGCAGGGGCCGACCGTTAGGGAGGAGGCCAACGAGGCTGGGGAGGCGGGGCCCCAGCCGAGGGGAGCGCGGGGAGCCGGGGCCCCGCGCGAACGGCCGCAAGGTCGGCCATTGGACGCGACACGCGGCCAAAACCAGCCGCCGCCAAACAAATAAAGACGCACGGCAGGGCACGACAGAAAAAACCAAAGGGGGATGGAATCGAGCGGCAGCGAGGACAAGACCGAACAACGACCAAAACCGCCTATAATGGAACCGAAGTAGCCGCCGCAAGGTTGCCGCCAAGGGGATGGCGTAGCCCGAGAAAAGAAAACGCGGAGCGACCAAACCCCATCGGCGCACAAGACGGGGGGCGTCAGCCCCCCAAGCGGGCGCCGAAGGGGCGCACGCAACGGGGGAGGGGCAGCGGACGCGAGCCAGAGGGCGAGCGAACGCGCGGGGGCAGCGGGCGCAGGCCGCGACGAAGGCGCGGACAAGGGGGCGCCCCCGGCGGCGGCGCGACAGCCCGCGCAAGCGGGCACGGAGCGTCCGGCGCAAATCCCGCCAACGGGACGAGAGGGGAACGGCGTGAGCCAAGGGAGGCGAGCGTAGCGAGCCGACCTCCATCCGCCAACGGAATGGCGCGAGCCTGGGGTGGCGAGCGTAGCGAGCCGACCTCCATCCGCCAACGGAATGGCGGGAGCCAAGGGTGGCGAGCGTAGCGAGCCGACCTTGTGCGCCTGCGCCCGCGCTGGTGCCCGCGCTCATGAGGGAAAATCTTCGGAAAATGTTTGTGGCTGGGGCTTCTGGTCGTTCGGATTTGGAAATCCGACGGCAGTACTACTGTACTGCCTGTTTCTATGCGAACATATCGCCGAGTTTGAGCAGTTCTTTGGTGATTTGTCTATCCTCATCTACGCTGTTTTCCGAGCCTCTGACGCGCTTACTTATTAGCAATCGGACTAGCTGGATTTCGTCCTTTGGCCATCCGGGAACCGTGTCGTTGAGTACATTCGCCATTTGTAGTTCTTCTATCAACGTATTGCAGGCTCGAACTATCTCGGGCTTAAAGGCTGTCTCTCGGTATTGGATGAGACGTTTAAGAAGTTGGTTGGCTGTCTTGTTTGGCTGGTTGTCGCTGGCAATACACTCCAGCTTGTAGAACTCGTTCGCATCGGTTATGCGGAATAGCAGCTTATCCGCGCATCGGTCTTTGCGCTGCAATTCGCGGTGTTGGTGTCCTGCTTTGGTCACAAGGCCGTTTTCCTCATCGGCCTTGATGGCATTAAGGGCGAACGTAGTGACGCGCTTTGAAGTGGCTTTGTACTCTTTGTACTTGAAATGGAAATAATGGTCGGCAAGTGACAGAAACATGTCGAGCTGCTTCTGCTTTGTGTCGTACATAGTGAGCGTGTTGCGAACCGAGCGTTTGCACTTCTTTCCTCGCGTGTCCACGTCCATTAGGTACCATCCTTTTGTTCCGCTGGTGATGGCGAACTCGACACGCCAAATATCGGGTTTGTACTCTGTGCCATCTTCCAGCCTGCGCGTCATGGTGTGCCAATCATCAATGAGACCTGCGGCTTGCCATGCCTGACGTATGTACGGCTTGTCTTTGACGTCGGTGAGTTCTTTTGTCTTGTTGTAGAAGCGGGTGCGTATATCGGATTTTGGCTGCCCCCATGAAATGGAATTCCAGATGCGCCCATCCCACATGTCTTCGCCATGAACGGCAACTTGGGCTTGGTTTATCTTGGAGTAGCGGCCTTTTAGAAAGCGCTCCATGAAAGCTGCAGGCAGGTCACCGTAATCGAAGTACTCGAAGTCCAGCGCCAAATCTATTCGGGCTATGCGCTGGATTTGATAGCCATTCGCGACACAGAAGTCGCGTAGCTTGTCAACTGCGTTGGCGTAGTAGCAAGTTCGATTGACGAGACGAATGTGGCAGGCATTGACAGCAAGGATTCCGTGCCCTGTTCCATCGTTTGCCGACTTTGGGTTTCGCCGAATTTCGAGAAGTTTGTGGCCATCGGTTCCATAAAGAGTGAACATTTCGTTATATACTCGGGTTCCATATTCACGTTCTGAAACTACCCAGCCGTTGTCACGAAAGTATGACGCGTCGCGCGGCCTTCCTTGCAAATCTTCAAGGCAGAACAACTCCAACCAATCAATGTTGATGCAGCGCGTTTTCTTTCTGCTGTCGTTCACGGCTTCTGGTTTATTACGTGTTATGGGGTAGGCAAGGAAGGGGACGCGGCTTCGCCGCTGATTTTTCGTTTTAGCCTTCCAATTGTTTTAGGATTTTGGTACCCTCATAGAGGGTGGTTTTCTCGGCAGAGATTTCGAGTTTGAGCCGCCGACCATTGCGTTGATGGCGTAGGAATGTTACAATCCGTCCAGCGTCCAGCGCGGTCTCAGATATAACCAAATAGCCATCGTGCAAGAGGTCTGCGCGTAGTTGCGCAGACCTCACGAAGTGGCGAATTAGCTGGGGCTCTCTACTTTGCATTCTTTTCTTTTTTGGTGGTTTGCTCCTCGGCAGGCTGATGGGCGGCTTCCTGCGTGGTGTCTGTGGCTTCCTGCGATGAGTTTGCCAACTGGTTGGCTGGTGGCATTACCCAGCCGCCCTCGACAACCTTGTAGGGCTGGCCGTTGCGGTCATAGAGTTCGGTAACTTTGCAGTCGGGAGTGTTGAACCACTTGTTCACGACATGTTCAACACCGTCTGTATCATAGAGCCGTGATGGGATGGGGTCAACCTTGCCGCCAACGAGTTGCACTTCGCGGACGAAGCAATCACAACCCGGAATGAGCCTGTGCTGCTTCTCGGAGTGGTATTGTTTCAAACGGGCATCGCCCCTGACAAAGACGGTTGTGCCTTTCTTAAGATGGGGCAGTAAGTTTTCATTTCTGCCATTGAGTGAGCAGGAGAACCAATTTATTTCCTCTTTCTGCTGGCCGTCGGCTGTCTGCCTGCGGTCGTTGTGGGCGACCTTGAAAGTTACGAACTCGTTTCCATTCTCGCTACGGAACTCTGCGTCTGCGCCGAGGTTTCCGATGATTTCAATTTTGAACATTGCTTTTGAATTTTAGGGTGAATAAATATTAAGTAAATAACTAATTTCAGACGTAATAGTTTCAATTCGGGGCTTAGAATGTTGCCCAAGTTTCGAGCCTCGCAGCCAACAAAAAGAGGATTGCGCAAAGGATCATGGCGCAGACGGACTGCGCTAAGGTCAATTCTTTTTCCATAGCTGATAGTGTCGTGAGTAAAACCGAGGGTCGAGTTGCATGAGAGTGTGAAACACGGTTTGAGGAGCGCGCGCTGGCAGTAGTTCAGCGTCGTTGAGATAGGAAAGGAACTCCGCTGCAGACATGTCCGTCCGTAATAGTCGGAGCGTCGGCAGCGTCGTGCCTGGGAATAATGATTTGGCAACTTTTTCGAGAAACTCCGCAACCTCGATTGAATGTTTCCGAAAATAGACGTCACGTCGGAAGCGAAGCGGTTCCAGACGTTTAAGAATTTGTTGGTCGCGTCGTGATTGACCGAACCAAACCGCCACCCATTGTGTGTCGGGCTGGATAGCACCCGCGCAGTGGCAAAAATCAAATCTCGTTTTCATTGTAGCTTGAGATAAACGAGGTTTTTTGCGTACTACGGGCAGCAAGAACTTAGCTTAGTTTTTCTTCGTCATTGATACAATCGCCATTATGGCTTGTAGAATGAATTTTTTGCGCGCATTATGATAAGCAAATTGTCAATGATGGGAAAAAAAAGAGGCCGCTTTGGAGAACCGCCGCGACCCGCTCAAGCTACTTGCCTGACCCGTTCGTGATACGTTCACGGGTCGCACCTCTGCGTTGCCCGCTATCCTCTCACGGCGGCAAAGGTATATAATAAAATAATAATCTGCAAGTTTTTCGTGAAAAAGTTACGTAAACTTTACGTAAGTTTTATGTAAAGTGGAGCGAAAAACGACCGCGACTTTCGCAAGTGGCGGTCGAAAAATTCCAAAAAAACCTGTGCTTCGTTGCAAACTATTATTTCAACAATCTGACAAGTAAGGCTAAACAAAGGGTTAATCCTATGGCGAGTATAACTAAATAGATGGGCGTGTGGTCGGTGGCAAGCGTTGGTGCGTCGGTGGTTTGTCGGCGTCGTGTGGCGCGCTGGTTCGTAATTTGTCGTGTGGTCTGCGTTGTGTCGCGCAGCGTTGCGACCGCGCGCGCTCTGCGATTTATCTGTTTTGTGTGGATGGTGTCTCCGTTTTTTATTTCAAATAGTTTGGTTGTGTCGAAGAAATTTATTTCAAATTTGGACGAAATTTCGCGCAAAATTCGGGTTGAATCTAGGTGAAACTCGGTTTGAACCAACTCTTTTTTGGAGCGGCAGGACGGTAGGAGGAATGGCGATACAATCGCCATGCAACTGACGAAAACGATTCTATACGACCATTCCATAGGCGGTGGTGAGGATTGCCTGGGATGGCTTGTAGTTGCTTTCCATCTGGCACATTGCTGAAACGAGAGCACAGATTCTAGTGCACTCGCGAAAGTCTATCTTTGTTTCGGGGCGAATGCCAACGGAAGTGGCCACGAAACGAATGTAGGCTTCCGTGTCGTTCTCGGAAGGTGGTGCCCATCGGGTTATGATGTCTCGGATGGTGGTGGCTCGGGGGGCTTTTGTCATGTAGTTCTTTATCAGCTTGAAGCCTGCTCTCAGTCCGTAGACCATGCACGAGAACTCTTCGAAAGCTGTGTCTGACTGCGGATGGCGTTCGCCCTGCCAATTGTTCCCCTTGCGGATATTGAGGGGATTGTTGTTTCGTATTCCTCTTGTTTCCATAAATACTGAATTAGTGGTTGAACATGAACCAGCAGGCTATGACGCTATCGGACGCAGGGAGCCATGCTGCTTTGAAGAAAGCATGTGGAACGGCCAGACGGTGGTGGCCGATATATTGGGTATCGCGTGGCAGGAAGATGGGCACGGCTATTATCGCAATGCTGTCATAGCGTTTGGCGGCTATGCGGCACCAATTCTCGGTTTGCTTCCATGATCCACGATTGAGGGTAGGCACCTGGGGAGCAATGTTTGATGTGGTGAACGTGGAGCGCATAGCCGCGAGTGAAAACGAGCGATCATGCGCGGGGCACAGATGTCCACGGTCATAGCCGGAGTGGTTGTAGTCGTTATGCCTGGCAGTTGCAAGGGGTGATGGTACATCGGGTGTGAACGTCCACGAGGGTTCGCGAGAGGATGAACCAATGTCTGAGCGATGGAGCGTCCATGTGACTTGTACTGGACATTGCAGGCCTAAGTCGTAGACGGTGCGATAGGTGGGTTTATTGAGGGTTATAGTTTGCGCTTGTATGCTCGACACTAAACTAACGAGCACTAGGACGAAGCTAACGTGGAGATTCTTGTGGAACATTTTTGGGGGATTTTTTCGGTGTGGTGTGACCGTAGGAGTTGAGTTTGTAATCAATACCGAAGATGGACGCGGTTAGTAGGAGGAATTGTGCAATGACGGTACAATTGCCAGCGGCTACTTCGTGGGCCTCGCTGATGGCCAGAGAGACGAACGCGAAGATGACTGCGGCGAGGAACGAGCCAACGGCCACAATGTATTCTATTGTTCTGGAGGTTTTCATAATAGAAATAGGGGGAGGTTTTCAGCCTCCCCCATTTGGTTAGAAGTTGCCTCCGTTGAGGACGAACGACTGACCGACAGGGTAAGTCGGCAGTGCATCGTAGTAGCTTGCGTTTGAATCAGAAGCAGAGCCGATAGTGAACTCTGCGTTAGAGCGGAGCCACTTGCCATCAGACAGCACACTGTGGATAGCCACAATGTCATTGTCAAGATCACTGTCTTGGTTAGCTGCAGCTACAGTGATGGTGATACCGTTTGGAGTTTCGGCGGTGCCGAAAACGACTGAATCAACGGCCTGCGTGCTTTCAACCTTGATGTACTCCGAATAGTTGCCAGCAGTGAGTGCAACATCACCTGTAGCCAGCGCAGTGATGCGGACGAAATCGAAGTGCCAGATGTTTGTTTCTGCCTCTGCCCAGATGAAGCAGATAGTGCAAAGGTCACCGACAGCAATGCCGAGCAAAGCAAACAAGTCTGCAGCGGTCGTTGCCTTGTTGGATGAACCAAGCAGCTTAACGCTCAACTTGTTTGCGGTTGCGTCATCGAGTACCGGAGTGATAGCGATGGGAGAGGCTGAACCCTTGGCGATGACATAGCAGCCGGGGCGAAAGTTCTGCGACTGATAGGGAGCATAATTGAATTGTTTGCCCTTGGGAAGAACAATCTCCTCAATCTGCTTGGCGTTGCTTCGCACGGCGAGCGCGTTGGTGCGCATGAAGACCATCATCGACTGCAGACCATAGGTCGTACCCTCGAACGAGTGGTCGACAATCTGCTTCATTGCAGAGTATGCGAGACCCGTGGTTTTGAGCACCATGCGCTGCACCATCTGTGCTTCAGAGCGCGGATTCTTAACTTGGTCAACTCGGTCTTTGGTGATCTGCTGACCGTTGAAAATTGAGTAAGTGTGGCTCTTCGTTGAACCTTTACGTAGTCCGAAGAATGAACGTGATTTTGCCATAACTTGTAATGGTTTTAGTGAGACATTATGTTAACTGAGAAAAGAAATTATCGAGTGGCAGGAGCGTCGGGGTCTTTTGCCTCGGGCTGACCTTTGCCACGGCTACGGATGTAGACGGGACGAATGGCGAAACCGTTGTACCGATTTATGTCGTAATTCGGATTTACGCTATCAGAGTAGAAGAACAACAGTCGAGCAACACGTGAAGATATGAACGTCGTAGACCAGTAGCCGCCAAAGATACCGGGAGAGCCCCAAGCCGTAGACCAGCCGTAACCGGAGCTAGCTAAGAACAGAAGTTTCCCATTTATTTTCGACCTTAGGTATATACCGACTACGCCATTTACCGTTACAAGCTTGTTTATCGTAGATGACGGAATAATCGTAATCCCATCGGCCTGTACGAAGTTGCAATTTTCTAATAACTCTTGGAACTCGTTGCTTGACGGCATTCTCCAAGGAGCGCCGAGATTCACGCGTGCTGCATCTTCTTTCAACGTGATATTTGAGTCGAGTCTGCAACCGGGTGTATTTCCGTATGGTTGCCCTTCATACCAAGGTTCCTGCGCGTTTACGCCGCCCCAATTGTAATCGAAGGTGGTGGGGGAATTAGGATTGTGTCCATCGGTGTTGCCCCAGCTAAAAAAGGTAGCCTTGTATTGGAAAGGAGAGGCGGCGAAGCCATTCTTCTGGGTAAGGTCAATATTGCGAGTGGCCCAAAGTATTCCGGAGGGCAGGCCCATGTCGACATATAGTTCATAGTCTTCGTGCTGGGGAATATTGAGCACGTTGTTGTTACCGGGATATGTGGCCAAGGCCTCGGGGAACGTGAGGCCAGCGACATTGTCAGACCAATGCCATATATAACCATCTGAACAAAGGATGCGTGAGCCATTCTTGCGAACTTGGAAACAACACGTAATCAGGACGGAATCAGAAATGTCGCGTGTCTGCTTTGGAAGTGACAGCGTGATGATTCGTCCAGAATCTTTGGTGACAGTCCAGGCATTAGCCAGCACCTTGGGAGTGACAGTCACAAGATCGTCACTCCCTTGCTGGCCGATGACAACATTTTGATGGTTGAGCACTTCTACCTCGAACAAGTCGAGGGTGACACTATTAGTGCCTGGGGAATATATAAGTATCACCAAAGCAAGGTGGTCGAGTGGCCGTAGACCGATGGATGAGAGAACGTCGTACCACTCGGCACCAGCTTGTGTGACGTTGAATAAGTCGGTGGTGACACCATCAACACCATTGACACCATTTTGGAAAAGGTGTCCATGGTAGGGCAGGTCGCCGTTGGTGACCTTGAAGTAACCCATTGGGATGGTTGTCTCTTGGTATGGTGAGTAGGTGAAACCAGCTAAGCCGCCAAGGGCGGCGTTGCGTAGGATGACATAGTTTGCTTCGCGGAAGGCTGCAAGCTGCTTGCGTCCTGCAGGAGCACCGTTCCACAAATGACCAAAGAACGGGCGCAGCCATGCATGCGCGTCCGACATTGTGTGGATGAGACAGCGGTGCACCATCTGACTTTCGGTGCGCTGGTTGGTGGTATCATCCACTCTGTCTTTGGTTATCTGTTGGCCTGCGTTGGTGGCGTAGGTGTGTGACTTGGTGGAGCCGTGCCGATGCGTGAAGAATGATTTGCTTTGTGCCATACCAATAATGTTGTTTGAGCCGTGATGCAGGGTCGAACCCGGCAGGGGGCGATTGTTCTGGGTGTTCTTTAACGTCCGCAAAGGTACAAATTTATTTTGGTCGGAGCAAGGTCGGAGGCAGGTGGGAGGATTGGGGGGTGTAGGTCGGATTAACTGACTTTTTTCTGACAAAAGGTAATATTCGGGGAATATCCAATTTATAGTTATTTAATAAAAAATAACGTCGGGGGATGCAAGGGGGCGTCCCCCTTGCCAATTTTTCGGTATTTACTCTTTAACAATTATTCACGTTATGTATTGACATATATTAACAAAGTATTGACATAAAAGCTTGCGTATGTCAATACTTTTTTGTATCTTTGTATCATCAAAGATGAGTTGTTAGACACGATGGAACAGGGACACTTCGAGTAAGCTCGAAGCGAACACAATAACCAAATCAAGTTACTTACAAGACCTGGGGACGGAGGTAGCCGAACATCAGAGACTATGACAAACGAACATTTAAAGATGGCCAACGAGCTAATTAACGAAGTAATCAACGATTACGATGAAAGGTACGCAAACAAACCTCAAGCTAAAGACTACGTAATGCGCAAGACGTATAAATATGATGACCGAATTGAGGTTCAACCAACCTACTCACCAACTGCTCATTGCTTCGAAGACATCATCAAAATAGCTGAAGCACTGCATCTCCACTATTACTTTAGCGTGGAAGAGAACCAAGCAGGAGTTCCAACGCCAACAATTAACATCTTCTAAAGGTAACGGGGAGGTTAACCACCTCCCCACAAACAACAAAAGTTATGATATACACAACATCACTAAGCCATGAGGACTTCATCCTTATCTTGGACGTTTTGAAGAAATCAGAGGAACAAGGCGTAATTGCCTGGAGCGCTACCGACCTAATTTGCGAAAACACCAAGATAACATACTGACTTATGGAAAACGAAGTAAAGAAGCAGGAGCGCAAAACGCGCTCCAAGAATGGGGAAAGGACACAGAAGATGATGTCCTTTCGAGTGGATGCCGACGTAGCATCAATACTATCAACCGTAGCTAACAAAGGACGGTTGCTTAACACCCTGCTAAGGGAATGGGCGCAAGCCCATCCCCATCGGGAGGGCCACGACTATCCTCCAGAAGAGAATGGTCTGGAGGATTACCTGCCCTGAATCGAGCCGCCTGATTTGGCGGCTTTTTTTTTTCCGCCCAGGGGACGGCTGGGCTATGCAGGGAGGGGCACGCCCCGACCGCCGCTTAAACCTTAAAAAATAGTCGCGGCGCCAGCCGCGAAGAAGTCGGGGGCTTGGGGCGTCAGCCCCAAATAGCTTTTTGGGGTTTGGTAATATTCATTTCTCGGCTGTTCCCGACGGACGTGTCACGTCGTGAGTGTCTGAAATCGTTACGACGTGAGCGACGAACGTCGAGCGAGTGACCTCGTTGTCACGAGCGGTCGATTTGAGAGACACGAGTGACACGTCCGGAGGCGGTGCGGAGTAGTGCATCGGGAACGGCGGCAGCGGCGCGACAGCGACGCGGCAGGCGGCATGGCAGGAACAGGCAGGACAAGGGAAGCGGAGTGAAAGGGTCGGGCACGAAAAAGCGGAATGCAGGGTACGCGGCGCAGAAAAGGGCGCATGATGGCAGATCAGGGCGCAGAAGAGGGCGTGGGGATGGGCTGGGTGGTGACCAAAAAGCAGGGGCGATCAAGGCGGCGTGCCACCCTGCAACTGCGAAGCGGAGGCGTAGCCGTAGCGGAGCACTTGCAGGGTGGCTTGCCGCCAGCCCCTGCGGTCACCACCCTGCCCATCCCCATGCCCTGCGCCCCTCTGCCATCGTGCGCCCTGCGCCGCGTACCCTGCGTTCCGCTGTGCCTGACCCTTTCGCGTAGCTTCCCCCTGCCTGTTCCTGCCATGCCGCATGCAGGCTCCAGTTGGAGCCGTGCCGCCGTGCCCGCTGCACGTGC
>JAEIGA010019182.1_pt1 | contig 10434 bp, 11 predicted proteins | sample 9270691 | NCBI WGS metagenome assembly JAEIGA01 (sample SAMN17057246, study PRJNA624740) | gut metagenome | biome: biome; isolation source: fecal sample | host: Bos grunniens | place: China: Xizang | collected 2019
GTAACGCATAGTATGTGAAACTGTTAATTTAATACAGAATATAATCATACCAAGAGTGTCGAACGTACTCTATACATTTGTACGAAAATATATGCTGTTCTTATGGGGGAACCAATAGCCTATAAGAAAAAGAGATAAAAAACTCTTTGATAACAAAAAAAGAAATCCTTTATTGCTGGACTTGGGGCCATTGTTAAGATGAATTTGTACCCATACTCAGAAATTGTTATAACTTCTTCTACTGTTCCTCAAGCGAATAAACTTGTAGAAAAAAAGATAAGAGATGAATTAATAAAAAAATTATCGCCTTATCTTTTATATATGTATGAAAAAGAATATTTGGTTATAACAAGAGCAGAAGATGGATATAAAATTGAAAATAAATTAAATGGGTCTTCTTTAGTTGTGTTAGCTTGTTTGGATTCAAGTCGTGGTTCAAGAAGTACGATGCTAATTTATGAAGAAGCAAGGTTATTAAAGAAAACCATTATTGATTCCGTTTTTGAAAAAATGAGTCATCCAAGACAAGCTAAATATTTAGAAAATCCAATTTATTCTTCTAATCCAAGATGGTTAGAAGAATGCCAGCATATTTATATTACAAGTGCAAGATTTAAATTTGAATGGTTTTATCTATTATTTAAAAAGACATTCACAAGAATATTTATAGATAAAAGAACAAAATGTAATATTTTTGCTGGTGATATATTTATGGCAATTGATAATGGATTAAAAACATGGGCAGATTATAGAAATGGATTGCATGGCGACCAATATGATTTTAAAATGGAAGATTTAAATGAAATGATAGGTGAAGCGGATGATGCTTTCTTTACCATCCAATCATTTAGAGAAAATCAAGTTTTAAGAAGTGGGTTTGTTCCACCTACTACAAATGAATTATATATTACAGATTTTGATTCTGTTTATCCAAAACAAGAAGATGAAGTAAGAATTGTTGGGGTTGATTATGCTTTTGCGAATACTGTAATAAGTGACCAAAAGAACGACAACACAATTATTATGTGTTTTTCTGGAGTTTGGAAAAAGAATAAATTTGAAAGAAGACTTGACTATATAGAATTACATGAAGCAAGTGATTCTTTAGGAGCGGCAGATAGAGCCAGAGAATTATTCTGGTTATATCATGCAGATTACTTAGTGCCAGATTAAATGTGAGTCTGATTCCATAGTGATATGGTTTTAAAACCTATTGAACTGCTGGAAAATCCTAAGAGCTATATAAACTACAACGTATAGATGAAATAAGCTAAAGCGTGAATGTTTGAAAATTATATAGATTGGACAATCAGCAACTAAGCCCCGAACAGGGGAAAGCTCAACGACTATCCCGTAAGGGAGTACACTACAAGTGATTGGTAGTGGAAGTGGTAGGTATCTTATTAATTTAATAAGATAAAGATATAGTCTGAACTTATTAGGAAACTATAAGAAGATAAGGTGTAGCGACCTTTAATAAAAAAGTAATTAAAGAGGACAGGGAGTAGCTACCTTTTATAATACTGATACTATTATAATTACTCTTTAATTATATAATTTTACTTTGTATCAGAAGGTGATTTTATGAAATTATATGAAATTTTAGATGGAAAAAGAAAAGAAAAAATGTTTTCTTGTATTTATTTATGGACAAATTTAATAAATGATAAAAAATATGTTGGGCAAGCTCAGCATTTTTATCAGCGTATGCAACATTACAAATCAAAAGGGGCGACTCCATTTTTACAAAACGCAATTGATAAATATGGCATTGAAAATTTTGATATAATAGTGTTAGAGAAATGTTCTATAGATAAATTAGATGAAAGAGAACAATATTGGATGGATTTTTACAAATCTTATAATAAAGAAAATGGTTATAATATTTGTCAATATGCTTCTACAACGAGAGGTTATAAATATACAGATGAAGTAAAACGAAAAATAAAAGAAACTAAATCAAAAAGAGTATATCAAAAACCTATAAAAGAATTGAATGGTATGTATGGGAAGCATCATACAGAAGAAGCCAAAAATAAAATAAGAGAAAGCACAAAAAAATTATGGGAAAATCCAGAATATAGAAAAATGCAAAGTGAAAGAATGTCTGGTGAAAAAAATTATTTCTATAATGTACATATGTGTGGAGAATTAAATCCAAGATATGGTAAACATTGTACATTAGAAACGAAACAAAAAATTTCAAATAAAGCAAAAGGAAGAAAAAATATTAAAATAAGTATTCCTGTTGTTTGTATAGAAACTGGTAAAGAATATTATAGTATGACGCTTGCCGCACAAGAGTTGAATACTTACGCAAGTGCAATAAAAATAGCCGTAGACAATCCAAACAGAACTTGCAAAGGTTATCATTTTTCTAAAATTTCATAATCACAACAAAAAAAAATGTCACGCAACGGTGGGGAAATTCTCTTTAATAGAATGACAATGCCTTGGGAAATTGGAGAAAGACCGGGAATGATAAATTTACAAGGTCTTACTATTTCTGAAAAGAATGTTTATCATGTTGTCCCAGAAGCTAAACTTGTTGATTATAGAATGAGAACTGTTGATAAAAATGCTTATCCGTGTATAATTCCATTTATTGGCACAAGTGAATTAAACTCACTTTCATGGATTGAATTAAAGAAACAGTTGGATAATAATAATATAAAGTTTTTAATTTCTGCTCAAGATAAACAAACTGAAATTGAAGATGATGGGTCATTTTTTAAAATGACAAGTAATGAAATTGTAAATACATTATTGTCTTATGGGCAAACAGATGAATTAATCCATGAAGCTGTTAATTTGAAAACTGAATATAAAAACGATAAAATAAAATTAGTTGAACCACGAACAGGTACTAAAGATAGAATTGTTATTTTATCTTATTGTAATTATATTCTTTCTTTAATAGAAAATGAATGGTTAAAACAACAACAAAATGATTCTTCTTCTTGGGATGATTTTCAATTAGTATATTAAGAAAGGAGGTTGAAGATGGGAGAAAAATTATTAAATGAAGAACAAGTTAATGTAGTATTAGAATTTTCAGAAGCGCTTAGAAATTATGGTTGGGCAGAAGGATTTTGGTCTCCTTGGCAGAGTAATCAATTATTAAAAGACTTAACTGGACAACAAATAGTAGATAAAGATAATGCAAAAACTTTAGGAAATTTAAGAAAAGCTCTTGGTAATTATAAACAAAATATAACACAGATTCAAGGATATATGGAGTTTGCAAATGCATATGATATGTTGTTTGCAAGAACTATTGAATCTTACGTTAATTCCTTATCTTTTGACCTTCAAGTTATTTGTGCGAATATATATTCTAAAGATGAATTTTCTTCTTCAGAATATATGGAAGATAAAAAAAGAATAAATGAATTTCTTTTGAAATTTGATTATAAAAAAGAATTTAGAAATGTAGTTCGACAAGTTTTATTGAGAGAAACTTATTTTACTTGGTTTAGGAAAACTAAATGGGGAAATAAGGGAATGAAATTTGCTCTTCAAATTTTACCACAAGATAGATGTATGTTGACTGGCTATTGGGAAAAAGGTTTACTCTTTGATTTTGATATGGGGTATTTCCTGCAAGCGGGGACTGATATTGATGGATATGACCCAGCCTTTAAGAAATATTATAATAGAGTTTTTGGTGGTAATTCAACTATATCGGATTATCGTCCGACTAACCCATTAAATGAAAGAAATGGGACATATGCAATGTGGACTCAAACATCACCAGAAGATGGTGCATTTTGTTTCAAATTTAATACAAGTGATTTTTATTCTACTCCATTTTTAGCTCCATATTTAAAATCGGCTCTTTCCAATGACCAAATTGCAAGAATGCAATATGATAAAGATGTAGCAGAAGCTTACGCCATTTTAGCTGGTGAAATCGAAACATTTGATACAGCAAAAAGTGGAACGCAATCTGACCAGACTGTTTTTAAACCAAGTACTTTAGCTGGATTTATGGCTAAAGCTAAAGCTGGTTTAGAAAATTCTGCCAAACTTGCCGCAATGCCATTAAAGAATTTAAAATGGTATCAATTTGAAGATAAGAATGCAGATATGTATGACAATCAATTAATAACTTCTGCCGCTACTGGTACTGGATTAAGTCGAGTTATTTATTCAAGTGATAGAATGAGCAATGCCGAAATTGAAGCGGCTATGAATGAAACTTATCAAACAATGAAACCTTTATATTATCAATTTTCTAATTTTATGGAATTTTTTGCTAATAAGCTTACAAAAAAATATAAATTTAAATTTATATTTGATGGTGCAACTTATAGATATGATAGAGAAGCAAGATTTGATAGAATTTCAAAATTAGCAGATAAAGGAATTGTTTTAGCTCCTTCTGCTTGGGCAAGTGTCATAGGTATGAATCCTGCATTATTTGAAAATAGTTTAATGGAAAGTAAAGCAAGTGGATGGACTAAAAATTTACAATTACTCTTAAATTCAAATACTACTGCACAAAAATCATCTGGAAGACCTACAACTGATTTTCCTGATGATTCAACAGATAGAAATGAAGATATGTAAGGAGCATTTTTAAAAATGAGTATTTCTTTGAAAACAAGTGAATCATTAGATTTACTTGTAGGAAAAGCATTTGATTTAAATAGGTCATTTGATAGAGCCGTTTCAATTATGCAAAATAAATGGTGTATGCCAAATGCCGCAAATATTATTCATCATAATTTAGCTCATTTATTTCCATTATTAGCCGATGTTATTTCAGGTTTTAAAGACAATTGGAATTTAACAACTGTTTATCCTGAAACTCATAAAGATGATAGAGATTATTCTAATTTATTAGATATGATGACGATTCTTAGAAATGAAGTTTTAGATTTTTATGAAATGATAAAAATGGTTTACAAGATTGCTGAAGAAGAGAATGATTTTAATACAATGGCTATGTTAATTGATTTTATGAATAAATTAACAATAGTTGTATCACAAATGTATACTCTTAAAGATAAAGCTGAACAAATGCCCACTGATTGGGACACATTTGATAACCATATTTCTCAATGGGGAATAGATGGATTAAATATAGGAGAATAAAATGATAATTATTGGCACTCCAAATGATTTAAATAATTATTTTATGGCAGATGGGGATTTAATTTGGGAATTAGAACGTGCTGGTTTTCGTGCTAAATATATGGACGAAGATGTTCAATATTTCAAATTAAACAATAAATTAAAAAAATATTTAGTTAAGCTTGGCATTAAAGTTTAATTTAAATATATAATCCTTGTAGAAAGGAGAGATATTTCTTTTGCAAAAGAAAAAGAATATTAGTTTTGCTTTAGAGGAAGCTGAAGAAATTCCAAATTGGGCAGAAGCTTATCCAGAGCATAAATTTACTGTTGCAAAATGTTGTTTTCTTTCAACAAGAGAAAATTCACATGAAATTAAAATTAGTGATAAAGTTTTAAAGGAATGTGCTGGTAGTATTCTTGGTAATTTCTTAGTTGCTAAAATTGAATGGGGAGACGCTACTACTCATAAAGATACAGAAGTTATTTATGGATATTTCCCTATGGAACAAGAAATAGAATTTGTAAAAACTAATGATGGGATTTTAAAAGCTTATGCATATGCAGTTGTTAGTAAAAGATATAGTAAAGAATTTAATGGTATTTTTGAATATCAAAATTTAAGAGATAGTTCTGTAGAAATGACTGTTACTTATGAAGATGATGATGAAACAACTGCATTAGCATTTGATATATATGGTCTTACAGTTTTAGGTAAAACAGTTAATGGTTCATGCCCAGATGCAGATGCTAAGTTAGTAAGATTTACCAAGAAAACTGCTGAAAAATATTTTTCAAAAAATGATACATTTTCTAATTTAAAGAATTTCGCAAAAGAAAGGAAACAATATATGGAAGGAAAAACATATAAAGTTGACAAGTCTAAAGAAGCTATGTCAACTAAACCTTGGGGCGAAGTAGATAAAACAGAATTAAGAAATAAAATCATGGAAGCTAATAATAAATCTTCTTTAGTAAAAGATTGTTATATGTTAGTTGAAGATGGCTGGGAAGATGCTCCAAGTGAACATTTAAAGTACCCTGTGATGTGCTTTGAAGGTGATACATTAGTTTATAACAGATATGGTTTATCTTCTGCTTTGGCTTATGCTAAACAAGAAAATGAAACTTCTGTTATTAATAAAGTTGAAGCTATTTATAAGAAGCTTGACATTGATGATGATTCTGAAAGGAAGGAGGACAAAGAGATGGCTGAGATTGATTTTTCTGCTGTGAATATTGGTGATTTATGGGGCAAACTCTATAATGCTATGAGAGATTTACGGCATTGGGAATATTATATAAAAGGCATCTATGAACAAGATAATAAAAAGTTTGCTATTATTTATGATGATAATATGAAACTTTATCGTCTTGATTTCTCTTTAACAGAAGAAGGTTTATCGCTTTCAGATGAAATTATTGAAGTTAAAGAAGAATTTATTGAAACTGATAGCATGAAAAAATTTGCCGAACCAGAAGATGTTGAAAAATATCAAAAAGATGAAAAATTAGAAGAAGAATGCGAAAAAGACGAAGATGAAGATAAAAAAGAAGAAGAAATGTCTGATTCAATTTCTATAGAAGATTTACAGGCTCGTATTGCTCAGTTAGAAAAAGATATTGAAGATAGAGACAATATTATTATGGGCAAAGATGAAGAGATAAAAGCTTTAAAAGAATTTAAAGATGATGTTGAAAAGAAAGAGAAAGCAACAGTTGTTGAATCTTTAATTGGTGAAGTTGCTGAATTTTTAGATGAAGAAACTATGAAAACTTTACGTTCTGAAGGTTTATCTTGTGATATGTGTGACATGGATGGTTGGAAAAATAAAGTTAAAGCTATGTGCTTTAGTGCTATTAAAAAACAACCTATTAAAAAGCATTCTGACATTTGGGGATTTAGTGCTCCAATTGATAATCAGAATAAAAAGAAATCTGATTCCGTTTGGGATAGAATTTAAAAATATTTTTATTTAATAAAGGAGATATGTAAATATGGCTAATCATGGTGTTTTTATTGGAACCCATTGCGCTTTTTGGGATGTTGATTCTAAGAATTTAGTGGGAATCAACACTACTACTGATTTTGACAATGGTAACTTTGTTGCTCTTGGCGATATTGTTAATACCAATGGTGTTATTGATGAATATGTTTTTAATGTGACCGCTGGTTCCACTGGTGATTATGTTATTGGTACTCCCCCTGTGGGATATGATTTTGAGATGCAGTTATATGATGACCCTCGTTATTTCTATAACAAGGCTGGTCTTCCTATGTCTGTGAAGCGTCTCGACATTGGTGATTGCATTGAAGTTTCCGATGCTTGCTTCTCTACTGTTCCTACTCTTGGAACTTCTACCGTAGCTACTGTTGCCTCTGGCAAGCTCGTTGCCGCCGCTTCTGGTACTGCTCCTTTCAAGATTCTTGGTCAAAAGAATATTGATATTGGTGGCGAAGCTGTTCGTACTTGGGTTCTGATGAAGATTGCCTAATCTTTTTTATAAAGATTAAAATTCATCAAAAAATAGTTAAGTAAAGTAAAGGAGAATAAAAAATATGAATTTATCTCAAGAAATTGTTGCGTTTGCTAACGGTAATACTGACTTTTATGTTGCTTTTGCCGATTATCATAATCATAAAGCCGCTGAAGAGTGGGGTAAGACTTTTGGTGCTTATGATAAAAATGTTTCCCTTTCTGCTAAAGCTGAAAAGGTGAAGAATGCTTTCTTTGCTGAAATTGAGCGTCTTTCTAATTGCCCCCGTACTGATGCCAATAAGGATGCTTGGATGGCTAATCCTGTTGTTCGTTGGGTAGCGTAAGCATAGCCCTTTATATTAAGTAATTAGTATAAACTCTTTGTTAAATGCGTTTAATCCCTAAAGCTCTCATACCTAAACAGTAATTGGAAACGATAAGCTGAATGGTTGTGAAAACAGAAAAAAGTTGAGAGATAATAATAAGGTTAAATCCTAAGTTATTTTAATAATGGGTGTTTCGCAGGGAAATTTCTAAGTAAATTAATAATTTATATGAAAGACCCCCAGAGACTATCCCCTTGAGGGGGAGTAAAACTCGAAGCTAATGCGAGAAGAAAAATAAAGCTCTTATATATCAATTATTATAAAAAAAGATGGTGTAATGTTAAAGAAAAATCAATATATAAATATAAGATGGAATGGTCAAACTAAAAAATATTGGGAAGAAAAAGGATATAAATATACAAAAATTAATGATATTTTTAGTGTTGATGTAAATGATTTACCACCAAAAAGTTCTGTTTTTGTAGATGTTGTCTGTGATTATTGTGGTGAAATAATGAAAATGCATATGTATTCTTATACAAATTGTTCTAAAAATGGTAAAATTACATGTGTTAAATGTAGAGGGAAAAAAATAAAAGAAACTAATTTAATGAAATATGGTGTAGAAAATGTAATGCAAATAGAAGAAAATAAAATTAAATTAAAAAATACTTTATTAAATAGATATAATATAGAATTTCCTTTACAAAATAAAGAATTTTTAGAAAAGGCAAAAAACAATAAAAATATAGAAGAATCAACACAGAAAATTAAAAAAGTATTTTTAGAAAAGTATGGAGTAGATAATCCGGGCAAAATTCCAGAAATAGTAGAAAAAGCTAAAGAAACTTGTAGAAAAAAATATGGTGGGAATAGTTCACAATGTGATAAAAATATTAGACAAAAAAGTTTCAATACAATGTTAAGTAATGGTAATGTTCCATCTTCTAAACCAGAAAGAAAAATGGTAGAAATAATTAAAAAAATTTATGGTGAAAATAATTGCTTCCCTCAATATATTTTTGATAAAATTATATTTGATTGTCTATTAAAAATAAATGATTGTAAAATAGATATAGAATACGATTGTAATTATTGGCACAATAGAGAAAGAGATAAAAGAAGAGATTATTTTACTATTAAAAATGGATTTAAAGTTTTAAGATTTAGAACAGACAATTCTGTTCCGACAGAAGAACAAATTAAAGAATCAATTAATTGTTTAATAAATACAAATAAAAAAGTTTTAATAATTGATATATAAGATGAAGATATAGTCCGAACTTACATGAAAGTGTAAGATGTTTTGTTATTGGCATTAAACAAAACTGCATAGACGTTGCGACTCTATGTGAACATATTTGCTCAGTTCGCTATTATTAATGCCGCTGTGAATGTGGTGCTTCCTGCTTATGTTGCCGCCACTTTTGCTCCTTTTGTTGATTTCCGTACTGTTGGTTATGCTGATGTTGTGAATCTTAAGATTCCTCCTAAGACTCTGTATACCGTTAGTCGTGGTGCTCGTGGTGAACGTACTTCTTTCCGTCAGAAGAAGTATGCTGGCAATGTGACTGTTGCTCCTATTGAGCATATTGTTACTACCTATGTTGATATGGCTCGTGTTCTTGCTGGTAAAGATGACCTTGCTGAAGCTGTTCGTGCTATCGTTATTTCTATTGAGCTTGATATGAACGCTGAGATTATTGCTTCTCTTAATGCTGGTCTGTCTGCCGTTACTTATCCTGCCGCTTTTGTTGAAAGTGGTGCGTTTGATGCTAAGAAGCTTGTCCAGTTAGCTCAACGTGTTCAGGCTTATAATGGTATGGTGAAGCCTGTTATTATGGGTACTGCTTCCGCTCTTATGAATGTTCTTCCTGATTCTACTCAGGGCTTCCGTATGCTGGTTGACGGCAAGGAAGGTGCTGTTTCCTACATTAAGGACTTCTATGGCTTTGACCTGTTTGAGCTTCCTCAAGCTCCTACTGGCGTTGGTTATGGTATGGCTCTTAATGACAATGTGCTCTACATTGTTAGCCCCGCTGTTTCTAAGACTATTTTGGGTGTGATGAGTACCACATTAACTAATAGCAATGAATTTTATGATAATGCTGACATTTCCCAGAACTTTACTATGCATAAAGGTTATAACTTCCAGTTTGTTGGAGCGGCTTGGGCTGGTCAGTATACTATTTCTGAGTAATTTTAAATTTAAATGGGAGACTAAATTTATAGTCTCCCATTTTTAAAAATGAATAAAAAAGGAGAAAAAGGATAAATGGCTAATATTGAAAATACAGAAACAAAAAATACTACAAAACAAACTAAACCTAAACAGACTAAAGTTGATAAAGAAAAAGAAGAATTAGAGCGTAAACTTAAAGAACAAGAAAAGCAAATGAAGGATTTACAGGAAAAGTTAGATTTACTTTTAAAAGGTTCTTTAGTTGCTAATCAACCTGAAAAGAAATCAAGAAAAAATATTAAATTTGTAAATATGACTTCAGGTGGTTTTACTATTCGTGGAAATAGACTTTATCATTTAGATAAAC
>JAEIGA010019183.1_pt1 | contig 10434 bp, 8 predicted proteins | sample 9270691 | NCBI WGS metagenome assembly JAEIGA01 (sample SAMN17057246, study PRJNA624740) | gut metagenome | biome: biome; isolation source: fecal sample | host: Bos grunniens | place: China: Xizang | collected 2019
ACCATAAGCATTATAACCACTAGCCCATACACTGCCATCATTTTTTAATATAACTGTATGTTGATTACCACAAGCTATTTGTTTAACATCATTAAGACCTGTATTTTCATCTGGTTTTTCCACACCTGCGCGTGTAGTACTTGTTTGTAATGCTTGAGCAAATGTAGATCTATTAGTAGTATCATTTAATCCTAATTGTCCATTAGAATTTTCACCACAGGCCCATATACTATCATCAGTTTTTATTATAAATGCATGAGTAGATCCACAAACTACTTGTTTAACATCATTGTTTATATTAGTAGTTACTTGCGTGAATGAATTTCTTTGAGTATTATCATTTAATCCTAATTGCCCACTCATATTATGACCGCAAGCCCATAATGAACCATCATTTTTTACTATAAATGTATATTGATTGCCACAAGCAATTTGTTTAACATTGCTTACATTAGTAGTTACTTGAGTAAATGTAGTTCTAGCAGTAGTATCGCCTAATCCTAATTGTCCAAAATAATTATAACCACTAGCCCATACACTGCCATCATCCTTTAATATAACTGTATGATAAACACCACAAGCTACTTGTTTTACGTCATTGTTTATATTAGTAGTTACTTTGGTGAATATCTTTTGACTAGTGTTATCACCTAATCCTAATTGACCTCTATTATTATAACCACAACACCATACACTACCATCATTTTTTATTATAAATATATGATAACTACCACAAGCGATTTGTTTAATATCACCAATATTAATACCGCTTAATATTAATGAATTTAAAAGACTATTAATACTTTCATCATCATTAATATCATGGCCGCCTTCTTGCATTAGGCTGATTAAAGTATCTCTAACATTATTTAAAACATCCTCAAGATGATCTCCTTTGTTTACTAAAATTTCTAGCATTTCTTCAATAGACATTGAACCGTTAACTGGTAAATTCATAGCTCTTTTTAAGAATTGATATAACTTTAGTTTACTTAGGTATTCCAAAGATGTATCAATTGAAATAGCATTAGTGAATGTAGGTCTATTATGGCTATCACCTAATCCTAGTTGTCCACTGACATTATTTCCACAAGTCCATAAACTGCCATCATTCTTTAGTATAACTGTAAAACTATTACCACAAGCTCCTTGTTTAACATTAGTTGTTACTTGAGTGAATGAAGTTCTATGAGTAGTATCACCTAATCCTAATTGGCCTCTATTATTATAACCACAACACCATACACTACCATCATTCTTTATTATAAATGTAAAAGATCTACCACAAGTTATTTGTTTGACGTCATTATTTATATTAGTGGTTACTTGAGTAAATGTTTTATGAGCATTATCATCCATAGCACCTAAGCCTAATTGTCCATAATTATTATAACCACAAGACCATACACTTCCATCATTCTTTATTATAAATGTAAAATAACCACCACAAGCGATTTGTTTGACATCATTGTTTATATTAGTAGTTACTTGAGTAAATATATTTTTATTAGTAGTATCGCCTAATCCTAATTCTCCATCATAATTATATCCACAAGCCCATACACTACCATCGTTTTTTAATATAACTGTATGGTCAACACCACAAGCGATTTGTTTTACGTCGTTACTTACGTTTGTAGTTACTTTAGTGAATGTAGTTCTTCTAGTAGTAGTGTCATCACCTAATCCTAATTGTCCATAACCATGGAAACCACAAGTCCATACAGTTCCATCAGTTTTTAATATAACCGTACAATTATAACCACAAGCTATTTGTTTAACATCATTGTTTATGTTTGTAGTTATTTGTGTAAATGCAGCTCTATTAGAACTATCACTTAACCCTAGTTGACCGTAATAATTATATCCACAAGACCATATACTACCATCATTCTTTAGTATAACTGTATGACTACTACCACAAGCTATTTGTTTGACGTCATTATTTATATTAATAGTTACTTGAGTGAATGTAGTTACGGGATCAGAAACACTTCCTAATCCTAAAGGTCCATTACCATTATAACCACATGCCCATAAACTTCCGTCATTTTTTAGTATAAATGTTTGTTCACCACCACAAGCGATTTGTTTAATTTCATTAGGGTCAATATCACAATCTTCAAGTAAAACAATCATTTCTTCTACTGACATAGACTCAGTTGCTTCATAACCTTTATCTATAAGTTCATTATATAATGAGCGTTTACCTGATGGTTTTACTTTTGTTATTGCTTCACTCATAGCACTAAATGTTGAATCTTTCGTAATAGTTTCATCGTCGATAGCGTCGGCTATGAGTTGTTTCCCGCTATCGACACTTTGAAAAAGCTCGTTAATCGCTCCAACTAAGTTACCCTTTTCTGCTGTTTCTAAATTTCCCAATGAACCCATATCACCGACAATAGGCGTAATATAATCGTTCATTATTTCTGTTTTAAGTGCATTGACTTTTGTAGTAACAGTTGAATCTTTTGCATAGTCTTGATGTAAAGACTTGTTTAAATTATTAATTTGTTTTGACATAATAATATCTCCTTTCTATAAATTTAATTCATTTCTATATTACTGTTTCTTAGTATATATAAAAATTGCTATCAAACCTCTAATAAAGCTTTCAAAACAAGTAGTTATATATTACCGACAAATTACGACATCCCGCTCTTTTCAGCGGAAAACGTTTTCATAAATTTCATATATTTTATATTTCTATCGGCCTCCAGTTCGCTCGCTAACGCTCTCTCATATACCGCATATAGCGCATACTATGACAAGGACCCAATTGTCATAGTATGCGTTTTCATCTTCTATCATACATTGTTAAAAGTTTCACAATCCTATAGGGAAATGAAAAATTATATATTTTTTATATAGGAATTGGACTTTGAAAAACTCCTATATAGGGGATGAAAAATTGAAAAAATTTCTGAGGGTACCTATTTATATTAAATGTATTGGGAATGGGGGAATATTAGCCCCCACCCCTCTACACTTCACTGAAGATGATATTGATTGATATCGGTAGATTGGGTTAACAGTCAACGTACTGCCACTACCTTGGGAGGTATATCATGAAAATATATAAAGGTACAGAAATAATGAACGTTATAGATATAATGGATGAAATAATCTATAAATCTAGTTTATGTAGCGTATTCGATAATGATGAACATCATTATAGAGAACTAGTTGAAGATTTTCCTGAGCTACTAAACGGTATGATTTGCTATATGGCTGATGATTGTAAATCATATATGTTCATTACTACTGATTATAATGACTACAGTATATGCGTTGCTATGTGGGCTAGTATTGATAATAATGTAAGTTTTAAACAAACATTACAATATTTCAATGCATTAAGAGACCTATATAAAGGCATGACTAATAAAGTGTCTATACGTGCTAACTGTAGAACTACTACTAGCTTACCTGTTATAAATAAGTTAGATGGTAGACGTGGTATTAAGGTAACATATAGAAGCCCTGAGTGTTGTGGGTTTGTAGATATAGTTATGGAGTGTGAAATATAGAATAAGAGCTTAGGCTCTTATTTTTTTTCTTTTTTATTGAAGTTGTTAGTTGAGTCAACTAATACTGGTAGATTGGAATAACAGCCAACGTGCTGCCACTACCTTGGGGGTGTTATTATGGCTAAAACAACTATAACTAATGGTAAAACTACTGGTACAGAAATATATAGCATAGCTTTAGAGTATGGTGTTACTCATACTTATAAGGCAGCTAAATATTCTTGTGGTCATATAGTTTGCAAGGAGTCTTTCGATGTAGTACTTATGGAGTATGTATTCGACTCTCAAGAGTTTGAATATGTAATCTATGAAGTATTGCATGCAGGTAAAACTATGATCTGTATAGATATAGTGTTTACTGAGACTGACTGTCTATGTGCAAGCTGTGAGAGATTGGCATCAATGCAATTCTGCAATGATCCAGCTCTTAAACCAGTAGGATTTGAGTCTGTAGTACTATACCATGGTATTGCAGCATATAACTTTGATGATGATGAAGAAGTATCAGCATATGACTATTATAGTCGTGTAGTTGATATTATTCGTAATCCTCAATGGGAAATATGCTGTTCTACTAGATGCATTGGGCATATAGGTATAGTTGCTAAGGGCGAAGTACTATGTGCTAGTAATGCAGATCTATTTACAGAAATAGACTGTAAAACTGGACTTAGATACTTTGACAAGACTCGTCACAGAGCAAGACATCTTATATATGATGCCAAGGATCTAGATCCTACTGTATGGTCTCATGATGAGATAGTCACTCGTGACAATAAACCTGCTGCTATATGGGTATATAGTGGTGCATCTAATACAATTAAGAACTATGCTATATATATAGCTAAGTTACTTAAAATCGATTGTATAACAGTTGATGAAGTATTAGATACAGATTGATTAATAGAGCCAATTAAGGCTCTATTTTTTTTCTTTTTTACTGAACTAAAGATGATTCAATAATATTACTTGCGTGATTGGAGTAATAGGCAACGTCCTACCACACGCTTTGGGGGTATATTATGAAACATAAAACTACTATAGTAGAACTATTCAATATATGCAACTTATCAGACGTATGTCTATGCAGACAGTATACATGTGGATGCAAGAGAAATAGATCTCTTGGTAATCGTATTGCTGATGAATACGAATTCCGTGTAGGTGAATGTGGAGAAGATTTAAACTTTAATACATTCATGACTGAAGAGCTATTAGGGTTCTTTGGTGACAGATGTGTAGATGTATATGATTATTTCTATATAGATAACTTTGATGCACTTATCTTAGTTACTTATATGAAAGATCAATGTCCTGATTGTATGTGTGAATCTGATGAGTTTAATCCTGAAAAGATTTATTGTCTAGATATGCCTAGACCAGAGGGATTTGAGTCTGTAATCAAATACCATGGGATAGTAGCATTATCTAGATGTAATCTTAGTCAAGGAATAGACCACCTTCACAAAGTTGCAAATACTCCACTATATGAAACTTGCTGTGCTAGTGCTCCTATAGGTGCTCTTGGTGCAATATTAGATGGCGAAGTAGTAACTGCATCTAATGAAGATTTATATAGTCAAGTTGATAGATCTACAGGTCAAAGATACTTCGAATTAGAAGAATTCGGAGATGCATATGAAGGAATAATTCATCATGCTGACCAATTAAAACCTGCTAATACTGATGGAGCACACCCATGTAATGAACTAGTTACTATAAACAATAGTGTTAATAGTATATGGGTCAAAATATGGGCAACTGCAGAAGAAAAGAAAGCTGCAGTTGAATTAGCTAAATATTATAATGTGGAGTTAATTATAATAGATGAAGCGCTTCCTTCAGTAGTAGAACGTATGAGAGATTGTAATGGAATCAGAAATACTGAATTCGATAAATTCGATCCATATGAAGTATTAGATGATTTCGACCTAGATGATATAGATCTAGTAGGATTAGAAGCATTCGTTAATAGCTTAACTGATTGTGAAATATCTGATGAAGATTTATTTTAAAGTAGAGCCTAAATAGGCTCTATTTTTTTTCTTTTTTACTGAAGTTAGTTAAAACATAACTATACTGTGTGATTGGATATACGTGCAATGACATGCCACACACTTTGGGAGGTATATTATGAAAAAGACTAATAGAGTATACTGTGATGAAATACAAACTCCAGTTGTAGGGTTTGAGGACGTTGTCCTATATCATGGTTTTGGAGCATTCTTTAATAGTAGACCTATAATTGATTGCTTCAAGGATCTTATGAGTCATCCTGAATGGCAAGTATGTACATCAACTAAATACTTAGGTATGGTTGGTGTCACTATTAAGGGTGATATATTGATAGCTTCTAATTATGATTTATTCAGTGGAATAGATCGAGAAGATAACAATAGAAGATTCTTTGAAGAAGATCAATTAGATGATCTAGTATATGATTATGCAGATTTAATATTACATGAGGATGATCCAGAGGAAAATAATGAGATTGTATTAACTAATACTCAAATAACAGGTGTTTGGGTAACAGCTGACGCTTCTAATAAAATGAAAGATTTTGCTAAGAAGCTTGCTGAAAAATACAATCTACCATTAATACAAGTAGGAGAAAGCATATTTAATTAAGGCCTTATTAGGCCTTATTTTTTTCTTTTTTTACTGAACTAAAGATGATCATAATGATATCTTGTATGATTGGAATAACAGCCAACGCGCTGCCACATACTTTGGGGGGTTTATTATGACAACTAATAATATATATAGCAGATTAAGTGAGAAAGAATACGAGGAATATACATTCGCTCGTGATAAAGTTCAAAGTATTAGATTTAAATACGGAGAACCATCTCAACTTGATATGCAAAAGATAATAGACCAAGCAGTTAGAGAAAATAGAGTATATGAAACAGAAGATAGAGCTGGTCTATTTATGTATATAACAACTATGAGATACACTGCACATATGATAGGTCACTATGACGGTAGAGGCATAGACTTTGAAGGTACTGACTATGAAGAAAAGAAAATATGTGTTAGAAATATGTATTTCTATATAGTTGAAACTGGTGAAGTTATATATCTGTTAAATGGACATTGTTGGTTTAATAGTGAACTAAGTAAATGGGATGTACTAAAATACTTCCATCAATATGGTAGAACTAAAAGACAACAAATAGTATATATGTCTCACCTAAAAGGATTAAAATATGCTGAAGCTTATAAGAAAAACTTTAGCCCTGATAAAACTAAGTATCAATTAGTTACGGCTAATAAGAAGACACGCGCAGGATACGTTCATAGAAAACTAAGAAGCGGTGGAAGATCTTATGAGTATGAATATGTAAGAGAACATTTATATGAATTCTAATAATAGAGGCTTAGGCCTCTATTTTTTTTCTTTTATACTGAACTAAAGATAACAAAGCTATTTGGTATGAAAATAATATAAAGGGGGAATATATTATGATGAAAAATACAATAGCTAAAACTATAGCGGGGACTATGATAGTTACTACAATAGTAACTTCTACTACTAGTGATGTTGCAGCATGTGATGCAGCAGCTATAGTAGAAACAGCTAAGGAAGCAAGTATGGCATGTCCATACATTGCTCCTATAGCTATAACTGGAGCAGCAGTTATTACTGCAGCTACAACTGTCATAGGTATCAAAAATAGAGTTAAATATACTGATGATAATATCTACCAATCACTAGGACGTTTACCAGACCATTGGAAGAAAAACTCTGTTATGGAGAAAATAAATCCTAATGGTACAGTTGTTCAACGTAGAGTATATGGACAAAATGGTAAACCTATACTAGATGTAGACTTAAATGATCATGGTACTCCTGAGTACCATCCATTTGGTCATGGTGGAGCACATGCACATGAATATAGAGGAACAAAAAGATTAAGAGGTAGAGAACTTACAGATGAAGAATATCAAAGATATGTAAGAGACTTTGATAGTAGAGCTGCTGATAAAATGAGAGTACAATATACACCTGATGATAAATAGGGCCGCAAGGCTCTATTTTTTTTTCTTTTTTATTGAACCTAATACATTAAAGATGAATTGGGGAGCCGGAAACCCCTATAAACCGGTGAGCTCGCAGTGTGCTCGTAAACATTGCATCCCTCACAAAATCGGGGTGCCAGTTCCCCTATAATAAACTGGTGAGTTTGTGGGTACATCTCTGAAAACCCTCGCAAGGACCGACCATGTCCGAAAACTGGCGGGTAGCAGAGATTGATCTGCCCCGTATACAAAAGATAATTTAGCCGGAGCCTAATCTGGCTCATACGGCGCGCTCTTTGTGAGGGCGCAGACTATTTCGTGGTCTGCGACACCCTTTTCGCACACTGAGACATCAGTGCAGCTTATTATATTATTGGAGGTTTGAGTTATGAAATCATTAGCAGATCAATTAAAACAATTAGGATACAAAGATGAACGTGAGGACAAAAATTACGAAAGAATACTATGCAAGAAGAGAACAAAAGCTATAAAAGAACGTAAAGTAAGAAAAGTTGAATTAGATGCATTACCTAAAGATGAGGTGTTAAGATTAGCATATGAAACTAATGATGATGATATGGTATATGAAATAACTGCTTATGTGGATGACATAAATCAAGATAAGATATTTGAAGCAATAACTGTTGTAAGCATAAACTGTGTACACATAGTTATAAATGGACAACTATTTGTAGCTGATCATGCACACATAAGAAGTGATGAAATAGATATAGATCCAACTTGGGATATATGTGATAAAATAACATTTGAAGCAAGAGTAGAGAAATATGAGGGCCGCGGCAAGAAAGGCAAAAGATTAAATAAATATAGATTATGCAATAAATAATAGGGGCGCAAGCCTCTATTTTTTTTCTTTTTTAATGAACTAAAGATAAAGACAATAATTTCATAATACTTGCATGATTGGAGTAACGGTCAATGTGCCGCCACATGCCTTGGGGGTATTTATATGAAAAATACAATATTAAACAAAATAATGGCTAGTGAAAGATTTGCTCAAGTACAATCTGTATATTCTATATTAGTATCTAAATATGGAAACGTTACAGTTGGTGGCGGATGTCTAGTTGATAGCTATTATGGGGAGAACTTTTATGATGTAGATTGTTTTATATCATATAAGGACCTTAAAGATGAATGGAAGCAACAAATAACATTAAACAACAAGAATCATATCGTTCATGTATTCAGAGATGAAATAAATGGATTCGATATAGATATAGTTGTTGTGGATTATTCTGTTGCTAAACACATAAGAAGATTTGACCAATGCTTCAAGCAAATATGGCTTGATCGCAAAGGACTTCACATGACTAAGCAAGCCGCTAAAGATATAACTGAGAACAAAATAACAGTGGGCGTGCTAAATGGACCTGCAATATATTTTAGAGTACTACGTAGTGCTAGAAAATATAATATGACAGTTGATCCATTTGATATGTGGTTAATGGAAAACTTTATGTCATGCTTAAAATATTTAAACTTACCAAGTAAATATAGAAGCATGCAATGGGAATTCATACCACACAAAAATCCTGATGAATTATTAGGAAATATAGTATTTAAATACTCAAGAATATATTGGGATTTAAATAAACTATATGCACCTAGCTGGACAATGTTAAAACGTTTTATAGCTCCATATGTTATAAAACATGGATTAAATAAGAAAAGATAGATGAATAGAGGCCATAGAGCCTCTATTTTTTTTCTTTTTTATTGAACTGATTTATTCAGTTCTGGTTACGCTTGACCATGAGACCAAGCCTGGAGTTCGCACTAATCTCCTAAGCAAAGTGTAGATTGGACATGATTGGATTAACACGCAACGTCGTGCCACATGTCTTAAGGAGGCCACAATGGCTATAACTATGAATTCAATAATGAATAACGAAGTTAAAGGATTTGCTGCAAACATGTTTATGAGAAATGCTGTAGTTGACGCATTATACTCTAAATCTTTTGTAATACGCAAATTCAAAGTTACGAAAGATCTAGAAGGCAACATAAATGTATCATTTGTTTATGGGACTATAGGGCAAAACCCTGTAGCCGAAGCCTTTGGATTAGACTATGACGTGAGACTTAACAATCTACCTGTTGAAGTAAAAGACATGAATGATAATGTTAAGCCTCAAAGAATAAACGTGGATGGAATAAGATATATATTCTGTTCAAGTTTAATAACTATAGAATGTGATGATGATGCTGAAATAAATAATATGGCAGCAGACGGATTCATATTCGGAGATAACGTATATAGAGTTGCTGGATCTTCTCCAAGTAACGAGAAGCACAGTGTGAAATTCTATTACAAAGTTACAGAAGAAATAGACACAGAAATAAAAGCATTCAACATCATGGACGATGTTTCAGGGAATGTTTTTAGTGCGAAATTTGCTAAACTATTAAATGGAAAAGATATAACTAAGATGAACACAAGATTAGGTAACTATTTAACAACTATGTTATCATTAACTCAAATAGATCTTAAAACTGACTATATAGCGTTAGTTGATGGATCTATAGCAGGAGCTGATGACTTTGATGAAGAAACTAATAAACAAATGAAGAAAGTTGGAATCAAAATAGATTCTAACATAAATGACGGAGCTAACTATTATGCAACTGATGTCATAGTTGACATGGCTGCTAATGTTGGAGTTAAAATATCTCATAAGGATGCTCTTAAAGTAGCTGTACAAAATAGAGCAACTTATTTGACAGGAAAAACTATGAGTAGAACACTAACTCAAAAACAGTTAGTGAGAGTAGCAAAAGCTAATAACGCAACATATTATGGAAACAGAAATGGGCGTTTATTAGCAGTATTTGATACAGATGGAGCTAAGTTAGT
>JAEIGA010019184.1_pt1 | contig 10433 bp, 7 predicted proteins | sample 9270691 | NCBI WGS metagenome assembly JAEIGA01 (sample SAMN17057246, study PRJNA624740) | gut metagenome | biome: biome; isolation source: fecal sample | host: Bos grunniens | place: China: Xizang | collected 2019
ATATTCTTGTTCGCTTTGACCAGGGGTGGGATGGAATTCCGCTTTGGAAAGTAAGCCTAAAACGGCTAAATCCATAATCGTAGTATAGCCGCTACGCACGATGATTTTTTCTGCTTGTTGCATTCGTAGTAGCAGTTGTTCGTCTGGGAGGAAAGGAACCAATGTAATTGCACCTATCTGCGTAGTGGTCATCGGTCCTGCCATCTTGCCACGAACAATCAGTGTAGGTGTATCACTATCGCGAAAACGCTCAATAAGTTCGTTCTCAAATAATGTACGTTGTGGTTCTAGACCAGATAGAATGGAAAGAATTGGATAGCGAACATCGGTTAGCGAATATCGGTTATCTGCGATAGACATAGAGAAACGAGATAGAGGACCGATATACTTGGCTTGGCGGTCAAAACTATGGCCATGCGCTAATTCCCCCGCCAGATTATTATGAGAATCTGCATAGTCGGGTACCCACACCTCGTGATACCTCTTATATATACACGCGTGCAATGCGCGAGCCATGGGCTCAAGCCATCTTAAGCGTTTGGGTAAACGAACATATAATTGGTGAGTGATATACACACAACGCGTATCGCGCGAGAAAAGTCCAAAGCGATTGTCAGAAATGACTAAATCAAAATGTTCAATCGCCAATTGCTGACGCAAATAGTAATGATCAGCAATGGTAAAACGAATAAGTGCAGGAATAGCGCGCAGATAGAAACCACGTTGTTGTTGATTGTGAGTATAACGCAATACCAATGAAGGAAGATCGACTACACGCAACTCGGGGAAAGTGCGGCGCAATAACAGAATACTATCGCCATCACCACCCAAAACAACCTCATCGCCTGCTGCAATATATTGGCGAATAATAGGGATACAACGGGTTGCATGTCCGAGTCCCCAGTTGAGTGGTGCAATCAAGATTTTCATGCGCAAACAATAACATCAATGCCTTGCTGGCGAAGAGGCTCTGCAATAGCCTCCATCTTGTGGGCTGGCACTTTGGATAGCGTTTGTAGAGGTGTAGCACGGTCAATGACATAAATCATAACCTGTTTGGGATGCAGGCGGTCAATGACATTATACCATGCTGCCAATTCTTCGGACGTGGTATTGTCGATCACTTGTCCCTCATATTCACCATGCAAGAAACAAGTTTGCAAGATAAAATCACCTTCAAAAAGCGACAACCATTGCGCGATTTGCTCTACTGTGAGGCGAGGATTGACAGGTTTATCAATCAACTGCATAGTTGTATCAATGGCAGAGTCGAGTTTGAGTATGCGGTTGTCGCAAAGGCATAAAGCTTCTACTACATCTGGGCGCCCCAATTGTGTGGAGTTGCTCAATACAGATATTTTGGCATTAGGACAATATTGATTGCGAAGATCACAAGTATCCTTAATAATCCCAAAGAAATCGGGATGTAATGTAGGTTCTCCATTACCACTAAAAGTGATCACATCGGGTTGAGAATCTAGTGTTGATAGTTTTGCGTTTATCGCCTCGCGGACTTGTTGGCGAGTAGGAAGAATCGGATGCAAAACAGGTTGGTTCCATCCACATTCGCAATACACGCAATCAAAAGTACATAGTTTAGCAGTTGTGGGCATGAGATTCACACCTAAAGAAACACCCAAACGGCGCGAATGGATAGGACCATATACAATTGAATCAAATAACATATTGCAAAAAATTAGTTATTTACCTATACCAAACCTATACTATACCTATACAAAATTTGTACTAACGAACTACAACGCGATTGCCAAGCGCTCGACAAAGTTGTTTTCGGATCTCTGCTAGTTGAGGTTGTTGTTCCAAAATGGTAGTTATCAGTTGGTCATTTTTATCACTCACTGCTTGTGCCAATAGTTTTTCCATCGCATCAAGACGCTCCTCAACCACAGTAAGTTTAAGCTCCAAGAGCAGTCGTTGTACCAATTCAGGAAGAGTATCCGATTCGTCTTGCTGAACCTCTTGTGTCACATTTTCAGAGATACTTCGTTTGCTGTAAATACGACTAAGTTGGTATTTATCCGCAATCATATCTACCGCCAACTGACTAATTGCTGGGTCAGAGTGATGGTGGAAGAAGGTAGAAGACACAAACTGAGGAGATTGATAGTTAGCAATATACTCATCAATAACCCGTTGATGCAATGGATTAGGAATATCTATACTATCGTTTTTTATTTCGGTGATGATATACTCACCTACCGTTATCATTTGTTCCTCCGTTTGGTACAACACTTTCTCTCCATAACGGATCAATACTTGTATGAGATTCCGTATATTTCGCTCTTTATTAGTGAGTTGCTTTGTGTTCAATGGACCTGCAACTGGAGCCGAAGGAGGAGTTTCGTTGGATGTATCTTGTGATTCCTTGGATTGTGGTTGCTCCAAAGATGCCTGTCGTTGCTCGGTTTCTTTTCGTTTTTTGCGTTCTTCCGCAGCTTTTTTGCGTATCTCAATAACTTTTCGTATCAAGACATCTTCTGGCATAGCAAGCCAAGTGGCAGTTTCCTTGATATATACTTGTCGTTTAATGATATCAGGAATAACTGCTATTGATTGCACAATTTGCAGAATCATATCCGAGCGCTTGCTTGGATCATTCTGCGCCTCTTCGCTTAGAAGCTGCGTTTTGAAGCGAATGAAATCGTGGTGATTACGATCTAAAAACTCTTGCAAATCGGACGCATTGCGACTCTTCGCAAAACTATCGGGATCTTCGCCCTCGGGCAGAAGAATAACGCGTACATTGAGTCCCTCCTCGAGCATCATATCAATACCACGCAGGGCGGCCTTGATACCTGCTTTGTCACCATCATAAAGAAGAGTGATATTCTCCGTGAAGCGATGAAGAAGACGTATTTGGTTGATTGTAAGAGCAGTACCTCCTGACGCAACTACATTTTCTATACCCGATTGTACCAGTTGAATAACATCCATTTGGCCCTCTACCAGATAGCAGCTATTATTTTTAGATATAGATTGCTTGGCTTGATAAAGGCCAAAAAGTTCGTTATGCTTTTCGTATATCAATGATGTAGGCGAATTGACATACTTGCCCACCTTGTCATTCTTCACCATCAATCGTCCAGAAAAACCAACTACCTTGCCACTAATAGACAGGAAAGGGAAGATCACACGCCCACGAAAACGATCATATAGCTTGCCACTCTCACTTTTGCCACAAATACCTGTACCCAAATAAGGTGGTTTTTCTGAATCATTAACGAGATATTTCTCTTGGAACCCCTTTTTCTTGGCGGCATCCCATAACATGGCTTTCTCTGGAGAATATCCAATTTGGAACTTACGAATGATATCCTCACGTAGTCCGCGTTGGCGCAAGTAACTCATTGCCACCGCATTCCCCTCTGGCGTTTCCCACAGCTGCTCTTGGAACCACTTATTAGCGAAGCTATTGACAATGAACATGGATTCGCGATCGTCCTGCTTCTGCTTTTCTTCGGCGGTAAGTTCACGTTCCTCTATCTCAATATGGTATTTCTTGGCTAGTTGACGAATGGCTTCCACATAAGAGCATTGCTCAATCTCCATTACAAAACCAACAGCATGACCCGCCTTACCACAACCAAAGCATTTGAAGATACCTTTGCTGGGCGAAACTGTGAAAGAACCCGTCTTCTCATCGTGGAAAGGGCACAAACCAATGAGATTGGCTCCGCGTTTCTTGAGCGATACATAATCGCCTACCACATCTTCGATGCGGGCTGCAGCAAAAATTCGATCGATAGTTTCTCTTGGAATCATAGTTAGTCGTTGTAAAATAAGTTAGCTATTCATAGTTGTTAATTGTATCGTATAGGTTGCTTAAGGGTAGCTCAAAGGTAACGTAGCGAAAGGGGGAAGTAGGAGTGGTAATGGTATTACCAGTTGAAAAGATACATACCCAATTTTAGTTGCCATTGGTCAAAACGACCGCGGGTGTATGGATGGTAGTCCTCATTCACGTTGAAGATTGCTGCCTTGTATGGATTGATGACACCAAAATCATATCCTCCGCGGATAAAATAACGCTCGTATTGCAAGCCAGCCCCTAGACCCCAGGTGACATTAATACGCTTGAGAGCATTGATATTTTCAGCATCATATCGATTATTGTACACAGTAGTGATATCAGCATCAGGTTGGATTTGCTTATGCGTTTGGTAGGTAAAAGATAATCCACATTGCAAAGTGGGGCCTGTATAGAGCACTAACCATGTGTTTTTAGCAATTTCGAACTTATATTGCCAATCAATAGGAATCTCCAATTGGTGGTACAGTTGTGAAGTATAGGTACGAGGATATGTATTAGATCCTACTGATTTCCAATCGGTTTTGTTTGTTCCAAAAGTATAATTAAGACCTATAGTATAACCAAATCCTGCAACAATCGTTGCGTCGTATGCCAAGCCTATTTTGAAGCCATTGTAAATAGTAGGATTCAAAACATTCTCTTTTCCAGAAGTAGGCATATTCAAACGCGTAATCGGTTGAGTAAAACCCACTTGTATGCCAAAATACTGTTCTCCTTGCGCTTGCATCATAGTAGCTACACTACATAATAGCAAAGCACATACAATAATCTTTTTCATCGTTTATCTATTATTTCTCATTTGGTTGTTATTACGTTTTCTTGTCGTTTTTTTATCAACGACCTCCTCCTCTTCTTCCTCATCAGATGAAGCAGAGAGGGCAACTGCCTCTGGGCGTTTGGTTCGCTCTGGATGGAAAAAAATGTCGTTAGGTGAATGAGGTCGCTCTGCTTCAGCCCAGAAGAATCCACTCAATTGTTTTTCAGATTCTAGAGCTTGATCAAAAGGAATCATAACACCCGTAGTTGCAGTAGTAAAGACCACATAATCAATCTGACGCTTCTTGATATAGAGTTTGACAAAACTACTCTGCGTACGATTAACTCCAACATACGACCCATCGTCTTCACGAGGATAAAATATCGTTTCAGCATTTCCTCTGACATCGATCAAATATACCTCACCATCACGCACGTATGCAAACATTTCTTTGCCCGCCATTTGATCGTATTCGTAGGCTCCATCTTGCTTGACAGTGAGAGCATTCCCCACCCCATGCAAGTAGTCAACCGTTTCGTCCTTAAGATAAATATCTATCTGATCAGCAGATATCTGGTTATCTTCATTCCAACAGATGGGCAACCCAAAGAGTGTGAGCAAAGAGTCACGTCCATGGTATCGCGCCGAATCACACACAGCCTGTATATCGCTACGATAAATGCGTACATGATGAAAAGCACGCAACTGCTGATAAGAAGTATCTCGCCATAATGTATCTGGTGCTTGTGCCGTCATTACCGAATCAATAAGGACACTATCTCGAGGTTGAAGCGAGTAAATGGGATAGAAAATTTCCTCGGTCCAAAGCGTATCAGCATGCATATAGGTAAATGCCGTAGAATCGGACCAGTCAAGCATCATAGCGCTATCCGTCACATATCCCCTATTACCATCTTCCCACACCTCACTAAAATCGCCATATAGCGTCATGTGGTTGGCAGAGTCGGTGGATTCGATGTTACCAATACAACGACCATAACCATTGGCCTTGTCATAGTAAATTGTATCTCCCGTAAGCGTCATACCATCTTCGTGGATAATCAGCGAACGATCGAGAAGTTGCGACAATTCAGTCTTGGTGTTGTACCAACCATTTGTAGAAAGGATTGTGGTTTCCTCTTCATAAAGAATCGTGGTCGGTCCCACAAGATCCGATTGATAACTCTCTGTATTATAGCCCAATGTATCTGCAGTTAAAACAAACTTAGAATTCACCAACTTCACATCGCCACGAAAAAGTGCTTGGTGATCATCTGGTGTATATTGCCCCCAACGAGAGGTGAGAGTATTGAGACTATCCTCAATCATACCACCAGAAAAGTAGTAGGCGATATTGCGTTTACGGTCGTAATTGAGACTATCGGTAGTAAGCGTGGTCTGCTGGTGAATGAGGCGTACATGTCGGCGCAAACGTGCCAACTTGGTATTGCCATTGTAAAAAAGTATATCTCCAAAGCCCTCCAATGTGTCGCCCTGTATCATATGAACATGACCAAACGCATGCAAAGAGTTTTCCTTCTCAAAAAAATAGGCCGAGTCGCAATACATCAGCACAGAATCATGACGGAAACAAACATTACCACGTAAGATCTGTGCATCAGGTAAACGTTTCTCATCAAAAGAAAGGGTTTCTGAATGCTCCAAATAAACCAAGGAGATCTTAACAGTATCCTGAGCTATAGCACCTACAGCCCAACATCCTAGAATCATCCATATTATGAATGCAATCCTAATTTTCACCCTTATATCTCCCCCGTATTTAGTAGAATTACTTCACCCAATTAGGGTATTGAAAATCACACCCTATCCAATTGGGGTCAATGTGAATATAGATTTCCTTTTGCTTGTTCGTAATCCAATTAGTGATGGTCTCAGCACTTTGCTTTTGTGTGAGCATATTACGAATGGTTTGGAAATCGTCTTCAATATTGGCCTTATGCGCATCACGCTTCGTCTTAAGACGTACAATAGCACACACCTCTTTATTCTTTGCGCGGTCCATCATAGTGAATGGCATACTGATATCACCCTCGCTCATGGTGTAGATTTGTCGTGCAATCTCTGGAGGAAGATCTTGATATTCGAACTTACTTGCTCCTGTATTCGGATTATTCATCAAACCACCACTCATAACAGTGGACTTGTCTTGAGAATAACGAGCAACAGCATGCTCAAAAGGCAAACTATCGTTTAATATCAAATTGCGAATAGAATCCAATTTAGCGATAGCATTGCTCTTATCTTCGTATGACACTCGAGGTTTGAGCAATATATGTCGGCAGTTGATACGATCACCCTTTCTCTCAATCAATTGAATAATATGGTAACCATACTCGGTTTGTACCACACGTGAAACACGTTTTGGATCGGTAAGATTGAACGCCACCTCTGCAAACTCACTAACCAACTGACCCTTACCTACGAAACCTAACTCACCACCACGCTTTGCAGACTCTGTATCTTCTGAATACAAACGCGCCAACATGCTAAAATCAGCATTGCCACTTGTGATTCGCTCAGTAAACTCACGGAGTTGTCCTTTGATACGTTCGGTCTCCTCAACAGGAACAGGAGGTTCGAAACTCAAAATCTGCACCTCAACCTGTGCAGGTACCATTGGCAGTGAATCAGCACTTAATGAATTGTAGTATCGACGCACCTCGGAAGGCGTAGGTTGAATTTTTTCAGTGAGTTTGCTCTGCATCTGTTGGATGATCATCTGGTTGCGTACCGAGGTCATCATCTCTTCACGAATCTCACTGCTCGTTTTACGGAAATACTCTTCCATTTTCTCCTTACTACCAATCTGCGAGATGTAGTAGTTCATACGCATATCTACTTGATGACTCACAGATGATTCGTTCGCTTCAATAGAGTCTAATTCAGCTTGATGAAGAAAGAGCTTCTGAATCGCCAATTGTTCAGGAATCACGCAATAAGGATCACCCGCAATAGGTTGACCTTCATATTGCGCACGCAGACGTTCTTCTTCAACTTCGCTGCGCAAGATTGCTTCGTCACCGACAATCCAGATTACCTCATCAATAATATTGTCTTGCGCCATCAGCATGCCACAAAACAAGAATCCATAACCCAAAGCCGCCAAACGGCATCCTATTTTTAAACTAATTTTCATATCGTTTTACTTTTCCTTCTTTGAACGCTTTATTATACAACCCTTGCTTCTCTTGAAGCAAAAAGTCCACTTGACGCTGACGCAAGATAACCTTTTCTATTTCTGGTCGAGCATAATCGATTGGCATATTTTGCCCCTTTTGATACATGTCGGTCACTTGCAAGAGATAGGTATTAATACTATCTTGCATCTCGACCTGACGCTTTTGCTTTAATCGTGTATTCAAGTTATCTTGCTCAAAAGGCATACGCAAGATTACTTGGCTAGTCGTTTGCCATTGCTCGAGAAACAACTCATAACCCGTAGCATACTTGTAAGCAAATTTCTCTATCCATTCGATATTCTCTTCAGAAGTAGGTTCTACGATTCGCTTACGCAATTGATCCATATCAGGCGCACCATTGGGCACAACAAGCAAGATACCTTTGACAATTGTTTCGGGTAATATAAAATGTGATATATGCTCTTGATAAAACTCCTTTACCAGAGTATCTTCTACCTCCTGCGGCATGCGTTGTGCTATCAAACGTTTTTCATATTCATGTATATATAGCGACCTACGATAATCTTCAACTAATCGCTCTATCTCCTTACTAGCTTTGTCCTTCGCAATATCGTATTCGATCATATCAATTGCCCATTGCTGGATATAATGCTCTGCCACACGCAGACTATCTTCCGAGGTCATTCCTGCAGTCAAAACATCGATTTCCGCTTTCGTAATCACCTTACCATTATATTCAGCAACAACACCACTACTCCGCTTTTGTTCAAACGAAGAGCAAGCATTCAACAAAGTCGCACATACGATGAAGATAAATACTTTTCTCATATAAGAATAACAAATTCTAATTCAACCCGCAAAGGTACAAAAAATATCTAATATATGCAAGGATTTTAGCGAAAATGAATTATTCTTCAACGCATTGTGCAGCAAACTCGATTTCTTGCGTCGAGAGAATATAAGGCGATGTAATATGCAAATCTTCCACCTTTTCCAGTCCTACTGGAATGGTGATTTTAAGTGTATCTTGAGGCAACAATCCTTTTAACGAGGTGGTTGAAGAATGTTCTCCAATAGCAAAATACGCATCGCGATAAATAGGTGCTATTCCTTGGTTGGTAACATTTAGTCGCGTCTCTGATCCATTGGTAACACATTGCAAAACACGGAATTGATATCCAGATGCAAGTGCTGCTTCTTGAAAACGCTCTACCGTTCCATAAGCACCACCTGGCGCATCATTGGAAATCATAAAGGTTATATGGTACTTAGCCGCAGCTGCCTCCCAGGTCCAACCATACATACCTTCAGGATTGAGGAAATTACGTTGGTCATTTCTAGTATAATAACTAATCTCACCACCACATACACCACGCTGCCAACGAGTATCTTGACCTATAGAATTCCAGCAGCGCTCGTTATAGCCATCACCTTGCTTAATCTCATGATGCTCGTGCATAAAAGAATCGTCAAACAAACCAAAATTCAACGCCATCAAATCTTCATCATCCACAATAGGTGTGTAGCCACTATCTGCCGCATCGATAGAGATACTCCAAGGTATCGTTAATACTTGACTCACATGGGTAAGAAACTCCTTCTGATAGGCATGTGATGGGAAATTAGTACCTAATTTCAAAGTCGTACCATAGATATGGTACTCCGACCAGTGACCAAAACCTAATTCTACGAATGCGATGCGAGGATCGTTGTTATAACGCTCTGCAAAGTCAGTATAGAACTGCTTAGTAAACCATTGCAATTCTGCGTTTGTCCAATCTGCATAATAGGTAGGTCCGTCACCACCCGCATTCTTCTTGTAGGTTTCAGAATAATCAGGCAAGTCTTTTATATATTGTGGAACTGCGGTAGCACCTGGAACATCACTATCTACATCCGTATTACTTGGATACTCATAACGGAAACGAACAATAGCTTGGTGGTTACGACTAGAAATTCGATCCAATATATCTTCCAAATAACTCCAATCATACAAAATTTTTCCATCCTCCTTGCCCTTTACCACACGGCATGGTAAACAATACTGGAACTCCAAAGAGATTACAGGAGCATACTTACCCGTAGAACTATATGATGGCCATAACACCAATCCTGTCATAGGTTGTACGTGGGTAATACTCTTATCGAGTGCTATAGATGCGTATCCATCTTCGTTAAAAAATGGATCTTCTGGGTTGCACGCAAAAAACGTAGCAGATGCCAGGAGTAATAATAGTAATTTTTTCATTGTTATCTTTATTTTAAAGGTTGTCCTAAAAGTGAATATCTGTTGCCATTATGTATGATAACCAATTGCCCATTGTATAGTTGCTTGGTACCCACCTTATGAGATCCTACAACATTCTCCACATTAGTGAAAACACCCGTTTCAAAATCAATCTTTTGCGAAGGTAAGATATATGGTGATACAATTTGTAGATCTTCTGCTTTTGTTAGTCCAACAGGGATCACAATCTCTATTCCCTTGCCAGGAAGCAAACCTCGCAAGGATACCTCTGATTGTGTATTGCCAATAGTGAAATACGCATCGCGATAGATCGGTGCAATACCTTGATTGCTAACTGTAAAGCGAGTTTCTGTTCCATTAGTACGACAATCACTCACACGGAATGTATATCCCGATGCAATGCCTGCTTCTCGAAAACGATCTACCGTAGCATGC
>JAEIGA010019185.1_pt1 | contig 10433 bp, 10 predicted proteins | sample 9270691 | NCBI WGS metagenome assembly JAEIGA01 (sample SAMN17057246, study PRJNA624740) | gut metagenome | biome: biome; isolation source: fecal sample | host: Bos grunniens | place: China: Xizang | collected 2019
CACGATATGGATGAAATGACCCCGAACAAACTTTTCCCTTATACTAACGCGTTGCCTTACCTTGATGATTTATCGCAAAAGCTTAATAGCCGCTTGCTTGTGCTTTTGATGCACTGGGAAGGAACTGCTCCTTGGGCGCCTCCCTTTGTTTGCCCGCCCTTCGGCGGCGAGGAGGCTTTTCGCGTGTTCGTCGACGCCCTACACGAAAGAGGACATCTTGTGGGGGTTTATTGCAGCGGACTTGGATACACCGAGCAAAGCAATCTTATTAAGGAGTACAACAATGCGTAACAAAATAATTCTTGCCGTTGCAATCGCGATTATATCCGTTGCTGCTATCTGCTTTTCAATCGCGGCTTCGGCTTACGACGAACCTACGCCCGAACCTGAAATCAAGACAGTTCCCGTGTATGTCGAGAACGAACCTGTTACATCGTGGGAAGAAATCCCTCTCGATACAGAGCTTCAGGAATTTATCGTAGAACGCTGTTCTGAGTACAACATTCGCCCGGCAATCATATTCGCTATGTGTCAGCGTGAGTCGCAGTACACAGTCGATGCAATCGGTGATGGTGGCGACTCTTACGGGCTGTTACAGATACAACCTCGTTGGCACTACGGACGTATGCTCGAACTCGAATCTACTAATCTGTTAGATCCTTACCACAACGTTACTGTAGGAATTGATATTCTCGCAGAACTCATAGAAAAATACGACGAAAAAATCTGTGCAGCTCTCGTTGCCTACAACGCAGGCTCATACAACGGAACTGTGACAGAGTATGCCGAAACTATTATAAACGAGGCTGAACGCCTCGACAAAGAGGTATTGAAATGACCTGCCCGGTATGTGGTGGTGGCATCAAGATACACCATACCCACGACTACGACGACCACATAGAGCGCCGTCGCAAGTGTGTTGAGTGTGGCTATCTTTTCAAAACAATCGAGATAGACTCAGACTTATACGAAAGGATTATTCGCAATGACAAGAAAAGAAACCCTTGAATCCGCAATCAAGTGTGTGTGCGGTGAACGTCAGGATCAGTACGGCACTCCCGAAAACAACTTCGCAACTATCGCGGGGCTGTGGACTGTGTACCTTAACCACCCTGTCACATCATCCGATGTGGCTATGATGATGGCACTTCTCAAGATAGCTCGTATCAGAACGGGTACGGCAACAGAGGACTCATTCGTTGACCTCGCAGGTTATGCGGCGTGTGGGGCGGAGATATCCAATGGTTGATATCGAACTTATCAAACAACGCATATCGTGTATCGACTACTGCCAATCGAAATCTCTGCCTATCTTCAAGGCAGGTGACAGGTGCATCTCACCTATCCGTAGCGGAGCGAGGAACAAAACTTCCTTCATCTGCTACGACGACTGGTGGTACGACTTCTCGGCAGGTCTTGGTGGCGATGTCATAGATCTCTGCGCTCTCTCCGAGTACGGCGGCGACAGAGGTAAATCCATCCGTGAACTCGCCAAACGTGCAGGCATCGAGGACGATGGCAGTATGACGGGGTGGGTGGAATACACCCACAACCTCAACGCGAAGATAGCCAAGTGGCACGACAACCTCTCGCCTGAATACCGAGCTTACTGCAACAACAGAGGTATCACCGACGCTACTATCGACGAGATACGCATAGGACAGACAGAGAACGGCAGACTGGCTATTCCCTACTACAAAAACGGCTACGTGGCTTATTACATAACACGAGCTATGCCGAACAGCGCACACCAAGACTCGAAATATATGAAAGCTTCCAAAGACGGACTCTGCGAGAACGTCATCTGGGGTCTGCAATCTCTTGACCGAGGCGGTGATACTCTCATCGTAGCCGAGGGTATGTTCGACATACTATCATTCTATCAGGAGGGCTTCCCCTGCATCTCAGCTATCACGGGACATTTCCCGAAGGCACAGATACCGCAGGTTTTATCCATCTGCCGAAATTACAAACGGGTATTCCTCGTTTACGACAACGACCTAATATCACACGCAGGTGAGAAATTCACCGTCAAGATGGCTCGCCTGCTGTTCACGAACAGAATACCATTCGTAGTCGGCAAGGTCCCTCCCGGCTTCAAGGACGTATCGGAATACTATCAGGTGCGACACAACCTACAACAGCTCTTAGACGACGCACAGGACGGCGTAACTGCACTCTGCTCTATGCTGACCGACCAAGCTGACTTCGAGGCTGTCATCCGCAAGGCGTGCCGATTTATGACAAAATCTGACGTGGCTATGCTGTTCTCGCAGATTACACGCAGCTCCAAGTGGGACTACGAGTGGCTCAAGGTTCTCTCTAAGGAGTGTTCCTCAGCACCATCTGAGGACAGCATCGTCAAAGACGTTATCACGAACTACAAACTGAAATATCATCGTTCTGTCGGCTTCGTTGAATACAACGGCAAATACTGGGAGCGCATCACAGACGAGACCGTTATGGCATATATCGGTGACGCTCTCGGTGTATATCGAACAGGCACGAAACTCACGTCCATACTCAAGGTAGTCAAATCCGAGGTGAACACCGATGAGCTGCTTGACCTTAACCGCCACGCGGTTATGAACTTCATCAACGGCACACTCGAACTCGAACCGAGCATCGTTCTTCGTGAACACCGAGAGGACGATTTCTGCACCTACTGTCTGCCGTATGCTTACGATCCTGATGCCCGTTCGTCTCTGTGGGAGGACTATCTCAACACAGTTACGGACTATGACGATAAGAAAATCGCTCTGCTTCAGGAATACGCAGGCTACTGTCTGTTCACGGGCTGTGAGATGCAGAAAGCCCTGAACCTCATAGGCGAAGGCTCTAACGGTAAATCAATCTTCGCCAACGTTATCGCTGATATATTCACCAAACCGAACATATCAACGGTATCTATGTCCGACCTTATGAAAGACTTCCACTCCATAGACCTGAAATACTCTATGGTAAACATCGCTTCCGAGACACGCTCAGACGTTACGGGAGCAGAGGAAAAATTCAAGAAGGTCATCGTAGGTGAGACTATCCGTGACTCCTACAAGGGCAAGGACGTGACCGACTTCGTGTCTCGTGCTAAGTGGATATTCTTATCCAACAACTTCATGGTCTCCAAAACAGACCAATCAGACGGATGGGTACGCCGTTTCTGCTTCTGCGAGTTCAATCTCCGTTTCTGCGAGGACCCGAAACTCCCGCACGAACGACAGGCTGACCCTACTCTCGAACGCAGACTCCGTACAAACGAGGAACTGACCGCAATCTTTAATTGGGTACTCGAAGGTTATCAGGTGCTTAAAGCCACGATGAAATTCACCGAACCTGATGACCAGCACATTACTACGAGGGATTTTATTGAGGTGACTAATCCTATTGTGGTGTTTGTCAAGGATTTTGACATCAACCTCTGCAAAGATCATTGCATCACAAATGCTGATTTATACCGCAATTATCGTGCGTGGTGTGATGAGTCGGGACATAAGTTTTTGGCGAAAACTTCCTTCGAGAAACGCATTCCAAAGGCGTTTAGGGAGTATCGAAGTGACCTTGAGCCGTATAAGAGTGGTAGCATTCGAGGTTGGCGTAAGGTTGAGACCGCGGTTTTGGGACAGCTAATCTAATTTTGAGACAGTAATTTTGGGACTAAAAATTACTGTCCGTCCCACCAAAAACCCTTGATTTTATTGACTTTTTTATTATTTTTTTATTATTTTGGGACAGTAAGACAGTAAAATATATAAAGTAGTATATAGAGAAAATAAAAATAATATAAAAGAGACCTGAGATAGCTACTGTCTCTGTCCTTGCTGTCCCTATTATTATGTTAGGAGGAATTGAATTGGCAGGTAAGAAAGGTATGAAAATGCAAAATTTGACAGAGAGCGATATAGAGAGAAGACGAGGTAATTTCGCTGTGACTCAGGAAGATGTGGCGAAAGCTGCCATTCCTGCTCCTATGCCTGATAAAATCCATAGGTTTTTGAAGTCAGGTCCCGGAGATTTTTCTGCATTTGAAAGCGAAGAGGAATTACAAAAGGAAATTATGGATTATTTTAACTCCTGTTTCGTTTTCGATACTACTGAGGAAGGTGTTGTTACGGGAGTTAAGTGGCTGCGGAGACCTACTCTGAGTGGGTTGGCTATTCATTTGGGTGTGGCAAGAGAGACGATATGGAAATATGGTAAATCTGACCGTTTTGGTAACACTATAAAAAGAGCGAAGGATATTATCACGAATTTTACCGAGGAATTGCTCATTGAAGGCAAGAACATTCCCGGCGCAATCAACACTCTCGTAAACCTGCGCGTTGGTTGGGTCGCAGATGAGAAAACCATCAAGATCGAGCCTCCTGAACCTGACAACGGCGCAAAATCCGCTGACGAGATAACGGCGTTTCTTGATGATAAGGCACTCCCTGAGGGCTGAATTTGACCGCAAGCGTTATATATATGCCTGAATTTGACCAAGCGCGTTTATATAAGGGCAAAATTTGACCGTGGCCGTATATAGAAAAACCCAAAATTTGACCGAACGCATATAATAGTAAGACCGCCTGAGCTGACGTGCCGGGCGGTCTGTTGCGTTTCGTGGCGGCTTGGGCCCTCTCAGGCGGCACATTTGCCGTCCGTGGGCGTTTTCGTGGTCGTGGCATGTAGATATATTGCCATTTCGAAGTACGCCTACAACGCGTTTTAAGGGCATTACAATGCGTTTTCTGTGTAGGGGTAGTATGTTTATATGGGCATAATAAAAAGCCGTTTAAAACGGCTTAAAACTGAGTTTTTTATTATAGGCATAAGAAAAGCCGCCCGACGTGGGCGGCTGTCTTTATTTGCGGCGGCGTTTCTTTGGCTTTGCTGCGCTCAGGATCACTAACAGAGGGAATAGGGGGATTAAGAACAAAATCATTGCGCGGCCTCCTTCAATACGTGTGTGATGCTTTTCTCGATGTCATCAAGCACGACCGCGGGAAACTCTCCCCCGTCGCGCTCGATCTGTCGTTTGTATGACCTGAGTACGTCGAGCAATTCCGCGCGGGTGTATTCTGTTTTTTTCATTTTGTCTTACCTTCCTTTACTTTCTTATAAATTGCTTTTATACCTTCTATAATGCCGTGGGTGATTATTACAAGCGCGATGTATGCGGCTATACCTAATGCTTCACTCATTTTCTGTGGCCTCCTCAAGTGCATCAAACAGCGCCGCGAGGGTCTCATCGTTTTCAATGCTGTCGATATACTGCCTGCGTTCGCTCATTGCCTGTACTGCGTAGCGGTCGTTATAGGCGCTGTAATTCTTGTAATTGGTCGAAACCAAGTTGCCGTAGCCGTTGAAATAGAAATAGTTTCGATTGGGATTAAACGGACCTGCTTCTCTGTGCCCGTATTCGTCCGTTATCCAGTTGTCGTCATCGTATCCGTAAAAGGCGCGCGTCAGCAGCTCCAACGGGTCAATGCCGTGCATGCATTCGTCAAGAATTTCCATATCTGTGCGGCGATCGTCGCCCAAGTACCCGTCGTAGCCGTCAAGCTCTTCGATGCAGTCGTTGAAGATATCTTCGTTTTCGTCGAAGTAGTCGATGATTTCCTCTACATAATCGCGCGCGGCGGGCTTGGTCGCTTCTATTGCTTCTGCGGTGATGTTTTCGCGCTCGCCGTTGGTCTGCATCCATGCGTCGCGGATTATATAGCCGTTTTCGCGGATGGTCTCGATCATGGCGCGGTAGTCGCTCTCGTCGTTGAAATGTACGCTGGATGCGTCGCCGTCGTTGGGTCGCTCGTAGTAAATATACCATACCTTGCCAGGGTAGCCAGGCAAACGCCACGCGAGCTTGCTATCGGGATTGCGTTTAATGACCCTCTCGTAGGGTGTGAGAGCGTCGTCGTTTGTGGCTTCTGTTGCCTCTGTAGCCTCTGTAGCGGGCGCTTCGATTATCTCGTGGAAGTAGTTATCTATCACGATCTTGTCGCCAATTTTAAGGTCGTGAAAACGGGCTGTGTGTACCCCTCTGGGGCTGTTGTCTTTTACGCTGTATGTGATATCGGGGTCAAGCTCGCTTAATGTAACGGTGTGTTTTGCGGCGGGTATTACCTTAATATCAACAAACTTGCGGAACTCGTCCGTCGTGGGTGTGAGATATGCGCCGCGGCTGTAGTCAAACTTACTGAATGTCATAGGGTCGTCGTTTGTGTCGATGATGTAGCCTATCTTGCCGCGGGTGTATGTGTGAATACCGAAGGTCTGCTGATGCTTGTATCCGTTTACCTTCTCTTTAGGGGTTGCGGTTCTCTGTGTGCCGTTCATAACGGGCTGAAAAGTTAAATGCTTCATAATTACTCCATTCTCCAACGGCGGCCGCCGTTGGTCGGTGTGGTGTGTTTAGTTTACGATAACATTCTAACCGATTAATCGTAAATAGTCAATAGGTAAATCAAGATTTATCGTAAATAATACCATTGTTTACATTTTGTTCATAATTCAACGTACGTTTGAAAGCTCGCGGGGAATTTTAAGACAAAACGCGGTATATATATAATAGATGAAGAAAACGACGGCGGGAGGGGTCTACAGGGAGAAGCCACCCCTACCCTAAGTCCTCAAAATTCCCCACAAAAATAAAAAAGACCTTTTTTACGAAAACCCCTTGACAGTTATCGTAATTAGGAATATAATGGTATTACCAACCAAGCAAAGGAGCTGACAATATGAAAAAGGTAGTAGCATACATCAGAGTAAGTACAGACGGACAGGTCGGAGAAGATAAGTTCGGTCTTGAGGTGCAGAAGGAGATTATCGAAGAATACTGTGCCAAGAACGGAATGAGCATTGAGAAGTGGTATATGGACGAAGGTGAATCGGGAGCAGAGGAACGCGATGGCTTCGATGAGATCGTATACGGAGAAGTAGCGAACCCTCCGTTTGAAGCGGTAGTAGTAGCCAAGAGTGACCGAGTAGCAAGAGACATCAACATCTACTATTACTACAAGATGTTGCTCAAGAAGAAGGACGTTAAGCTGATTTCCATTGCGGAAGATTTCGGACAGTTCGGTGTATTCGCCAATATGCTCGAAGCGTTCACTCTCTGTGTAGCTGAAATGGAGAGAGATAACATCACCAAGCGTACAAGCGGTGGCAGAGCAGTTAAGGCATCCAAAGGTGGCTATAGCGGTGGCAGACCTCCGTTTGGCTACAGAGCGCAGAAGGGCAGATTGGTTGTCGTTCCCGAAGAAGCAGAGATAGTGCAGTTTGTTCTCGGAGAAAAGGAAAGAGGAAAGACTTTTCAGTACATCTGTAATGCTCTGAACAAGGAAGGCAAGACCAACAGAAGCGGAACAAAGTTCAGCATCAGCACACTTCAGGTAATTATCGACAACAAGCCCTTGTATCAGGGAATGTACCGCTACGGCAAGGATGCCGAATGGGTACAGGGTGAACACGAAGCAATAATTAAATAACACACAGAGCCACCTCGGTAAAGAGGATTGAAAGAGCCACCCTACACGAAGGCAAGCGGAAGAGCGGAGATATGCTAAGAGCCACCTCGTAAATGGGGTGGCTCTTATTATTTTGGGAGGGAAATATGGATAACAGAGAGATAATCAAGCGATTGTGGGAGCAGGACACTACAGACCCGAAGGTAATGGACTACCTATACTCGATGGCAGTAAACACGGAAGATCATAAAATGGCTGTTGTCGTTGGAGAAGTATGCCGAGGACGAATAGCAGAGTTCAAGGATGACCCGAATAAAGCGTATAAGTTCTACGAGATATACGAGAAGTGTTTGAAATATGCTTCAGAGACGCAGTTTGGTTCATTCCTGATATATAACGAGCTTGATAGACCCGCGAAGGATAGGTTTTATCAGCCGAGAATGAGGCAGCTCGCACCTATCGTTGAAGCGTTACAGGAAGCGGCAGACGGAGAGTTGGACGAGCTGTTCCTCTCACAGCCGCCGAGAACGGGTAAATCGACGTTGGTACAGATATTCCTCGTGTGGTATGCGAAAACACACCCGGAGAAGGCGAATTTGTACTGTTCATACGCACAGGGCGTAGTTGACACGTTCTACGATGGATGCCTTGAGTTCCTGACAGACCCGACATACAGACTGCACGATATGTTCACGGGCAACGACGTGGTGTATCAGAACAAGCAGAACGCAACGATTGACCTGAAGAGACACAAGAAGTATAAGAGCATCACCTGTAAATCGCTGTACGGACAGTTGAACGGTCTCTGCGATGCCAACGGAATACTGATAGGCGACGACTTGCTGAGTGGTATTGAAGAGGCGTTGAACCCCGAGATATTGGCGAAAGCGAACAGCCGAGTAAATAATAACCTGCTGTCTCGTGCGAAAGAGGGATGCGTTAAGATATGGATTGGTACACGATGGTCCCCGATAGACCCTATCGGTACGAGAATAAATATGATTGAGACACAGCCTGAGTTCGCTGACCTGCGATATAAGGTCGTAAACGTACCTGCGTTGAACGAGAACGATGAGAGTAACTTTGATTACGAACACGGTGTTGGTTTCACTACGGATTATTACCGCAAGCTGAGATCTCAGTTTGAGTCAGGCGACGATATTGCATCGTGGACGGCACAGTATATGGGAGAGCCGTATTTCCGAGAGGGTCTGCTGTACCCCGAAGAGTCTCTGAGAAGATACTATGAGCTGCCGTTAGGAGAGCCTGACGCGATATTGGGAGTGTGCGACACCAAAGACCGAGGCACAGACTATGCGTTCCTGCCTGTGGCGTATGTATACGGCAAGGACGTGTATATCGACGATTGCGTGTGCGATAACTCCCTGCCTGAAGTAACGGACACACGATGTGCTGAGATATTGGTGCGTAAGAAGGTACAGATGTGCCGATTTGAGAGCAACAGCGCGGGTGGTCGAATAGCTGATAAGGTAAACGAAAAGGTCAAGGAGATGGGCCATAGCTGTCACATAACGAAGAAGTGGACCTCAGCGAATAAGCTCACGAAGATAATCCAGTACAGCAGCTACGTGAAGGAGCATTTCTTGTTCAGGGATAGATCGGCGTGTCGAGGTATGACAGATTATAATAAAATGCTGAAATTCCTCACTACGTTTACGATTGACGGCAAGAATAAGAACGACGACGTACCCGATGGAATGTCAATGCTCGCAGAGTACGTTGACAGCGCCATATTTGGCACTGTGGAGATTGTAAAGCCGTTTTTCTGATGATATAATTAAGATAAAGTACACAGAACGGAGGCAGAAATGGAAAAGGTCGAAATAGTTTGTCCTGATTGCGGAAAACTCATCACGAAAATATCAACGGACAGCAGAGTAACTATTTTCGGTTATTGCCGCCGTTGTAAACGAGAAAATACTATACGTTATTCGCGGGAAGCGCGATATAGAGCCACAGAGCCGAGTAGATAAAACTACTCGGCTCATTTTTTATTATTCGAGGTGAAGCGCCGTGGAAATTGTACAGGCAACATCGCCCGGTGTATTTGCCGGACGAAGAAAAATCTTCATTGACGTTGAGAATATAACTGCGGAAAACATAGCAGAGGTAGTAACCGAGGTTATGAAGCACCACGCACTCAACGCGCAGGAAATTAAATATCTCATGGACTACGAGCGTGGTATTACCCCTATTCACAAGCGTGAGAAGGCGGGTAGAAAAGACGTAGACTATAAGATCAACGAAAACCACGCATCGGAAATCAAGACATTCAAGGTTGGTTATGTGTTCAGTTCCCCTATCACTCTCGTACAGAGAGCGGTCGAGGATAACTCAGAGAGTGCCGATGACGATAAGCGTATCGCTCGTCTCAACGAGATGATGTACGAACAGGGCAAGGCCGCAAAAGACAAGCAGCTTGCAGAGGATTTTTCCATCTGTGGCGTTGGCTATCGTATGGCATTCCCGAAGAAGTATGATGACGGAGAGCTGTCTCCGTTTGACATAATCCCCCTCAGTCCCCTCACCACTTGCGTTGGATATTCCAACGACATATATCAGCGCCCTATGCTCGGCGTTAGCTATGTGGTAAAAGCGGATGGCGAAATGAAAATCGGTGCATACACCGACACTCAGTATTTCGAGCTGAAAGGCTCAAGCCTCGGCGGTACATACGAGTTGGTTGGCACGAAAGCCAACGGCATCGGTATCGTGCCTATCGTAGAGTACAGAGCGGACGAACAGAGAATGGGATGCTTCGAGAAGGTGCTTGACCTGCTCTATGCGTTGGATATTCTCACGAGTGACCGAGTAAACGGTCTCTCTCAGTTCGTTCAGAATATTCTGTGGGCTGATAACGTGCAGATTGACGAGGCACAGAAGGAAGCTGTTATGGCGGGCGGTTGGCTGTTCACTAAGAGCGACAGCACAACGAAGGCTACCATACAGTACCTCACACAGCAGCTC
>JAEIGA010019186.1_pt1 | contig 10433 bp, 9 predicted proteins | sample 9270691 | NCBI WGS metagenome assembly JAEIGA01 (sample SAMN17057246, study PRJNA624740) | gut metagenome | biome: biome; isolation source: fecal sample | host: Bos grunniens | place: China: Xizang | collected 2019
AGGTGTTTATGAATAAGGTAAAAACCAACGTAAAAGTTAAATAATATCAGTTATGCCAAGCGGAAAAAAAAGAAAAAGACATAAAATGTCTACGCACAAACGTAAAAAACGTTTGCGCAAGAACAGACATAAGAAGAAATAAGTCTTAATGTCACAACATATAATCTAAAGTAGTTTGTATTAGCTACTTTAGATTATTGTTTTAGGAGGTATCGTAATGGAGAAAGATCTGATAATAGACGTCAATTCGACAGAGATAACCATTGCTCTGTTGGAGGATCATCGTCTGGTGGAGCTAAATAAGGAGAAGAATGAAGGCCGCAGTTTTACTGTGGGTGATGTTCATTTGGGAAAAGTGAGAAAGCTGATCCCTTCCCTTAATGCAGCTTTTATCGATATCGGAGACAAAAAGGATGCCTTTGTTCACTATCTGGATCTCGGTTTGAATTTCACTGCTTTCGATACATTCGCAAGGCAGTTGAATCCAAACAGAGATTTTTTGACATTTTACAGGAGTATTGATATTCACAGTATCCTGGAAAAGGAGGGCAAAATAGAGAATGTCCTTAAGCCGGGTCAACCTATCATCGTTCAAATCGTAAAGGAGCCTATATCTACAAAAGGTTCAAGGTTGACTTCGGAGATCTCTATCGCGGGTAGAAATATGGTTCTTCTCCCTTTCGGAGACAAAGTGAGCATTTCCCAAAAGATTACAGAAAAAGCTGAGAAACAGCGTCTTGAGAGGCTGATGTACAGCATTTTGCCACCAAGTTATGGTGTTATCATCAGAACTGCTGCTGAGGGCAAAAAGGCTGCTGTGCTTGATCTTGAGCTTAAAATGCTTATCAACAAATGGGAGGAGTCATGGAAGAAAATTGCTACCCAACAGACTCCCCAACTGCTTTTCAGAGAGAGCAGCAAGACCACAACTGTTTTGAGGGATCTTTTGAACGAATCATTCTCAAACATTATTGTGAATGACGAGCAGATCTATAGTGAGGTTAAGGATTATGTCTCTATGATCTCCCCGGAGTTTGAAAAAATAGTCAAGCTTTACAAGGGGAATGAGCCTATCTTCGACCACTACGATGTTACCCGTCAGATCAAATCTGCTTTCGGTAAAGTGGTCCCCATCAAACAAGGTGCTTATCTGGTAATCGAGCACACCGAAGCGCTCCACGTAATCGATGTAAACAGCGGTACCCGTGTAAAGACAGGTAAAGATCAGGAGCAGAACGCTTTTGATGTCAACTGCAATGCTGCAGAAGAGGTGGCAAGGCAGATCAAGCTGCGCGATATGGGTGGTATCGTGATTGTGGACTTTATCGATATGGACAGCAATGAGCACAGGGCTCAGCTGTTGAAGCATATGCAGGAGCTTATGCAGAACGACAGGGCACGTCACAATATCCTTCCACTTACCAAGTTCGGTCTGATGCAGATTACCCGTCAGAGGACAAAGCCCGCTACTGAACTCGATACACAGGAGACTTGTCCATGCTGCGGTGGTTCAGGTAAGATCTCATCAAGCATTCTGGTGGATGAGACTATTGAGCGTCAGATAGCTTATGTGGTTCAGGAGAAAAAAATCAACTCTTTTACACTTATCGTAAATCCTCTCGTGGAGGCCTATGTAACTAAAGGTATCTTCAATTCGATAGAGAAGAGGTGGGAAAAGAAATACAAATGTTCGATCAGGATAGAGGCAAATGCAAATCTCCCCCTTCTATCTTTTGAATTCTTGGATAAGAAAGGGGAGAAGATTGATCTTAAATAGTCTCTGAATCTAGAATTCAGAGTTATTTCTCATTTTATTATTGATCTTTTCAGTAGATAGATTACCTACACTACCTTCGTGTGTATGCAGAAGTGGTGAGAGGTTTTCATCCTTTTTGAATGTGCCGTCTTTGACCTCAAGACCCACCTGTTTGTATGCGTCTCTGAATGGAACACCTTCAAGGGCAAGCCTGTTTACCCTCTCTACTGTAAACAAGTAGTCGTATTTGGGATCTTCAAGGATATTTGGGTTGATTCTGATGTTATCAAGCATTAGCAGAGCCATCGCGATACATTTTCTGATATCCTCTATAGCAGGGAATGTGATGTCCTTAAGGAGCTGGAAATCGCGGTGATATCCGTGAGGAAGGTTTGTGCAGAGCATGCTCAGCTCATTAGGGATACTCTGGAGTCTGTTTGATTTGGCTCTGATGATCTCCCAAACGTCAGGGTTTTTCTTATGGGGCATAATGCTTGAACCTGTGGTAAGTTCATCAGGGAATGAGATGAATCCGTAGTTGCTGCACATATATTCGCAGCAGTCTGCTGCAAGTTTGTTGAGTGTAGATGCTACAGATGCAATTGCATTTGCTACAGCTTTCTCAGATTTGCCTCTGCTCATTTGAGCTGCAATCGAGTTATAATTGAGTGTTTTGAATCCCAACAATTCGGTAGTCATCTCTCTGTCCAATGGGAAGGAGTTTCCATACCCTGCTGCAGATCCAAGTGGGTTCTGGTTTACGATGTCGTATGCAGCCCTGATCATTATCATATCATCAGCCAATGTCTCGGCATAAGCGCCGAACCACATACCGAAAGATGATGGCATCGCCACCTGACCGTGGGTATATCCAGGGAGCAGAACCTCTTTGTGCTCTTCACTTAGAGACTGAAGTTTGTGGAAGAGTTTGAGTACATCATCTTTAATGTTGAGAAGCTCCTCTCTGAAGAATAGTTTGATATCTACGAGCACCTGGTCATTGCGTGAGCGTCCTGAGTGTATTTTCTTTCCCAGCTCACCCAATTTTCTGGTAAGAAGCATCTCCACTTGTGAGTGGATATCCTCTATTCCATCCTCTATCACGAAGTCACCCGCGATAATATTGTTATATATCTCATCAAGAGCGGCAGAGAGAACTTTCTCCTCCTCGATCTCCAGCAAACCGATAGTGCTGAGCATCTTGATGTGTGCCTTTGAACCTGTAACGTCGTGTTTTGCGATTTTAAGGTCAAGAATATTGTCATTTCCGACAGTGAAATCCTCTACTGCTTTGGATGCTTGCACCCCTTTGCTCCAAAGGGTCTCGTAAGATTTGTTATTTCCCATTTTTGATTAATTCTCCTAATGTGTTGATGTAGTTAATATACCCCTCAATACCCTCTTCTATCTCTTTTACATATATAAATTCATCTGCCTGATGTGATCTGGATGAGTTGCCAGGTCCCATCTTAACAGCAGGTATGTCGATTTTCATCCAGTCGGAGGTGGTAGGGGAGATGAATTTCTCTATCCCGGCCCTCTCCAGACCCTTTTCCAGAATATGTCCTTGTGGAGTGGCGGAGCTCTTGTTTGTAAGTCTGCGTGGTGTGAGTTTGCTCTCTGTCTCGGATTGGAGCATTTCCCATACCTGGGTAGGGGTGTACTGCTCTGTATTGCGGATATCCACCACAAATGTACATGTGTCCGGTATGACATTGTGCTGAGTGCCGGCATTGATCTGAGTTACAGATATTTTGATATCTCCCATTACTGGTGAGACTTTCCCGAACCTGTAGTTCTGGAGTCTGGTGATGTCACGGACTGCGATAGATATGGCGTTTACCCCCTCATTCCTCGCTGCGTGACCTGTAACACCTGTTGCCAGGCCGTCCAATACCAGCAGCCCCCTCTCTCCGATGGCACCTTTCATGGTTGTAGGCTCTCCAATTATGGCGAAGTCATACTTCCCTGAGATATAATCTGAAAGTGATGCCATTCCGTCTGCACCTGAGCACTCCTCTTCGGCTGTGAGGATAAGTCCCAAATTGAAAGGGAGATCCTTCTCAAGGAAGTGTCTATATGTATATAGAAGTGCAGTTACACATCCGCCGGCGTCATTGCTCCCCAGTCCGTATATGATTTCGGAGGTGTGGGGTGGATTGAACGGGTCAAATGTGTATTTGGAAGATGGTTTGACTGTGTCGATGTGGGAGTTGAGCAGGAGCGATGGTGCACCCTCTATTCCGCAATCCTTGTGAAGAAGGATATTGTTCTTCTCCCTTCTGTATGAAATGTTTTCATTTTCAAGCCATGAGCAAATATAGTCAGCCACACCCTTCTCTTCGTGGGAGTAGGATGGAATGGCGATAATATTTTTCAGCAGCTCGAAACTCATTTCAAAAGTGTCCCCAGTGGGATGTTAAGATTGCTTGCGTGTTTGATCTCCACCTCTGATACACCGTTCTTGATCGCTTTGAAGGCGTTGTCAAGCTTGGGTATCATACCTTTGGAGATAATACCTTCCTCTTTAAGTTGCTGGAAGTAGTCGTATGTGATGAGAGAGATGACAGAGTCGTCGTTGTCAGGGTCTGACAGAACTCCGTTCTTCTCAAAGCAGTATACAAGTTTGGTGGTAAAGTGCTTTGACATAGCTATCGCTATGCTTGATGCGATAGTGTCTGCATTTGTATTGAGCAATGCTCCGTTCTCATCGTGAGTGATGGCACAAATTACCGGTGTAATACCCATACTCAATAGTGAGAACAGGAACTGGTCATTGATTTTGGAAGGGTTCACATCACCTACATAACCGAAATCTATAGGGTAGGGTGCCCTTTTGGTAGCAGGGATAACATTGGCGTCTGCTCCCGACAGACCTATAGCGTTGCATCCGTCTTTCTGGAATCCTGCCACGATCTCTTTATTGATCAGACCGGCATACACCATTGTAACCAGTTTTAGTGTTTCATAGTCTGTGATTCTCCTTCCTTCGTGCATTTTGGCTTCGATACCCATCTTTGCAGACATCTCTGTGGCAAGTTTGCCACCGCCATGGATGAGAATTTTTGGACCTTCGATCTTTACGAAGTCAGCTATGAATTTCTCTAAAAGGTATGGAACATCTATAATATTTCCACCTATTTTAAGGACGGTCAATTGGCTCATAGTCTTCTATTGTAAACTTGTAAGAATCTCTTTTAGTACTGTTTGTGCTGATACGACCCTGTTGGCAGCCTCCGGTATCACGATCGAATTGGGGCTCTCTATCACAGCGTCACTTACTATCATATTTCTCCTTACAGGGAGACAGTGCATGAAATAAGCGTTGTTGGTAAGGGCCATCTTGGCCTCATCCACCATCCAGTCCATATCTTTGCATAGGACTTGGCCATAATTGGGATCGCTGTAAGCTGACCAGTTTTTGGCGTAGATGAAATCTGCACCCTCAAATGCTTTTCTCTGGTCATATTCCACTTTGGCGCGACCTACGAATTCGTCAGCAAGTTCGTATCCCTTAGGGTGGGTGATCACAAACTCATAGTCAGTGGCGTTCATCCACTCGGCAAATGAGTTAGGAACTGCTTGGGGCAATGCTTTAGGGTGTGGTGCCCAAGTCAATACCACTTTTGGTCTGGCAGTTTTCTTATACTCCTCGATGGTGATAAGGTCTGCAAAACTCTGTAGCGGGTGTCTGGTGGCAGCCTCCATACTGAATACAGGTTTTCCCGAGTATTGTATGAACTGGTTAAGGATCTTCTCAGTGTAGTCATCCTCTTTGCTCTCAAATCTTGCAAACGATCTGACTCCGATTACATCGCAATAAGATCCGATAACAGGGATCGCCTCAAGGATGTGTTCAGGTTTGTCTCCATCCATCACCACACCTCTCTCGATCTCAAGCTTCCATGCTCCGCTGTTGATATCCAATACGATAACATTCATCCCAAGATTAAGGGCAGCCTTCTGAGTGCTCAATCTGGTTCTCAAACTTGAGTTGAAGAAAATCATCAGAAGGGTTTTGTTTTTACCCAGATGCTGGTCTGCGTATGGATTCTCTTTGACGAATCTGGCTTTCGCAAGAGCCTCATGCAGATCCCCTATATCTTGAACTTTGGTAAAATGTCTCATTATTCGGTAAGTTTTTTAACTGTGGCGATGAAAAGGTCTGCCACCTCTTTAGTTATATTTAGTGGGGGTAGGAGACGGATCACATTTGCGCCGGCTCCACCGGTAAAGATATGTTCTTCGAACAATAGTTTGTCCCTGAGGGTCTCGTAGCCCGGATTCAGCTCAAGTCCGATCATCAGGCCTCTGCCCCTGACCTCTTTGAATACAGGGAGCTTGGACAGCTCCGCAATAAGATATTCACCTACGGTATTTGCATTTTCTACAAGATTCTCATCTTCCATAACCTTGAGTACTGCCAATGCTGCGGTGCAAGCGAGGTGGTTTCCACCAAATGTGGTGCCGAGCATGCCGTAAGATGGTTTGATGTGAGGTGCTACAAGGACACCTCCGATAGGGAATCCGTTGCCCATACCTTTGGCAGTGGTGACGATGTCTGGCACTACGCCTGAGTGTTGGTGAGCAAAGAATTTTCCGGTCCTTCCGTATCCCGATTGGACTTCGTCCAATATAAGTGCTGCCGAGTGCTTTTTGCAGAGAGATGATACCTCTTGAAGGAATTGGGCGTCAGGCTCATAGATACCTGCTACCCCTTGGATACCTTCGATGATTACACCTGCGTACTCCCCGGTAGAGAGATATTTGTCTACTGCAGCAATATCATTCATAGGTACGAAGGTGATGTGCTCGGTTTGGTTGAATGGAGCCCTGATTTTAGGGTTGTCGGTAGCAGCTACAGCGCCGAAAGTTCTTCCGTGGAATGCCTTTTCAAATGCGATGAAGCGGCTTTTGCCAGTATGGAATGATGCAAGTTTGAGTGCGTTCTCATTGGCCTCAGCACCTGAATTGCATAGGAAAAGTGCGAAATCTTCGTATCCGCACGCCCTACCCAAAGATGCAGCAAGCTCTCTCTGAAGTGAGTTCTGCACAGCATTTGAATAGAATCCGAGTCTGTTCAATTGCTCCTGGAGCATATTTACATAGGTGTCGTGGCAATGTCCGATCGAGATTACCGCATGGCCACCATAAAGATCGGTGTATTCAACACCATCCTTGTCCCATATTTTCAGACCTTTTGCCTTAACGGGCTCTATCGGCCATAATTTGTATACGTCAAAAAGTTCCATAACTAGAAGGCGTTGGCTTTAAGTTTGAGACCTGTGTTTTCAGGGAGCCCAAACATAAGGTTCATATTCTGTACAGCCTGTCCGGATGCACCTTTTACCAGGTTATCGATGATAGAGGTGATGTGGATGTATCCATTGTGCATCTCCACGTGAAGCAGTGCTTTGTTGGTGTTTACCACCTCTTTAAGGCTGATACCCTCATTGCTCACCTTCACAAATTCCGCACCCTGGTAGAACTCTTTGTAGAGTTGGGTAGCCTCCTCTTTGGTGAGGTTGCATTTTGTGTACAGGCTGCCGAAGATACCTCTGGTGAAGTCGCCCCTCATAGGGACAAAGTTGATTTGAGGTATCTCTGCCCCTTGAAGAGCAGTCAGGGTCATCCCGATCTCAGCAAGGTGCTGGTGTGTAAACGATTTGTATACTGAAATATTTGAATTTCTGTATGAGAAGTGTGATGGCTCTGCCAATTTCTTTCCTGCCCCTGTAGAGCCGGTGATAGCGTGAACGTGGATTTCATCGCTGATCAGCCCTTTGGCAGCAAGTGGAATAAGTGCCAGCTGGATGCAAGTGGCGAAGCAGCCCGGATTTGCAAGATAATTGCATTTGGCAATCTCTTCCTTGCGAAGCTCGGAAAGTCCATATACGAACTCTTTCCCTTCGTATGAGCTCTCAACCCTGAAGTCATTTCCAAGGTCGATAATTTTGCACCCTTGTGGGATATTGTTGGTGGAGATGAACTCCCTTGAGAGTCCGTGTCCGAGGCATAGGAAGATAACATCCGGTGTCTCGCTCTCCTCAAGTGATGAGGTGCATACCAAGTCTGTATCCCCAAGAAGATCCCTGTGGATGGAGTCAACTCTGGTTCCTGCCGATGTGGTGCTCAAAACTGATACCACCTCTGCGTACGGGTGATTGAGGAGAAGCCTCAAGAGCTCTCCTCCGGTATAACCGGTACCACCAGCAATCGCAACTTTTATCTTATTCATTGTCTTTATTGTCTTGTAGAGAGTAGAAAATTTTCAATGGATTGGCCAAAACTTTAGTGAAACCAACGATATCCCTTCCAGAGAACGATTTGTTCTTCTCGCCGTAGTCACCGAATTTTGAACTCATCATATCATACTTGCTCTCGCAGCCCAAAACTGAGAAGTGGTAAGGCATAAGCTGAACCTGAACACTACCGGTTACGGTATTCTGTGTGCTCTCAAGGAATGCCTCGATGTCTCTTGAAAGTGGCTCAAGATATTGTGCCTCGTGCATAAGCTGTCCGTAGTAGTTTGAAAGCTGGTCTTTCCAGTTGAGCTGGTTCTTGGTAAGAACGTGTTTCTCAAGAAGGTGGTGAGCTTTGATGATGATAAGAGGTGCAGCTGCTTCAAAACCTACTCTACCTTTGATACCGATAATTGTGTCACCTACGTGGGTGTCGCGACCGATACCGTAAGGCTCAGCGATCTCTTTAAGTTTGTAGATAGCTTGAACAGGGGACATCTCCTCACCGTTTACTGAGCAGATTTCACCTTTTTTGAAACCAAGGGTTACGATTTCGCTCCCATCTTTCACTTTTTGTGATGGATAAGCCTCCTCTGGAAGGTAACCTGATGAAGATAGAGTCTCAACACCACCTACACTTGTACCCCAGATACCTTGGTTGATAGAGTATTTTGATTTCTCCCAGGAGAAGTTGAAACCGTGTTTTACCAAATAGTCGATCTCCTCTTTGCGGCTGATCTCAAGTTCGCGGATAGGGGCAAGGATCTCAACCTCTGGAGCCATGATCTCAAATACGATATCGAAACGTACCTGGTCATTGCCTGCACCTGTACTGCCGTGAGCTACATATTCAGCACCAATCTTCTTGACGGTGTTAAGAACCTCCAAAGCCTGGAATACCCTTTCTGAACTTACTGATAGGGGATAGGTGTTGTTCTTCAGAACATTACCATAGATGAGATATTTTAGCCCCTTATTATAATAGGTATCCACTGCATCCACTGTAGTATGGCTTGCAGCACCAAGTGTAAGGGCTCTCTCTTCGATCTTTGCGGCCTCCTCTTTCGAGAAACCACCTGTATTTACCAATACTGTATGAACTTCAAGCCCCTTCTCATTTTTTAGATATGGGACGCAAAATGAGGTGTCTAAACCACCACTGAATGCTAAAACGACTTTTTTCATTGTTTTTATTTTTTGATATTTTTTTATTTTCTTTCTCTTCAGGATCGTAGAGCAGGCCAGTGCAGAGACACATCTTGTACTGGTTTCTCTCCAGAATGTCAAAATTCTTGCACCCTTTGCAGCCAGCCCAAAACTCTGCATCATCAGTTAGCTCTGAAAAAGGTACAGGACGGAAACCCATCTCTGAGTTTATCTTCATCACAGCAGCCCCTGTAGTAATACTGAAAATCTTTGCGTCCGGGTATTTCCTCCTTGAAAGGTTGAAGACCTCTCTCTTGATTCTCTTGGCCAGACCGGTGTTTCTGTATTTATGGGCCACTATAAGACCTGAGTTTGCCACAAATAGGGTGTGGCTCCAGGTCTCAACATAAGCAAAGCCTGCCAGCTCGCCATCCTCAGTGAGGGCGATGACAGCTTTACCCACTTTCATCTTCTGGGCTATGTATTCTGGTGTTCTCTTAGCTATGCCTGTACCCCTCTCTTGGGCTGAAACATAGACTAAATCACAGATCTCTTGCGCATAAACAGCATGGCTCTCGTTTGCCACACACACGTTTATTTTCATTATGGAAAATTTAAGGATTAATTAAAAAGGAATTGCTGGGTTATATATATAATAAGGTATGGGAACGAGTCCCTATCGTCGGATACGAGAATGATTTGCTAGAGTAGCTTTATTATACATATGTACTTACCTTTTTATTTTGAGCCGCAAATATAGTTATTTATTTAAATATAAGTATTATCTTTGGGGTAAATTTTACAGTCTTGGCAAAGAAAAAGAAAAATAAGAAGATACTCACCCCTGATTTTCTCCGAAAGGACAAAACCAGGTACCTCAGATTATATGGGAAAACCATCCGCTTCAACAGGATGGAACTTGACTATATCGATGAGTATTGCAAGAAGTATAATGTCCATTCAAAGGCTGCCTTTTTCAGAGATTGTATCATCGGAACTGTGATGAAAGAATTGGATCAAAATTATCCGCGTCTATTCTAAGCAGTTAGCAAAAATCAGCAAAAAAAGTGTAAAAAAAATTTGGTGGTTTGGTTCAAACCGCATATCTTTGCGGTCCCTTTTGAGAGGAACACTTCCCAACAGGGCGACAAGAGAAAAGTTGATTGAAATAATGAAGAACAAGTACAATTTAAAGTACCAAGAAAAGAGTACAAGCGTTAATTTCTTTAGAGAAATTTAGTACAAACATGAAGTTCAGGACAAGCTAGAAATTTATATAAAAAAATATA
>JAEIGA010019187.1_pt1 | contig 10433 bp, 12 predicted proteins | sample 9270691 | NCBI WGS metagenome assembly JAEIGA01 (sample SAMN17057246, study PRJNA624740) | gut metagenome | biome: biome; isolation source: fecal sample | host: Bos grunniens | place: China: Xizang | collected 2019
AAATTTGAAGAAGTTAAGAATGAATTAGAAGATAGATTCGGTAAATTAAGTGAAGAAATTATTATTTATATGTATGAGGAATGGTTTGAAAAGTTAGCGTATAAATTAAAAATATCTAATGTTCATCAAAATAAAAATTCTATAGAATTGGTTTTCCCTATGGAAGTTGTTTCAAAAATGGATACTGAAGAAATTTTTATGGATGCATTTTATGTTTCTAATATGTTTAGATTTATTAGTCGAGGAAGTAATTTAGTTATTGTACTAGACATAATTAAATTAGAAAAACATCCTGTTTACTATTTGGTTGATTTACTTGATAAAATTTATGACAAATTTGGAAAAAACATTGACTAAACATTTAAATTCTTGTTAAAGTTAATATGCTAGGAGTGTAGGTAATTATGGTAGATACATTAGAAGAATTTAAAAAACAACATTTAGATAATTATAAGAAGGCAATTTTAGAACTTGTTAATAATAATACTGATGTATTAGTGGACGAGGATATAATGTCTTTGATTAGAAAACCTCCTTTAGATTCAATGGATTTAATAAAATCAAAATTTTTAGATTTGGCTAAAAAGAATAAAATTGTTTTAGAAGCTGTTAAGTTAGATGAGTTATTAGAAGAGTATAGAAATATAATTATTAATGTCTGTGGTAGTATAAAAAAGGAAAGAGTATCTATATTATCAAAAGTTGTTTCTAATACTTCTTTAGAAAAGGAAACAGATGTTATTAAATTTAATAAAAAAGATTTTAATGATATAAATAAAAATATTAAGAAAATTTTGAAAGATACTATCTTAGAGTCAATTGAAAAAACATTTATAAAAAAGGGTTTCTCTGTTTTCTTGTCTGATATAGATGATGCAATAAAAAAGAAAATTTGTGATGAAGTAATCAAATTTGTTAAAGGAACGTATCAAAAACAGTTGCTTGAGAATGTTGATATTAAGTTGTTGGTAAAAGATACGACATTGATTAATAGTGTTAAGGAACATGGAGAGAGACATTTATTTACTTTAGCCAATTCGAGGATTTTTAAATAAAACAATGATTAAGAGACTAAAGTCTCTTTTTTTGTGGCAAAAATTAATTTAAGACATACGCTATTATAGCGGAGGATTTTATGAATTGGTTATTAATTACTTTAGGTATTTTGTTACCTTTTATTGGGACTAGTTTTGGAAGTTTTTTAGTTTTTTTGTTAAAAAATAAGATTCAAACAAATGCTAAAATTATTTTTGTAGGTTTGGCTATTGGAGTTATGATGGCAGCAAGTATTTGGTCACTAATAATTCCGTCAATAGAAATGAGTTTTTTTCCTGACATTATATCATGGATTCCTGCTGTAGTTGGATTGATTTTAGGTGGTTTATTTTTAGTTTGTTTAAATGATTTTATTGAAAGAAAAAATATTAATAATGGATCAAATATGTTGATGTTTTCTGTTACTTTACACAATATTCCTGAAGGAATGGCTGTTGGTGTATGTTTGGCGGGCGCTTTATCTTCGAATAGTGGGATTAGTTTAGTTAGTGCACTTATTCTATCTTTAGGCATTGCAATTCAAAATATTCCGGAGGGTGCTATTATTTCTATGCCTTCATATTCTAATGGTAATTCTAAGAAAAGAGCTTTTTTTACAGGTGTTTTATCTGGTGTTGTTGAACCTATTGCTACGGTTGTAACTATTATTTTGGTTAAATTTGTTGTGCCAATTTTGCCTTTTTTATTGTCTTTTGCAGCTGGTGCTATGATTTATGTTGTTATTGAAGAATTGGTTGATGAATTGCATAATGAGAGAAAATCTTGGTTAGGCATTATGAGTGTTATTCTTGGATTTTCAATTATGATGATTTTAGATGTTACATTAGGATAGATTTGATGTCTATTTTTGTAAAACTGATTGTTTTTTGTTGTCTCTGATTTATTTTTATATTTTTTTTGATGTATACTTGGTTTAGAGTAGGTGGTTGTTTTGTTTGGTTCTATTAAGGAATATAAAACTTTAGAAATTACAAAAAAAGTTTTACAAAATGGTAAATGGTCGTTCGGTGAATTTGATAAGAATCTTGTAAAAGAACTTTTTGAAGTTTTAAATAATGGTGGATTTATATTTGCTTTAGGAAAAAAAATAGAAAAAAATAAAGTTGTTAAGGGCATTTATGTTTTTAAACTGGAAAAACAAGGTGATGATAAAATACTTGTTTTTGATAAGTCTTTATTTACAGAGGAAATAAGAGAGGAAGTACTTAATAAGTTTATTGAAAATTTAGATTCTATTTTAGGAACCTTAGTTTCTGAAAGACATGTTAGTAAAGCTTTTTTTGAAGAAAAAGAATTTGAAGCAAAGAAAATTAAAATTGGAAAAAAAGAAGTATCTGTAATGATTTTATGGTTATTATGGGGAATTATTACAAGTATTTTGACAAAGGATGTTATATGGCTTTGTTTAGGCGTTTGTTTTGGTTCTACTTCAAGTTATACTCTTAAGGTAAACGGAGAAGTTCCGTCTGAAAAGAAAGAAAAAACTAAAAAGAAAAAAAAGAAATAGAAGACTATATTGTATAGTCTTTTTTGGTATAAAAATTATTTCCCAGGAAATAATAATTATATGAAAGTGGGGAATAATATGAAAACAACTGGTGTCGTGAGAAGAATAGATGATTTGGGTAGAATTGTTATTCCAAAGGAAATTAGGCGTAATCTTAAAATTAGAGATGGGGATGAGTTAGAGTTTTTTTTAGAAAATGAAACTATATGTTTAAAAAAATTTTCTAAGATGTCAGATTTAAGTGTTGTTATTAATAAAATGTTGGAAGTTTCTAATTCTTTAATTAATAAAACTATATTGGTTTCTGATCGTGAAATTGTATTTTCAGCTTGTGGAAATTTAAAAAAATCTTTTTTAAACAAGGAGACATCAAATACTTTATTTAATATGCTTAGTAGTAGAGAGTGTGTTGTTCAAAAAGTAGCAAGCAAATTTGAAATTATTAAGGGATTGTCTATAGAATTATCTTATGTTTTATATCCAATAATTTGCTATGGAGACATTATTGGTGCAGTAATAATTCTTTCGGAAGTAAATGATATTTCAGATTTTGATGTAAATATTGGGAAGATGATTGCACAATTTTTGGGAAAATATGTTGAAGAATAAATATTTTTGTGTTATATTAAGTCCGTAACTTTTTAAATGTGTTGATGAAGAGTCTGTAACTAAATAATTTATTTTTAGAGACCCTGGTTAGGTGAAAGCAGGGAATAAGTTCAGTTATATGATATGGCTTCTGAACAACTATATCGATATGTAGGTATAGTCGTAGATAGGCGTTAACTATTTAAGTGTATAATATCAAATTATTATGAAATAAGGTGGTACCGCGAATTGTTTCGTCCTTATGTTGTAATAATTTTTTTTTGGTATTGAATAATTATTAAAGGGAGTGATTATATGGCAGAAAAATATTATATTTCTACTGCAATTGCATATACATCTGGTAAACCTCATATTGGAAATACCTATGAGATTGTTTTAGCGGATGCGATTGCTAGATGGAAAAGATTAAAAGGTTATGATGTTTATTTTCAAACTGGTACTGATGAACATGGTATTAAAATAGAAGAGAAGGCTGCTACAGCTGGTGTTGAACCACAAGAATTTGTAGATGGTGTAGCTGGTGAAATTAAACGTATTTGGGATTTAATGAACACTAGTTATGATCGTTTTGTTAGAACGACAGATAAAAAACATAAAGAAGTAGTTCAACATATTTTTAAGAAGATGTTTGATAAAGGTGATATTTACAAAGGGGAATATAAAGGTCTTTACTGTACTCCTTGTGAATCTTTCTGGACTGAGTCTCAATTAGTAGATGGAAAATGTCCTGACTGTGGAAGAGATGTTCATGAACAAAGTGAAGAAGCTTATTTCTTTAAATTAAGTAATTATCAAGAAAAATTAGAAAAGTATATTGAAGAGCATCCTGATTTTATTCAACCTGTAGCTCGTAAAAATGAAATGCTTAATAACTTTATTAAACCAGGATTACAAGATTTATGTGTTTCTCGTACAACATTAAAATGGGGAATTCCAGTTGATTTTGATCCTAAACATGTTGTTTATGTTTGGCTAGATGCATTAACAAATTATATTACTAATATTGGTTATGATGTTGATAATGAAAATGAAGAGTTTAAAAAACTTTGGCCGGCAGATTTACATTTAATTGGAAAAGATATTATTCGTTTCCATACTATTTATTGGCCTTGTTTCTTATGGTCTTTAGATTTAGAATTACCTAAGAAGGTTTTTGGACATCCTTGGTTATTAACAAGTAGTGATAAAATGAGTAAATCAAAAGGAAATGTTATTTATGCTGATGATTTAGTAGATAAATTTGGTCTTGATGCAGTTCGTTTCTATTTATTACATGAAATACCTTTTGCAAGTGATGGTAATATTACTTATGATTTATTAATTGAAAGAGTTAATAGTGAGCTTGCAAATGTTTTAGGTAATTTGGTTCAAAGAACTATTTCAATGGGAAATAAATATTTTGATGGAAAAATAACTAATAAGAAAGTGACAGAAGAAGTAGATGATGCATTTATCAGTAGTATTAATGAGTTAGATAATTTAGTTACTGCTAAGATGGATGAATTACAAGTGGCTGACGCTATTACAGAAATCTTTAATGTATTACGTTCTTCTAATAAATATATTGATGATACTATGCCTTGGGCTTTAGCTAAGGATGAAACAAAACAAGACAGATTGGAAACAGTTTTATATAACTTACTTGAATCTATTAGAGTTTGTGCTTCTATGTTAGAGGCTTTTATGCCAGATACAAGTGCTAACATTTTAAGCCAAATTAATAATAGTGATAAATCTTATTATTTTAATGCGGATAGTTCTTATATTTTAGGACAACCAAGTCCTTTATTCCAAAGAATTGATCGTGACAAGTTTGTTGCAGAACACAATTTAGAAATGTAAACTTTGTGCAAAATTTAAATAAAAAATATGTGATGTTATTTTATTCACATATTTTTTTTGTTATATTAGAATAGTAGTACATCGGAGGATTTATGGCTAATGATAATAGTAGTAAATTTACTTTAGATGTAGTTTATTTTGTATCTATTATGTTGTTGATACTATGTTTTTATGATGCAAAAAATGTATTAAACATGCTTTTTTTGTCGGTTACGACATTTTATTACATTAGAATTAAGATATATCGATGGAAAAAGTACCATTAATGTGGTATTTTTATTTTGGAGGTTTTTAATATGTTTATAGATACACATTGTCATTTATCAAGTGATGATTATGATGATATAGATTTAGTTGTTAAAGAAAGTTATGAAGCTGGTGTAGGCTATTTAATAATTTCTGGTTGTAGTTACGAATGGATTAATGAAGCAATCGACATTTCTAAAAAATATAATAATATTTATGTTTCGTTGGGGTATCATCCTTCTGAAGCGGATGTTATTAATGATGAAAAATTACAATATTTAGGTGAATCATTGAATTATGATAAAGTTGTTGCATTGGGGGAAATAGGCTTAGATTATTATTATGGTAAAGATAATAAAGAAAAACAATTGGAGTTGTTTGAAAAACAATTGAAAATAGCCGAAGAAAGAAATATGAGAGTTGTTATTCATAGTAGAGATGCTACCGAGGATACTATAAATTGTTTGAAAAAATACAATGTTAAAGGTGTCGTTCATTGTTTTAGTGGCAGTGTTGAGACTGCTAAGCAATACATTTCAATGGGATATAAAATTGGTATTGGTGGTGTTTTAACCTTTAAGAATAGCAAATTGTTTGAAGTTGTTAAGGCTGTTGGTATTGAAAATATTTTATTAGAAACAGATGCTCCATATTTGACACCAGTTCCGTTTAGAGGAAAACAGAATAGTTCTAAATATATTCCTTATATAGCTGATGAGGTTGCAAGAATATTGAATATTTCTATTGAAGAAGTGGCTAGAATCACTACTTTAAATGCTTGTGAATTATTTGACTTAGCAATAGATTTATGATAATCTTTAGATAAAAATAAGGATAGGATGATATGCTATGAAAAATTTTGGTGATTTTTTTAAATATTTAATATTACCAATTATAATAATTGTTTCTGTAATTTCAGTGTGTGCTATGTTCTTAATGAATAACTTGCCGTTTAATGAGTCTCATTTAGATGTTAATTTTAAAGATGAAAAGATTGTTTTGAATAATTCTCTTTTATTAACAGATACTATGGGGAAAAATTTGAGCATGGATAATATGAAACTTGGTACTACTGGTTATACAGAGTTTGAGGTTAAGTCTAAAGTTGATGAAAAAATTAAATTTGAAATATATTTATTAAAAGAAGATGCTGAACCTGAGATTCCGCTTCAATATATTAAAGTTTTTTTAACTGATGAGGATGATAATGTTATTAGTAGTTTTGGTGGAGCAAGTGTTCCGACTTTTTATGATTTAAAAGTTTCTGATGTTAATTTAAATGGTAAATTGTTATATTCGGGTTCTTTCAAAAATAAAGAAAGTAAAAAATTTAAATTAAGAATGTGGGTTGCAGATACATATGAAATTACTCCTTCAGAAAATATTTTCTCAGTAAAGTTAAAAGTTGGAGTAAAGTAGGAGGTAGTATGGAGAAGAAAAAGGGTGTTTCAAAAAAAATTATTATAATTTCTATTGTTATTGTATTGTTAGTTGTAGGAATTGTAATTGGAGCTTTTATTATTCATAATAATAAGCCTGTAAAAGTTGTAGAAGAAACTTTAGAGGGAGGAAATTTATCTCTAACGTATTCTGATGAACAAAACTTGTTTACAATAGATAATGCTATTCCTACTAGTGATGTTGTGGGAAAGGCTTATGATAGTGCAGATTTGTTTTTTGATTTTACAGTTAAATCTACATTAGAGGAAGCTAATACTCTTGATTATGATATTATTTTGGTTAAGGATGAGAGTGTTTCTACTGCACTAGAGTCTAATATTAAGATTTATTTAGAGAAAGAAAAAAATGGTAGTTTTATCAGTGTTGGAAATCCAATTGTGTTTGAAAAAAATTATAATGATGTTGAATTGGGAAATGTTTTGATGAAACTTTATAGTTTTTCAAGAAATTCTAGTGGTAGTGATAATTATAGATTAAGAATGTGGTTGTCTGACTCTGCTGTGTTTAGTCCAGAACAAGCTCAAAATTTTGGTGTAAAGATTGCTGTTGTAGGAAGGGCTAATTAATAATTAAGAACGTGTCAAGCACGTTTTTTTTTATGTCAATATATGGTTATTTCGTTCTTGGCATATTATAATAATTTTGAAGATAGGTGGTGATTAGATGAAAAAGCATATTAAACTTAGTAATAAAAGTAAATGCAAAATAAAGAGAGCAGGTAAAATTTCTAAAATAATTTTAAGATCGTGTTTGATTGCTACGCTATTTATCTTATTGTCATTATTTGGTGTCTTTGCAATATGTTGGATTGATTCAGCTTATAATAGTAGCAGGGGAATTTCAAAAAATCCATTACTGGGTGCTTATGTTGTTGTTACAGAAAGTATGGTACCTACTATTGGTGTTAATGATGCTATAGTTGTTAAAAGGGTTAAAGATAATACTTTGAATATTGGTGATATAATTACTTTTTCATCTAATGATGTTTATTATAATGGTTTAACAATTACACATAGAGTTGTAGGTAAGCAGTTGGGTGAAGACGGTAATTATTTGTATAGAACTAAAGGGGATAACAATGTTTTAGAGGACACTGCAATTGTTAATTTAGACAGCATATATGGCAAAGTAATAATTAGATTACCAAAGATTGGATATGTTTATATGTTTATTTCTTCTCCTTTTGGATTAATAATTTCGGTTGTTACACCTGTTATTCTTGTAATAGTTTATGAGTGTTATAGAATATATAAAACTATGCGCAAACGATATGCTGAAGTTGAAATTATATAAGGAAAAAATTACTATATTTTTTTCTTTTTTTATATTATAATAAAGCGAAGTGGTGAATATTATGGAAAAATATGATGTTAAATTTAAGAAAAAATTTGGGCAAAACTTTTTAAAGGATGTTAATGTTGTAAAAAGAATTGTTAACTGTGCTGGAATAGATGATGATTCGCTAGTTATCGAAGTTGGACCTGGCGGAGCAATTATGACTAGAGAATTAGCGGCTGTTTCAAAAAATGTTTTAGCATATGAAATAGATACTGATTTGGAGAATGAGCTAGCCAAAAGATTGGAAGATTGCGATAATGTAGATGTTGTTTTTAATGATTTTTTGCAATCTGATATTGTTGATGATGTTTCTAAATATGATTATAAGCATTTATATTTTGTAAGTAATGTTCCTTATTATATAACTACACCAATTCTTATGAAATTAGTTGATAGTGGATTGAAGTTTGATAAGATTGTTATGATGGTTCAAAAAGAGGTAGGAGATAGATTTTCTACACAGTGTGGAAATAAGGAGTATGGTTCTATAACTGTTTTATTAAATTATTTCTATAATGTTAAGAAAGAATTTTTTGTATCTAGAAAACAATTTGTTCCGGAGCCTAATGTCGATAGTGTAATTGTATCTTTTTCTGAAAGAAAGGATAAACCTGAATTAATAGATTTTAAATTTTTTGAAAAATTAGTTAGAGATAGTTTTCAATATAAAAGGAAAACTTTAAGAAATAATTTAAAAAATTATGATTTAAACGCTATTGAGAATGTTTTATCAAAATATGAGTTGGATTTAACAGTAAGGGCAGAGGCTCTTGATGTTGGGATTTTTGTAGAAATAGCAAATGAATTAAAAAAATAGACTTCTTTGGAAGTCTATTATTTTTTATATATATATTTTTTTGTTCCATAGTAACTTAATGTTTCTATGATTTCAGATATTTCATTAATATCTTTATCGAAGTCATTTTGTACCCAAAAGTTTATTACACCAAGTGCTCCATTAAATATAAATATTGATGCATATTCCATATCTTCCTGTGATATATCTGGCAAGTCTTTTTCCCATTTTTCTTTACATCTTGAGTAAGCAATTTCTAATATGCTATTTAAGAAGTATAACCCGTTATTTGTATTAAATAGTAATTTAACTAGTTTTTTGTGTTCTATAAATACTTCTAGCATAGCTTTGGCAAAGTGTTTTACAGTTTTTTCTGATTCATCTTTTGGTGTATACGCAGCTTTTAGTTCATCTTCAAATTCTTTTTTTATTGAATCTAGCAAATCAAATACATCTAGGTAATAACGATAAAATGTAGCTCTATTAATGTCTGCTTTACTACATATTTCACTAACTGTAATTTTTTTTATATCTTTTTCTGATATTAATTCAAAGAATGTTTCTTTAATTATTTTTTTTGTGTATTTTATTCTTCTATCCATATATACCTCAACTTATTCAACACTTTTTTTTTATTTGTTTAATAATTATCATTATTGTAATTTTTGATTATTGTAATGATTATATATTAATTATATAATACACTTGTAATATATTCAACAAATGTTGAAAAAATGAGGTGGGTATAATGAAATTAATTGATAAGGTTATGAATAAAATTAAATATAAAAATCCATGGGATAAATACTATGATAAAGATAAACGTAGTATTGATGTTCCTAATATGTCTGTATATGAATATTTAAGAGATTGTAATGAAAATAATTTAGATTCAATTGCGATTAATTATTTTAATAAGAAAATGACATATAGAGCCTTTTTAAATGAAATTAATATTTGTGCAAGAGCACTTAAGAGTCAAGGTATTAGAGAGGGTGATGTTGTTACAATCTGTATGCCTAATACGCCTGAGGCTGTAATTGCTTTTTATGCTGTAAATGAAATAGGTGCGATAGCTAATATGATTCACCCTCTTTCTGCAGAGGAAGAAATAAAATTTTCTTTAAATAGTACAAAGAGTGTTATGCTTATTGCGATAAATTTAAGTTATAAGAAAGTAAAAGAAATTATTGAGGATACTGCTGTTTATAAAACTATTGTTGTATCTGCAAGTGATTCTATGCCAACTTTATTAAAAATAGGGTACAATTTAACTTCTGGAAGAAAGATTGAAAAGCCTAAGAAGAGCGAAACTTATATGTATTGGCATGATTTTATGGAAAAAGGAAAACATTATAAGAATAAAGTTCTTGTAAAAACTACAAAAGATCAACCGGCGGTTATTTTACATAGTGGTGGTACAACTGGTACTCCTAAAAATATTGTTTTAACAAATGGAAATTTAAATGCATTATCTAAGCAAGCAACAATTATTTTTCCTAAAATTGGTCCTGGTGATTCTATGTTAGCTGTTTTACCACTTTTCCACTGTTTCGGTTTATGTGTATGTGTTAATGC
>JAEIGA010019188.1_pt1 | contig 10433 bp, 6 predicted proteins | sample 9270691 | NCBI WGS metagenome assembly JAEIGA01 (sample SAMN17057246, study PRJNA624740) | gut metagenome | biome: biome; isolation source: fecal sample | host: Bos grunniens | place: China: Xizang | collected 2019
ATGGACTCCGTGTCGGTGAAGACCACCTTTAAGGAAAAACTCCAGGAGAAGGGCATCATCTTCTGCTCCATCAGCGAAGCCGTAAAGGAAAATCCCGACCTCGTGCGCAAGTACCTCGGTACAGTGGTGCCTTATCGCGACAACTTCTTCGCCGCGCTCAATAGCGCCGTTTTCTCCGACGGTTCGTTCGTCTATATTCCCAAGGGCGTGCGTTGCCCTATGGAACTTTCCACCTACTTCCGCATCAATGCGCAAGGTACGGGGCAGTTTGAGCGCACGCTTATCGTGTGCGACGAAGGCGCTTACGTTTCTTACCTCGAAGGGTGCACAGCGCCCCAGCGTGATGAGAACCAGTTGCACGCCGCTATCGTGGAAATCGTTGTAGAGCAGGATGCCGAAGTGAAATATTCCACCGTGCAAAACTGGTATCCCGGAGATGCCGAAGGCAAGGGCGGGGTGTATAACCTCGTAACGAAGCGCGGACACTTGCGTGGGGCGAACGCCAAACTCTCGTGGACGCAGGTCGAAACGGGTTCGGCAATTACTTGGAAATATCCCTCATGTGTGCTCTCGGGCGACAATTCGCAGGCCGAGTTCTACAGCGTGGCGGTTACGAACAACTACCAGGAGGCCGACACGGGCACGAAGATGATTCACATCGGCAAGAACACCCGCTCGCGCATCATCTCGAAAGGCATCTCTGCCGGCAAGAGTCAAAACTCTTACCGCGGACTCGTCAAGGTGGGCAGCAAGGCAGAAGGTGCACGCAACTATTCATCGTGCGATTCCCTACTCTTGAGCAGCACCAGCGGTGCGCACACCTTCCCCTACATTGATGTGCACAACAATAACGCTACGGTAGAACACGAAGCCACCACCTCAAAAATCTCTGAGGACCAGCTCTTCTACTGCCAGCAGCGTGGCATCCCCATTGAGGGCGCCGTAGACCTCATCGTCAATGGCTACGCCAAGGAAGTCATCAACAAACTTCCCATGGAGTTTGCCGTTGAGGCGCAAAAACTCTTGAGCGTTTCGCTTGAGGGAAGCGTGGGGTAATTGAAGCATGTATGAAAAACAAATCGGCACTTATTTCAAATTATTCGGCTTTTAGTTTGAAATAAGTGCCGATTAATTTTTGCAAACTCCCACAACTTTGCAGAAAAATCAGATAGAATAGCGACGCATAGGGGGGGAGGGTAGTCTGTTCCTTACTTCGTCTTCGCTGTTCTCTATTCACTGTTCTCTAAAATTCAGATGTAGCCCCCTAAAACTTTTCGCGTCGCCTGTGGATAACTTCCAAAAAAATGGCGTAACTTTGCAGAACTTATGCTTAAAAAGATTGTCGCCCTTCTGTCGCTTTGCCTCACGCTCGTTGTGGCACTTCCCTTCTCGGCCTTTGCTGAGAAGCAGTTTACTTTGGTTATTGATGCCGGTCATGGCGGTAAGGATGCCGGAGCCGTGGGTAAGAAGGCGAAGGAGAAGACGATTAACCTCAATGTGGCGCTGGCCTTTGGTAAGTTGGTCAAGGAGAAGTGCCCCGAGGTGAAGGTGATTTATACGCGCAGCACGGATAAGTTTGTGTCGCTCAAGGAGCGTGCGGCGATTGCCAACCGCAATAATGCCGACCTCTTCGTGTCGATTCACACTAACGCGGTGCCCAAAGGCAAGAAGGTGTATGGCACGGAGACTTTCACCCTTGGTATTGCCCGCGCTGAAGAAAACCTTGAGGTGGCGAAGCGTGAAAACTCCGTAATTACTTACGAAGAAGATTATGCCGAAACCTATGCCGGTTTCGACCCTAACAGCCCCGAGAGTTACATTATCTTTGAGTTCATGCAGGACCGCTATATGGAGCAGAGCGTAGACTTGGCGCGCTGCATCCAAGAGCAGTACTCTTCTCACGCTGGGCGTCAAAACAAGGGCGTAAAGCAGGCGGGCTTCCTCGTACTTCGTGAAACCTCTATGCCCTCTGTGCTCACCGAATTGGGCTTTATTTCTACGCCCGCTGAAGAGAATTACTTGAACTCCGAACGCGGTCAGCGCCAGTTGGCACAGAGCCTCTACAATGGCTTTGCCACATATTATAAAAAGGTGACCAAGCACATGGGCACCAAAGTGGCGATGGTGGAAAAGACGGAGGTAGACAATACGCCCGCAGTTGACCTTCAGCCCGCCCCTGCTCCCGCTCCGGAAGAGGTGGCTCCCGTGCAGAAAACTGCACCCGCAAAGGCAGTTGTTACTAATGCGAAGCCCGTCTACAAGGTTCAGATTTTCACCAGCCCCACAAAGGTCAAGTCTTCGGACAAGCGCCTGAAGAATGTCAAGAAGGCGGACTACTATAAGGACGGCAAGACCTATAAATATACGAGTGGTAACTCTACCGACTATAACGAAATTAACAACCTCCGCCGCCAACTCTCCAAGCGCTTTAAGGGTTGCTTCGTAGTGGCGTTTTTAAACGGCGAGCGCATAGATTTGAATGAGGCGCGTAGGTTGAGTAAGTAAACTGATAATAGAGTGCAACTTTCAACCGGACTTTTACTCCTTGTATTCACTCCGCAGGTAAGTTGTACGCTAAAATAGAACTATGAGAAAAGAAGTAAAAATTGGCATCACCGCCATTGTGGCGTTAGTGTTGTTCTATGTTGGACTGAACTTTCTGAAAGGCATCAATGTCTTTACCTCCACCAATACTTACTATGTGAAGTTTGAAAATGCTGGAGGTCTTACCCCCTCTTCAGCCGTCCTCGCCAACGGTTATGCAGTAGGTATTGTGCGCGAAATGCGCTACGACTATGCAGATAATAATGCCGTTGTGGTTTCTATCGAATTAGACAAGGCGATGCGTGTGCCCGAGGGAACTACAGCTGAGCTCGAGAGTTCGCTGATGGGCAGCATCACGCTTCACCTTATCCCCGGTAAGAATCCTGTAAAGTTTCTCGCGATTGGCGATACCATTATGGGCGGAATGCACTTTGGAGCCATGGAGCGCGCGGCTGAAATGCTTCCTGCCGTAGAGCAGATGCTTCCCAAGGTGGACTCTATCATGGGCAACCTTAACCGCATTACGGGCGACTCTGCTATGCTCGCGTTGGTGCAAAACCTTGCGGTGATTTCTGAAAACCTTGCGCACACAACAACCCGCATTGACCACCTTATGGGAGAGGAAATTCCCACGCTCGTGTGTAATGTGAACGACCTTACGAGCAATCTCAATAAAGTGGCGGGGGATATTGCAAAGGGCAACCTTGATTCAACCATGACAGCCCTGCAGGCAACGATGCAGAACGCAGATACGCTTACGCATCGCCTGAATGCGCTTACGGCTACGCTCAATTCGAGCATGACTTCAACGGATAATAGTCTTGGTTTGCTTCTCAACGACCGTAGCATTTATGACGGTTTGAACCACACGATTAGCAGTGCCGATTCACTGCTTATTGATATGAAGGAGCGTCCTGGACGCTACATCCACTTCTCTGTCTTTGGTAAAAAGCAGAAGTAAGGGTAATGGTTTACGGTGAAAGGTTTACGGTTAATGGTGTATGCCGTTTTTCTTGTGCCTAATGTTCCAACCGACACTCCTTCCCCTATAACCTTTCTCCCATTCTCATTCAAAGCATGCACACACAAAATCCCCAGTGGAACAGATGCGTGGAGCGACTCAAGCAGTTGCTGCCCGCAGACGACTTTGCCAAAACCATTGGACAGCTTACCTTTGTCGAATTTACCGAAGGTAAGTTGCGCATCGGTGTGCCCTCACGCGAAGTGGCGGAGGCGATTGACAAGAGTCAGCATGCTTCGACAATTGGTGCAGCCATGGCGGAAGTATTCGGTAGTGGTGTGCGCATTGCTTACACTTTGATGCAACCCCGCGCGCAGCAGACCATTCCCCCTGCTGAAGCGGCGCAACTCAACACTATTCAGCAACGCAAACTTCCCCCGCTCGACCCGCAACTCAACAAGCATTACACTTTTGAGAACTTTGTAAGTGGCGCAAGCAATAAGTTGGCGCTCTCCGTTGCCCGTTCTATTGCTGAAAAACCACAGGGAAATACTTTCAATCCCTTCTTTATCTACGGTCCTTCGGGGGTAGGGAAGACGCACTTGGCAAATGCCATTGGCGTAAGTGTGTTGGAGCGTAATCCTGATATGCGTGTGCTCTTTGTTTCGGCACACATTTTCAAGACGCAGTACACCGAGTCGGTGGTGAAGAACAACTTTAATAACTTCATCAACTTCTACCAATCTATTGACTTGCTCATTATTGACGATGTGCAAGAGGTGTCGACGGCAAAGACGCAACAAGCCTTTTTTCATATCTTCAACCATTTGCAACAGAGTGGTCGACAGATTATCATGACTTGCGACCGTCCGCCCGTGAAACTTGAGGGGATGGAAGACCGCATGCTCACGCGCTTTAAGTGGGGTATGGTGGCAGAAATGGAAATGCCCGACGCCACTTTGCGACGCGATATTGTCAAGGCAAAACTCAAGCGCAACGGCATTCGTACGGGATTCTCGCAGGAGGTAATCTCTTACATCTCGGAGAATGTGGTGAGTAGCGTACGCGAAATAGAGGGGGTGATTAACGCAATTATGGCGTATTCCATTGTGGACAGTCATGAGATAGACTTGGATTTGGTGAAGCGCATTGTTGCGCGTATGGTCAACCTCGAGAAGCGTGAAATCACGATGGAGAATGTATTGCAGACCATTACAGACCAGTTTGGCACTACCCAAAAGGAACTATTCTCTAAGAGCCGTAAGCAATCGCTTGTGCGTTGCCGTCAGTTGGCTATGTACCTCACGCACAAATACACCAATATGGCGTATGCCGAAATCGGTCGCCGTTTTGGTGGGCGCGACCATACGACCGTCATCCACGCTTGTACGCAAATTTCTACCCGCATTAGTTCAGACAGCGATTATCGCCATCAGGTGGAAGAGTTAGAAAGTATGTTGAAGAAATAAGCGACATTTTTATATACAACAATCGCCCGTAGCGTCATAAGACACTGCGGGCGATTGTTGCTATAAACTAAACGAGTGTAGAGGTACAAAGGTATACAAGATGTGGTGTGACTCTTTCCTCACGACTCACCGCACAAAAAATTAGATCTGTTTTTCAATAAAGTAGCGTGGGCGGCGCTTCACTTCTTTGTATATCTTTCCGATGTATTCTCCAATGACACCAATGGCAGTCAAGATGGCGCCACCTATGAACCAAAGAGAAATTAGCAACGAGGTCCAACCCACTATGGTATGTCCAAGAATATATCTGTATATAGCATAACCAATAATGGCTACGGATATAAACATGAACAGTATTCCTATAGTTGTGATGATGCGTAAGGGTTTAATGCTAAATGAGGTAATGCCGTCGATGGCTAAGTTCATCATCTTAGAAATGGGATACTTGGACTCTCCGGCATATCGCTCATTGCGATCGTAGTATACAAGTGTTGAGGGATATCCCAAAGTGCAAACTATGCCACGAAGAAAAATGTTTCTTTCGGGATGCGCCACCAAGGCTTGCAACGCTCGCTTGCTCATCAGGCGGAAGTCTGCATGGTTGTATATAACATCTCCTCCCATTGTCTGCATTAACTTGTAGAACATCTGTGCCGTGTGCTTCTTGAAGAGCGTATCAGTCTTGCGCTCTTTACGCACTCCGTATACAATGTCAGAACCGTGATTGAAGTGCTTAACCATTTCGATAATGGCATTCACATCATCTTGCAAATCGGCGTCAATAGAAACGCTCGCATCAAATGGTGCTTGTGCAGCCCATTCTAATCCCGCCCACAGGGCTTGTTGATGACCTACATTGTGAGCAAGTTTTAATCCCTTTACACGAGCATTCTCTGTTGAGAGTTGCTCAATGATACTCCAGGTCGCATCGCGACTGCCATCATCTACAAATAACAATTTACCTTCTGCAATATGTTCTTCCTGCTCCATACTTGCGAGTACTTCAGAAAGTTGACGAGTCGTTTCTTGCAGAACTTCTTCTTCGTTGTAGCAGGGTACTACTATGATGACCTTGGTGTTACTCATGATTTTTTATGTTTAAATACGAAGCGTACTAAGATAAAGTTTAGGGGAATAGCAATTGCAAAAACAGGAATCGGCGCCCACTCTTGTGGTATGCCGATATAGATAAAGAGGTTAAGCAAGATGATGTGCAAAAGGTAATTGACTGCATGTGCTCCTCCCATACCAAATAATTTTTTCCATGAGGGAGGAGAACCAAATGTAAACCAAGCTGTCAGGTAGAAGTTTGCAATGAAGCTAAGTGCATAACCTAAGGTGTAGGCTATGTTGACATCAATGAAGAGTTGCATCATTAAGTAAAGGGCATAATGCAACAAGGTGCATATCCCCCCTACGATGGCAAAGCGTATGATTTCTCTAACAATTGGTTTCATGTTTTTTATTTTCGGTTGATAGAGTACGGAGCTGAACTGGCCTGCAGAGTAAATACAGAGAATAAACTCCGGATAGAGTTATATTCATTACTCATTACCCTAAAAAACTTACTTCGTCTTTCCTTCTTTCACAAGTTGTTCTGTAGCTTGAAGCATAGAGAATACATATTCTTTTAGGAATCCGAAGTTTGTATCGTAAGAACTTGATTTCGGTTTTCCATTTTGGACGGAATAACAGAATTCTTGTCCTGTTTCTGGAGAATGTATATACAAGCGTGCAGAGTCTCTTGCTGCAATCAGATTGTCGGCAGTATAGAAGATGCAGGGGCGTTGCTCCTTTAATAAATCAACGCCAAAGTTATTTTGCGTATAGCTAATTCCGAGCAAGCCCAGAAGTGTTGGCGCAACATCTATTTGTCCGCCGAAGTTGGCGATGTTGCGTGGCTCAATTCCTTTTCTATATATCATGAAAGGAACATGATTGTAGGCCTCGGGCATTTCATTCTCCGGAGTTCCAACCAATTTCCCGTGATCGCCCAACAGAACAAAAATCGTGTTTTCAAACCAGGGTTGTTGCTGTGCTTCGGTCATAAATTTCCGGATGCTCCAATCGGCGTATTCTACAATTTGGTCTTCAATCTTTTCGCTCTTGGGGTGGAAATATGAAGGAATCACATAAGGAGGATGGTTGCTGATAGAAAGTAATACGGAGAAGAAAGGTTGTCCGCTTTGCGCCCGTTCGTTTAGAATAGGCAAGGCATATTCATACAGATAGTCATCTTGTACACCAAAGTGATTCGCAATTTTTTCTTTCGGATAATTTTCTTCAGCGTGTATTTCATCAAACCCATTAGTTCGGAAAAAGGCATTCATATTGTCATACTGACTCTCATGTGTCATAAAGAACATATTGTAATACCCATTGTCCTTTAAGACTGTAGGTAGGCCACTATACACAGGAATGACACTTCCCTTCATAGCATTTCGTTTCATAATAGTGGGAAACGAATAGAGCGTCGAATACATTCCGTGATTCGTGTGGATACCTGCAGAATAAATATTGTCAAAAGCCCATGATTTCTTGTAAAGACTATCCAAGTAAGGGGTCAAGTTCTTTGTTTGCCCATACGCTTGCATCAGTTTCGCGCTCATTGATTCCATAAAGATGAACACAACATTTGGTCGTGATGAGCTGTCTGTGTGGGCTGTGACGGTTTGAGCAATAGGCGACACGCCTTCAATTCCGGTTCTGTTCAGCAGTCTTTGCGTATTGCTGATTGCCACTTGTGCATCCATCAGTTGCAATTGTCGGTTCTCTTTGCGGGCATCATCCAGGGTGCTCGTCAAGAGATTGAAGGCGGGGTTTACTCCTAATTGATTGAGGAATGGGTCGTCACAGTAATAGGCTTGGCTCACTTTGATGGGATTATACCCCATGCGTCCGCGGATTCCGAAGAAGCAAAGTCCAATAAGGGTGGCACCTACGATAAGAATAATGCCACGCGATTGGTGAGAAATTTTGCTTTCAGCCTTCAAGCTGCGTTCATATGTTCGTTTGGACAACAGATGAACTCCTATGCCCCAAAGCGTAAGAGCAGTGATGCCCAACCCTATGGGGAAATAGTATGAGGTCTCCCCAAAAATCATCCCTGCTGTTGTTCCTGCATACCCGAACCAATTGTAAATGGACGAATTGATGGTTTTGAAGAAATATTCAAAGTAGGGGATGTTGGCTGCAGAGATTACAAACGCTAATGAGTAGAGGCTTATAAACCATCCCCCGGTGAACAAGTATATCCACTTAGAAGTATAGTTGCACAGCGTGGCTACCCAAAGCATGATGAGCGGGAGCGCTAATATGTAGCATGCAATGACATTGTCAAACCAGATTCCCTTTACGAACGCTATGGATTGCAAGCTCCAGTCCTCTTGTATATGCGCGGGGAATGTGTAATCCATGCCGAAAAACAGTACTGCTCGGAATATCGTAAATACCAACAACGCTGCTATATGGATGTATAGCAGATAAGTCAATGCCAATTTGGCTCGTTGAAGACCATTCACATTCATTGTTCAAAATATTTTAGTGATAGAAGTTCATCCAATCACGGTTGTCTAAATAGAAGTTTAGGATAAATGGATGAAGTGTCATTAGGGTAATGAAGGAAGGACAAGCGCTCTGTGTTCTAATTATTTACTTCGTCTTTCCTTCTTTCACAAGTTGCTCCGTAGCTTGAAGCATAGAGAATACATACTCTTTCAAGAACTCAAAGTTTGTATCAAAACTACTGGAATTAAGCGTTCCGTTTTGGACGGAATAGCAGAATTCTTGTCCAGTTTCTGGAGCATGCATATACAAGCGTGCACTGTCTCTTGCTGCAATAAGATTGTCGGCAGTATAGAAGATGCAGGGGCGTTGTTCCTTTAATAAATCAACGCCAAAGTTATTTTGGGTATAACTAATTCCGAGCAAGCCGAGAAGCGTTGGTGCAACATCTATTTGTCCACCGATGTTGGCGATGTTGCGTGGTTTAATACCTTTACTATAAATCATGAAAGGCACATGATTGTAAGATTCGGGCATTTCACATTCTGGAGTTCCGACCAACTTTCCATGATCGCCCATCAGAACAAAAATTGTGTTTTCAAACCAGAGTTGTTGCTGTGCAGCAGTCATAAATTTCTGGATGCTCCAATCTGCATATTCCACAATTTGGTCTTCAATCTTTTCGCTCTTTGGGTGGAAATAAGGAGGAATTACATAAGCCGGGTGATTGCTGATAGATAGCAGTATGGAGAAGAAGGGTTTCCCGCTTTGTGCCCGTTCATTTAAGACAGGGAGGGCGTATTCATACAGATAATCATCCTGCACTCCAAAACGGTTGACAACTTTTTCTTTCGGATAGTTTTCTTCAGCATGTATTTCGTCAAAACCATTGGTTCGGAAGAAGGCATTCATATTGTCATACGAACTCTCGTGCGTCATGAAGAAGAGGTTGTAATACCCATTGTCCTTTAACACCGTTGGCAAACCGCTATAGACAGGAATAACGCTTCCCTTCATGGCATTTCGCTTCATGATTGTGGGATACGAATAGAGTGTAGAATACATTCCTTGGTTCGTGTGGATGCCTGCTGAATAGATGTTGTCAAACACCAAAGATTGGTGGTAAAGGCTATCCAAATATGGTGTTAGATTTTTTGTCTGCCCATACGCTTGCATCAGTTTTGCGCTCATCGATTCCATAAATATGAAAACGATATTGGGGCGGTGGGCTATGCGTGAAGAACTGTTTGTTGTGAGCAGTGAATCGTGGGCGGTGACCTCTTGTGCAATAGGTGACACCTCTTCAATGCCTGTTCTACCCAATAGTCTTTGCACATTGCTGATAGCCACTTGTGCATCCATCAGTTGCAATTGCTGGTTTTCTTCGCGCGCATCATCGAGGGTACTTTTCAGAAGGTTGAAGGCGGGGTTTACTCCTAATTGATTGAGGAATGGGTCGTCACAATAGTAGGCTTGACTCACTCTAATCGGGTTATGCCCTATTTGTCCGCGAATGCCCAAGAAGCAAAGTCCGAGAAGGGCGATGCCTGCGATAAAAATAATGCCACGCGATGGGTGAGAAATTCTGTTGTCGGCCTTCAAACTGCGTTCATATGTTCGTTTGGACAACAGATGAACTCCTATGCCCCAAAGCGCAAGAGCAGTGATGCCCAACCCGATGGGGAAATAGTATGAGGTCTCTCCAAAAATCATCCCTGCTGTTGTTCCTGCATACCCAAACCAATTGTAAATGGACGAATTGATGGTTTTGAAGAAATATTCAAAGTAGGGGATGTTGGCTGCTGAAATGATAAAGGTTAAAGAATGGAGCACTATAAACCATCCCCCAATGAATCGGTAGATCCACTTTGATGTGTAGTTGCACAGCGTGGCTACCCAAAGCATGATGAGCGGGATTGCTAATATGTAGCACGCTATGACATTGTCAAACCAGA
>JAEIGA010019189.1_pt1 | contig 10432 bp, 9 predicted proteins | sample 9270691 | NCBI WGS metagenome assembly JAEIGA01 (sample SAMN17057246, study PRJNA624740) | gut metagenome | biome: biome; isolation source: fecal sample | host: Bos grunniens | place: China: Xizang | collected 2019
ATGTTAATAAATATAAAGACACATTCGAACTTATTAAGAAGGAAGGTCATTCCGTTGGAAACCATACTTTTAATCACGAAAGAGGATGGAAGACAAAAACCCAAGATTACGTCAATTCAGTTATAGAGGCTAATACTTTGATTCAATCGCCATTGTTCCGTCCGCCTCATGGAAGGATTAAGTTTTCACAGATCACCAAACTTCTAAAGTTCGAGAGTTCTAGAATTCTAAATTTCAGAATTGTGGCTTGGACTGTGATTTCATACGATTGGGATAAATCATTAACTCCAGATGATTGTTTTAATAATGTGATAAAAAACGCTGACGACGGAAGCATAATAGTTTTCCACGACAGCGAAAAAGCCGTCAACAATATGATTCCAGCATTGACCAAAGTCCTTGAATATTATACTAATAAAGGATACAGTTTTGAAAAATTAGAAATTAGGAGTTAGGAATTAGGAGTTGGTGGGTTTGCTCACAGCTCATAGCTCACAACTCTCTGCAAAAAATCTGTTGTCTGTTGTCTGTTGTCCGTTGTCTTTTTTTTATCTTTGCAATTATGAAAAAAATATCTCAAAACATATTTAACATCATAGCATTCATAATGATGCTAAGTTTCATCAGTTGTGCCAATGTGGTGTCACCAACTGGCGGTCCTAAGGACAAGGTCCCTCCTGTTGTATTGTCGGCAGTTCCTGAAAATCAATCGACTATGTTCGAAGGAAAAGAGATTATCATCAATTTCGATGAATATGTGACGCTCAACAATCCAAACAGCAATATTCTTATTTCTCCTCCACTAGAGAAAAATCCCGATTACAAATTAAGCGGTAAATCGTTGATTATTAAGTTTAAAGAACCATTAAGAAACGAAACGACATACTCCATAAACTTCGGCGAATCAATAAAAGATCTTCATGAAGGAAATATCTTCAAGAACTATTCTTACGTCTTCTCCACAGGCGAAATCATCGACAGTCTCACTCTAGAAGGAAAATTGATTCAAGGCATCGACCATAAACCATCTGCCGATTATTACGTAATGCTTTATTGTAATGAGAATGACTCAGTTAGCATCGATTCACTTCCTAGAACAAGAAAACCTTATTACCTTACCAAAAGCGACAAAGAAGGTAATTTTAAATTCTCAGGATTGAAAGATAGCGAATATCTTGTCTTCGCTTTAAAAGATGAAAACTCCAATCTCAAATTCGATTTGCCTAATGAAAACATCGCTTTTTTGGATAGCCTTGTGAGACCAATTCATAATTCACAATCCATAATTCATAATGATTCTGTCAAACATAAAGCCAAGAAAACAGAACCTCTTGTATTATATTCATTTTTAGAAGAAGACACTATTCAAAAAATACTTAAAAAAGAAATCGTGGAAGATGGATTGCTCTGCTTCGCTTTCAATCGTCCAGCACATAATGTCAAAATAGAAGTATTGGAATCATTGCCCGACACTTTTAGCATATTCAAAACATTTTCAGCCAATTATGATACAATCCTCTGGCACTTCACTCCTAACAAAGACAGTCTCTTATTTACAATAAATTACGATACATTAATTAATGACACCACTCTGATGAGTCTGAAACCTCGTAAGACGAACGCAAGAAGAGGCAAAGAAGAGAATTCTTCCAAATCATTAGAAATCAAAACAAATATCAGCGCAGGAAAATTAGTTCCAGAACAAGATTTAATCCTGACATTTAAAGAACCTGTCACAAATATCATAATGCGCGACACTTCATGGTATATCGTTGATAAAGACACCATTATCAATGATTTACATTTCACAAAGATTGATTCATTCGGATTGAAATATAAACTCGACAAGACATTAGTCCCAGAAAAATCTTATAAAATTGTTGTTCCTGATTCTGTATTTTACAGTTTCAAAGGCGTCACCAACGACACAACGGAATTTTCTTTTAAAGTACCGGAAATTTCTCAATATGGAAATATTTTCGTCACAGTGGAAGTTCCAGAAAATGTTCCTCAAATCATAGTAGAACTTCTCGATGACAAAGATAAATTCATTGCAAAACAAATAGTTAACAAAACCAAGAAGATAGAATTCAAATATCTCACACCAAAGAAATACAAGCTTAAAGCCATCATCGACAAAGACGGCAACGGCAAATGGTCGCCAGGAAATTACGGCAAGAAATTATTGCCCGAACCAATTTATTTCCACAAAGATGCTTTCGATGTCAAAGCAAACTGGGACATTGACTTAGAAGAGACTTGGAAGTTTTGATGGAATTAAGGAATTAAGGATCTAAGGAACTGAGGAATTAAGGAATTAAGGATATTTTGGTTCCACAAACCCTTAGATCCTCAGATCCTCAAATCCTTAGATCCTCAAATCCTCAGTTCCTCAAAAAGTGTAGTTAGTTCAAATTTCTCGCAGTCGAAGAGTCCTTTATCGCTGAGTTTTAATCTAGGAATCACGAGCAGCGACATAAATCCCATCGTCATAAACGGGTCGTTCAATGTTGAACCAAACTCTTTTGATAAAGTAACGAGTTCCTGATAATCGGCAGCTATTTTATGTCCGTCAATATTTGTCATAAGTCCAGCCACTGGAAGCGGGATGCAAATATTTTCATCGTGACTCCACGCTACAAGACCACCTTTCGTATTGATAATCATATTGGCAGCATTTGTCATCTCTTCGTCGCTGCAACCAATCACAACTATATTATGACTATCATGAGCAATGCTTGAAGCAATCGCTCCTTTCTTCAAGCCGAAGTTCTTGATGAAACCCAAAGCGATTTTCTTCTTCTCATAACGATTGATGACAGCAATTTTCAAGATGTCATTATCAACATCGCTAACCAAATTGTCATTAACACTTTTTGGTCTGCCAATAGTTTTCTCTGTCAGAAGTTCACCATTTATCACGCTGATAATCTTAACTTTTTTACCTTCATCATAAATCCTGAAATCATCAATATCAACATTTTCTGCGACAAAATTATTGATAAGTTCGACGTCATTCTCAGGGATGAGAGACTTATTATTCTCCGCCACCAACTTTCCATCGATATAAGTCTTTAAGACATTGAAATCGACTAAGTTATCAACGATTATAAAGTCAGCAGGATCATTTTTTTGGAGCAGTCCCACTTCAAGATTATAATGCTTTATTGGATTTAAAGTAGCAGATTTTAATACATCTAATATATTATATCCCAATGAAATAGATTTCTTTACTAGACTATTGATATGACCGTTTATAAGTTCATGAGGATGCATGTCGTCGGAGCAGAACATAACATTTTCCGGTGATTCTTCGATGATAGGGATGAGAGCGTCAAAATTTTTAGCAGCGCTTCCTTCGCGAATCAGTATCGTCATTCCGAGTGCCACTTTTTCACGAGCCTCTTGGAGAGCAGAGCACTCATGGTCTGTCGTAATTCCTGATTTACAATATTTTACCAAATCATCGCCACTCAAAAGCGGAGCGTGACCATCTATTGGCTTGTTATGACGCTGGGCTGAATTTATTTTTGCAAGCACTTCATTATCATTGAAGATGACGCCGGGATAATTCATCATCTCGCCGAGATATTTTATGTCATCCATTGAAAGCAGTTCATCGACAGCCTTCGAATCCAGGACAGCGCCTGCAGTCTCGAATGATGTAGCCGGCACGCAGCTAGGCGCTCCGAAATAAAACTTCATCGGCGAATGTTTTCCTGTCGCAACCATATACTTAACACCTTCTATTCCAAGCACATTAGCAATCTCATGAGGATCACTAACCGTAGCAATAGTGCCATGTGTTACGGCAAGACGCGCAAATTCTGTAGGAACAAGCAAGGAACTCTCTATGTGAATATGCGAATCTACGAAACCAGGCATTATAAACTGATCGTTATCGTTTTCTTCTTCCATAACATTGACAATCATACCGTTCTCAACGAAGACCGTTCCTTTGAAGATACGCGAGTTCACCACATCGACAATTTGTCCGCTTACTTGAAATACTGAATTTCCCATGTTAAAATATTTTATGAGCAAATTTACGATTTATAAATGAACATTTCAACGAATTATTGTTTTTATTAATCAAAATAAATTTTGAAAACATGAACTCGATATATGATTTCAAGGCTGTCGCTTCAAACGGAAAAGTGTTGAATTTCAGTCAATTTAAAGGAAAGGTAATGTTGATTGTTAATACTGCGAGCAAATGTGGTTTCACGCCGCAATTCGCCGGTCTCGAAGAACTAAACCAAAAATACAAAGACAAAGGTCTCGTCATCATAGGATTTCCTTGCAACCAATTTGGTCAGCAGGATCCTGGCACCGATGACGAGATTCTAGATTTCTGCCATGTCAACTATGGCGTCACTTTCCAGATGATGAAGAAGATAGAGGTGAATGGAGAAAATGCCTCACCTATTTATACTTTTTTGAAAGAAAAGACGAAAAACATTTTAGGTGAGGACATCAAATGGAACTTCACGAAATTCCTCATCTCAGCCGACGGCAAGAAAATCAAACGTTACGCTCCTACCGTCAAACCGAGCAGACTGGAGAAAGAGATTGAGGAGATGATTAAAAATGCCAAGTCTAAAGTACGTACGGAAGAACTTGCAGATCATAGTGTTTGATACGGTTAAACATCGTATCGACGAAATTCAATATCTTTTCATCAGATTCGTCATCTTCAATTCGGAACATCTTCAACAACTCCTCCTTTAAGATACAATTGTCGCTACTGAGACTGTCGGCGTAATCTTTGTCCATGTCCAATGCAACAAAATCAGGGTATAATTCAACAAATACCTCAATTCCTACATCCAACAACAACTTCTTGAGTTCGTGAAATTTAAGACTCGAAATGGTACGTCTCTCATTACCAGACATATCAAACTCTATTTCAGGGAGTTTTCCTTTTCTTGCAACTAATTCCACGTTTTTACCTACAACAAACAACATCTGCAATAACATCGGCCACAAAGAATCGTCACATTTTTTGAATTTAGGATGATGATATTCAATTGGTTTAATGAATCTTAAATAATATTTATAAATCAGCAGATTTTGATAAACATGGAAATCACTCTTATCGAATATCTTTAATAAGTTAAGATAACTAACTGCATCTTTATTCATCAAAAGTTCATTTAACAACCACTCATAACTTAATTTGTTACAATCATTATATTCAATGCATTTAATAAAAAAATTATTGTCAACCTTGAAGTCATTATCATCGTCGTCTAAATTATCATCGTCGTCTAAATTATCATCGTCGTCGAAATCATCATCATCGTTATCATCATCATCGTTATCGTCGAAGTCGTTATCGTCGAAGTCATCATCGTCAAAATCGTTATCGTTATCGAAGTCATCACAACAGTATTTAGCGATAGTTTTATTCCACAAATCCGATAATTCAGGATCTTCATCTTCATCATCAATGTCATTTTTCTTTTTTTCAGCATCATCGTCTAACGAAGATGAACCATATTTTACATCGTCATAATTTTTTAACATAACTGGAGGAAGACCTGATTCCGACGACAGATTCCACACCAACGCACGGATATGATCATAAAGTCGGCGTGGGATTTCATCTTCGAGTATTTTATTAAATTCACTTACACTAGTGAGGTCACTTTCAAAATTAACCATTGCGGAATAATCGACATTAATCTCAAAAAACGTGGACATTTTACATTTTGCTTTTATAGAAGCCGACACATCAACAAAATACGATGACAAAAGACGTACCCCTTTTATATAAGAATTTTCAACTTTCACTTCAACATCATCTACTTTCATATATGAAGGTTCAGGTACGTCATTAATCTTATAAGTCAGATTTTTTAAATAAGTTCTTACTGTCATAATTTTTATATTTATGTTTCAATTAACAGTTTGCATTAAAGTAATCTTTATTTATTTCTACTACTTTTTTGTTAGATTTATTATTATCTGACATTTCATAATAGAAATTATTAAGTGCTTTCGATAAGATTGTCTTCACATTACGGAAACCCATTCCAGATTTATAAGCTTTTTCTGCCACAATACGCAAGGCATCATCAGAGAAACGAAGTTCGATATTATTACGGCAACAATAGTCGATATGATTATCGAGAATATTATCTTTAGCCGTTTTAAGTATCTCATAAATCACCTCTGCTGTCAACGGATTTAATGCGATTACCTCACCAATTCTTCCGAGGAGTTCGGGGGTATAACCCCATTCCAGCAAATCATCTTGCACGACCAACTTCTGATAATTCACGTTGTCGTTATTAGAATTGTTTGTAAATCCTATAGTTTTATTGACATTCAAACGTTTTTTAACAATTTCATCTATGCCATAGAAAGCGCCGTCGAAGATGATGAGGAAGTTATCGGTAGGCAATTCGGCATATTGAATAGGAAATTGTTTTCCGATTTCAACAGTTAACGGATGTTCTTTTTCGAACAGTCGCATAATGTCGCGAATCATATCCATTTCGCTTGCCATACCATTCATTTTATTGATATCCAGTCCGTAGTGTGTGATTTTATCAAATTCATGAAAGACCAAAATGGCATATTTCATTTTGTCAGGACCTCCATATTTATTCAACTCATTCGAGAGCACATCGGTCAGGTTCAATCCTTTCCATCCTGTAGGAGACAATTCTCCGGTATTGATTCTTACGATTGGACAACGGCATGCTTTGGCGAAGATTCTCAGCATCTCACTTTTTCCACATCCTGTTGGACCCATAAGTATAGCGGGAGATTTGATATGACTGGTGTAATTTTTCTTCATGCTGTCGTAATGATGATAAAATGTAACAGACAGTTTTTCTATCACATCATCTTGACCTTTAATGTATTGCTTAACATAATCGGCCATTTGTTTTGGACAATGGATGTCATCTATTTCTATTTTGACGGGGCGCTGTTTATTTGGAGGGGAAAACAGGTCATCTTTAGAAAAACCGAATTTTGCTTGAAGATATTCAAAATCTTCTTGTGTAGGGAATGTGAAAACTTTTTTCCATTCTTTAGTCTTATTTTTCATAATTTTGGACATATCGTCACCCATCTCCAGCGACTGTCTGTAACACGATATTTCATAATCAGTCTTTGCCAGCAGTTGTCCAATAGAGATAGTGTCGTTGTCCAACATTTCCAAATACTTGAGAGCATGTTCTGTGCTGATTCTAGGACATAGAAATAATCTAGCTGCAATATTAGCTGCATCATGCTCATTTTCACAATTGAGTGGAATTCCAAAATAAGTCTTTTTCATTTCTTTTTATGTTTATGTTATTTATAAATAATTCCGCTTTACCAAGGACAATATTTAAATAATATACGATATATTAATATACCAATTGTAAATTAGGACAAGAAAATTGTATTTTCATATCTATTTAACTCAAAATCAACACAATACAACTTTAACACTAATACCCAATTATTTATAAAAAATATACCGCGAAAAAAGCGGGCGACAAAGATAACACTTTTTTCAATAAGCAAATCATATCTTACAAAATATTTTAAAATTATTTTCAAAAACTATTTTAATAATATTAACTTATTGATTTACTATATTATCAACAAAAAAAATTCCACAACGCTTGCTGTGGAATTTATGACTTGATGTTAAATATTTTTACGCAATTATATACGTCTTTACACTAAAAATAAAATTTTTTCTTATAAAAATAAATCCAGAAGACATAAATCTTCTGGATTATCGAAAAATACCTATCTTTACATCGCCACACAATCAACATAAATACGAAAAAAAATCGTGCGGTAGAAAGGATTTGATATGCAGAATCTATCTGACTTTCTAAAAGATAGGATAACAATTTCGTTGCGTGATTATCTTAATGGTATAAGCAATGATTTGATTTATGTCCGTTCTTATTGGAGAAGACGTAGAATTAAGCGTAAATAATCTCCATAGAGGGTGCCCAACACCCTCTTTTTTTGTATTATACATCATTTCAAAATCACGCAACAAAACCTATAAGTTCTATATATCTCAATCTGCGGTTCGTATTCGATAGTAGTATGTCGAAACGTTCACATTCATTTATGTTTCTTGTATTGAACTTGAATACGAACTCATCAACATATCGTTGTAGATGTTTCTTCGATGTATAGTGATATATTCCGTACAAACCACGTTTCATCAAACCCCAAAAGCATTCAATCGTGTTGGTGTATATATTTCCGTTCACAAACTCATTTTCCTTATGTTTTACCGACTTATGGACGTAATGTTTATGAACGTTGCAGTATCCTTTCCATTCATCTGTGTAAATGGTTGCCTTTGTGTCTATCGTGTCTAATATTATAGGCATCAGTGTCGTTGATTTGGCGTCGCTTATCACTCGTGACACCAATTTTCCGTTACGTTCGACCATTCCAAGTACAGGCGTCTTTCGTTTCGTGCTACGACCTTGTGTTCCTTTCTCATCAGAACCTTTTCCTTTGTTGCGTTCTCTTCCTCCGACGTACGTCTCATCAATTTCAACATCATTTGACAGCATTTGTCGGTTTTCTTGTTCAAAGCATTTTCTGATGCGCTGTAACATAAACCAACCCGTCTTTTGGGTCACATTGATGTCCTTTGACAACTGAAGTGATGATATTCCCTTCTTGTGCGATGTTATCAACCATATAGCGATAAACCATTTCTGTAATGGAATTTTGCTATTCTCGAATATCGTACCTGTCTTTACATTGAATAATCTGTTGGTGTTCTTGCAACGATAACCACGAGAGCACTTGTAAACCTTTGACTGCGGATCGAACGGAGAAATGACCTTACCGTCCCATCTGATACGTTCGAGATATTCCACACATTTTTGTTCATCAGAAAACACACGCATCAATTCAAATAGTGAACCAAAATTCTTGAATACTACCATATCAATGTCATTTTGATGGCGTAAAATTACGAAATGTCCATCATATCCACAAGTAAAAATCAAGTTATTTTACTGATATACAGATACTTGTATTTTTTATATAATTTGTTAAAGGTTTGAATCGTTTTAGTATATTTGATGCGTAAAATATTCACAAACAAATTTTAAAACCAATGAAAACGCAAAAAGAATTTTTATCTGATTTTATAAATAAACCTATCACATATAGTAATGTAGAATACATCCTACGAGATTTTCTCGATATAGAAGTGTGTGATAGTGATAATAACCGCAGGTGTGAACATTATTGTGTTCTACAACACGGTGATGAACCTGGAATAACAGTTCCAATGGAAGAAATATTTAATCTTCTCAATCAATAACAACTTCTGATAATTCTTTTATGAATATTTTCAGTGATTTGTGAAGGTCAAGAAAGAACTTTATCTTTTCCAATTTTGATATGTAATCTAATTTATCATTATGGATAATTGAATCAATTAGATTCAAACAACGTGTCTGATATTCTTCATTATCTAATGTTTCACGGGTGGCGCACCAACCGACAACTTGTGACCATTCTTTGCATTCTTCTTCGGAAAACCCTCTTCTTATGTAGTATTTTTCCATCGCTTCGTCTCTTTTCATACAAATATAAATATTTTTAACATTTTTTCCTCTTTATATATTCCTTAATTGAATTCATCTCTGAACTTTCCAATGCTTCCAATATAAATATTGGTAAACCTTTGAATATTTTACTCTCATTCGTAGCACTATTCCAAGAACCCCACCTGCCGTTTGTTTTAACACGATAATATCTACCTCCCTCTGGTCCAGTTTTGTGTTGTCTTGGGTTTCCGTGTTTGTCTTTATCTTCTTTTTCTATTTCTTCATCAGAATCATCTTTACTAGCAACATTATCCTCATTATAAATCTTTTCGAGATCCTTTAACAATGACTTGTCACAATTCTTTAAAGGTTTAATGCCTTTCTCGTCAAGTTCTTTCTTCAATTCTGTTGAATGTATGCATTTCTGCACTTTGATAAAACTCTCACCATTTTTCTTCTTCTCCATTGTGTAAAATATCACATAATGACTTTTCTTGTCAATGTGCATCTTGTGACTACCAGAATTATATTCATATTTCTTTGGAAATATTGAATCTGAATGATCTTTTTTGGTCTCAAGTCCCTTTGTTATATTATTCTTTAGTGCCTTACCTATACCATCTAATTCATATTTCTGATATTTATGACCGTCTGATTTGCCTTGACGTGTAAGGTATTCACGATGTTTCTTGAAATCAGATTTAGTGTCCTTTGAATATTGAACCTTCATTTAACCCCATATCATCTTTTTTATATCGTCGATATTAATGCCTTCACAAACTATACTTCCGTTTCTTATTTCGTCGAGATATTCCTCGTTTTCATAAAGATAATGAGATACACCTTGTTCCTTGAGTTTTTCAACAATCACTTCATTTATTGACATA
>JAEIGA010019190.1_pt1 | contig 10432 bp, 10 predicted proteins | sample 9270691 | NCBI WGS metagenome assembly JAEIGA01 (sample SAMN17057246, study PRJNA624740) | gut metagenome | biome: biome; isolation source: fecal sample | host: Bos grunniens | place: China: Xizang | collected 2019
AACCTCGGACTGGTGGAGATGACTCCGGAGCAGATCAACGAGTATAAGGCTGCGCCTAAATATATATGTACATCCCACCACAGCGGCGTATACAGCAGTCCATCCGTAAAGTCGGAGCGCCTGTCTGACCTGTCTATGGGAAACCTGCTGAGGGTGGCATTCACGGAAGGGAAAAAGCCTATCCCGTCAGTAACCAAAGGCGCTAAAGGCGAGAAAGGATGGGCGGAGGTGATCCTGCCCGACGGAAGGAAGGGATGGACGCCGGCAGCAGACCTGGAAAGCTTCGAGACATGGGCACAGAAACCCAAACCCTCAGAAGGAGGAATCATAGCAACCGCAAAGCAGTTTATAGGAACGCCGTACCTCTGGGGAGGCACATCAAGCAAAGGCCTGGACTGCAGCGGACTGGTGAGGCTTACATGGTTCATGAACGGCTACCTCCTGCCCCGAAACGCCTCTCAGCAGGTTTTCCTCGGACGAGAAATCATCGTCAAGGCTGACCACAGCATCGGCAAGGACAACGAGAACCTGTACGACGAGATGGTCAGAAGGATCGAAAAACTCAAGCCGGGCGACCTGGTGTTCTTCGGCAATCCTGAGACGAGATGGAAGAAGGAATCGATAACTCACGTCGGCATATATATCGGAAACGGTGAAATCATCCACGCCTCGCACAAAGTACGAGTCAACTCACTGATTCCCGGAACGAAGAACTACTATGAGAACTCATACCGCCTTCTGAAGGCACGCCGTCTGTTTGACTGGAAGGGTGACGGCCTGGTTCCGATCAGCCAAAGCAAGGCATATAACCTTTAATTTATGGAGGTGGATAAAGATTTTTTACTATCTTTGTCCCCGTTATAACAAATTAAATACGTATTTACCATGAACCTTAGAGTTTTCAAGAAAGACATCGAGTATTTCGTTGCAGAGTTCATTGATGACTGCGCGCTCTTCGTTGCGCTCAACCCACACAAGGACGTAGACGAGATCAGCCAGATAATCGACGAGGCAGTAGAACTTTACAACAGCCTCAAGTGCAAGGCAAACCATCCTGAGGGCAACAAGAGGGCATTCTACAGGGATCTCACAAAGGAGATGTTCGAGAAGCTCGACGAGCTCTGCGAGAAGCTTAGCGCTGTTGTTTCAAAGCAGTAATCTGATCTGCTCAAGACCTACAGAAAGGACGTGAAGATTTTCACGTCCTTTTTTATTAATTTTGCAGCACACAAGAACATTGACATGAAAAGAATCATATCCATATGCATGGTGCTGTGGTGCACCGCCGCAGCCGCCCAGCTTAAGCCAGAGGCCGACCAGGCGCAGACACTCATAGAATCAATCGCAGCAGACCCGACACTGGAGAACGCTGTGGTAGGAATATGCGTGACAGCCGGAGACGGACGCACGCTTGTCGACATCAATGCAAAGACAATGATGCTTCCGGCCTCCAACATGAAGCTCATAAGCACCGGAGCGGCGATCCACAAGCTCGGACCAGACTACAGGTTCGAGACAGCCATCGGACATGACGGCGTCATTGAGGACGGCGTACTGAACGGCAACCTATATATAATAGGAGGAGGAGACCCGACGCTTGGGTCGAAAGACTCCATTGCCGTGAGTCTGGAGAAGGTATTTGCGCAGTGGGAAGGCATTATACGCGAGGCCGGAATCAGGAAGATAGACGGAAGGATCATCGGAGACGGCCGCAGCTTCGAGGGAATGATGGAGGAGCCGACATGGTTATGGAACGACATCGGAACATATTATGGCACAGGCACATCCGGACTCATGTTTTATGAGAACATGCAGTCGTTTTCGGCCACTGCGGGAGAAAGCGTCGGAGCACCGGTCAAGATATCACCGTCATATCCGGAGACGCCATGGATGGAGTTCAGATATAACTGCACTACAGGCGAGAACGGCACAGGCGACCGCCTGTATATGTACACAAGCGACCTCGCCCCAGTTGCTGAAATCCGTGGCACATTCGGACTTGACCGTGGCAAGAAAAGGGTGGACTGCAGCAATAAGTTCCCGGAATACACATGTGCATATTATTTCAAGAACTATCTGAAAAAAAAGGGAATAGACTGCGCTGAAGGAGCAGGAGACTTCAAACTTGACCCAGATTGGGAAACACACGGAGAACTCAGAATGATCGGAAAGACATTCTCCCCTACCCTTGACAGGATCATCTTCGAGACAAACCACGCCAGCAACAACCTATACGCAGAGACACTGCTTAGAGGCCTGTCGCGCGAAATGACAGGAAGCGCCAGCTATGATTCCGCATATGTGGCGCTGGAAGATGTTTTCAAGGAGCTGAAAGTGGACCTTAAAGGAGCGGACATCCAGGACGGAAGCGGATTGTCAAGGCAGAACTATGTATCGTCTGAGTTCTTCTGCAGATTCCTCGAAGGCATGATGTCATCTCCTCATTTCGAAGCATATGCGGCAAGCCTTCCTTCTCCTGGCGGCAACGGCACGCTCAGCTACAACATGAAGAGCTATCCGGCAAGCGTCAGGGAACGGATTCTCGTCAAGAGCGGCTCGATGAACGGGGTAAGATGCTACAGCGGATACATCATCCCTACAGACGGCTGCAGGGATGACTGCATAATCTTCTCGATCCTGGTGAACAACTGCACGGCGCCGACATGGAAGCTTCGCCCTCTTCTGGATAAGATGATGGGGACGCTGGCAGGAATGAACTAGTTTGCCTTAAAGAGGGAACGGCATAGAGCCGGCACATCAGCAACCTTTATCACTTCTATGCCGTCAGCCTGGCCTGCAAGGCCCTCCAGGCTGCTGAAGCTTGACACATATATCTTCTTGAATCCCAGACGCGCAGCCTCGATAACGCGGCGATCGGTCTGCGCCACTGGGCGTATTTCGCCACTAAGGCCTATTTCACCGGCAAAACAGATGTCTGCCGGGATAGCGAAATCAAAATTGGAAGAAAGCACTGCACAGATCACAGCAAGGTCACATGCGGGATCGCTGACCTTCAGGCCGCCGGCCATGTTCAGGAACACATCCTTGACACTCAACTTGAAGCCGGCGCGCTTCTCCAGCACTGCCAGGAGCATATTCAGGCGGCGCACGTCAAAGCCTGTAGCGCTACGCTGAGGTGTTCCATAAGCCGCTGAACTCACAAGCGCCTGAACTTCTATAAGGAACGGTCTTGTGCCGTCAAGCATTGCGCTCACAGCGACACCGCTGAGGCCTTCCTCATGCATAGGGATCAGCATTTCAGAAGGATTGCTCACCTCGCGCAGACCTTTTCCAGTCATCTCGAAGACAGCCAGTTCAGAAGTCGAACCGAAACGGTTCTTTATGCTTCTGAGGAGTCTGTATGTACCTCTGTTATCACCTTCAAACTGGAGTACAACATCTACGATATGTTCGAGGATCTTAGGTCCCGCAATGCTGCCTTCCTTGGTTATATGGCCGATAAGGATTACCGGAACTCCTGTTTCCTTGGCAAATCTTAAAAGCATTGCCGCGGTCTCCTTGATCTGCGTCACAGATCCCGGCGACGACTCGACATTCTGCGAGAACATAGTCTGGACAGAATCCACAATCATCAGGTCCGGCATCATTTCACGGGCCTCTTTGAGGATGTTTTCCATCAGCGTCTCACTGTATATCATACAGTTAGCATCGTCGCCTCCTATGCGCGCCGCCCTGAGCTTCACCTGGCGCGCGCTTTCCTCGCCTGTCACATAAAGGGTCTTGAGACCGTTGCAATGAAGAGGTATCTGGAGGGACAGGGTTGACTTTCCTATGCCCGGTTCACCGCCGATGAGCACGAGGGAACCTTCCACAAGGCCTCCTCCGAGAATCCTGTCCACCTCTGCATTATTCAACGATATACGAGTCTCGACCGAGGAGTCGATATGCGACAGCGGCATTGGCTTATGGCCTGCTCCCGGCACAGATACAGCAGCCCCCGGCTGCTTCTTTCCGGTCGCAACCGTTTCCTCCACCATAGTGTTCCACTCCCCGCAGGCAGGACATCTGCCCATCCATTTCGGACTCTCGTTTCCGCACTCCTTGCAGAACCACACTGTCTTTGTCTTTACTGTCGCCATACGTTTTCCTTGTTTGACTGGCAAATATACAAAAAGATATTGTCCAGAAGCCCTGGACAATATCTTTTATCAGTTATCCGTGCCGGAGGATTACTCGCAGCAGACAGTATCGCAAGTCGATGTGCTGTCGCACTGCTGCTGGCAGCCCTCGCAAGCCTTTGTGCAGTCGCCGCACTCCTTTGCCTCCTCGTGCTTTGTGCAGCCCTCGCACTCAGCCTTCTCACCGCACTTTGCCTTGTCGCCGCAGCACTCAGTCTTCTCGCAGCAAGCTTCCTTATCTTTGTTGTTGCAGCATGAGCATGATGCGAACGCTACCATTGCAGCAACCATAGCAATTGTCATAAATACCTTCTTCATAACCGTACAATTTTTAATGGTTAAACAAATAAACGAATTTGGTACGAAGTTAAGAAATTTTCTGGAGAACGACAAAAATATCTGCGTCATCGGTCAAGCTCAAAAACCTCCATATCTGAGATCTTTCCTGCATCAAGCCTGAAACGCAGCGCAGTCCTGACAAGATGAAATCCCTGGATTCCTGCTGCACCGGGATTGATTACCAGCATATTCCTCTTCGGGTCCCTGACAATCTTAAGGATGTGGGAATGCCCGCACACGAATATATCAGGCCTAAGTTCATCTATCAGCTTGCGGGCCCTTACGTCATATCTCCCGGGATATCCGCCAACATGGATCATCAGGACCTTAAACCCTTCGCACTCGAAAAACCTGTGGACCGGATGGGTATAGCGAAGGTCAAAGTTGTCACAGTTGCCGGCCACGCCGATCATGGGCTTGAAGGCCGCAATCTCTTCAGCGGTCCGGAAACCGCCGCCGAAATCTCCCGCATGCCATACCTCGTCCACCGGAGCCAGGAATTCCCGGAACTGCTCGCTGAATACGCCATGCGTATCAGATATGAGACCTATATATTTCATCAGAGCTTTATGAAAATCTTCTTTTTATACATAATTACTGCGATTGCCAGATGCAGCAGCATATACAGCAGGGCGAACAGCAAAGAGAGCAGTTCGGTCTGGCCGAATACTGCAGTGTAGTCCCAGTCAATGTATCGCCAGTTGATCTTCATAAGAAGACCCGACAGGACAAAGAGCGCCAAGGCGTTCATGCCCAATGCCTTGAACGGGAAGAATGGTTTCTCCCAACCTTTGTAATCAATGAGAAACATGAGCAGCGCGAGCACAAACGATGCCCATCCGGCCGTGTAAAATACATATGATACTGACCAGAGAGACTTGTTGACCGGGATAAAGATGCTCAACGCAAGCCCGGCCAGAAGAAGACCTGCAGATATGGCGAAGGTACGGGCTGACACCTCTGTCTGGGACTGTTCCGGACCACCGTTTCTGATCGAGCGACCGATAAGGTATCCTATCAGGACTGTGCATGTGCCGGTAAGCACACCTAAAAGCCCTTCCGGATCGAACGGAAGACCATATCCGCTATAAATATGATTCTCACCGAAGACAGCAAGATCTATTTTCCGGGCAAAGTTTCCTTCAAGAGTAAGCGCACCTTCAGGCCCTCCGAACAGCACCAAGAGGCCCACATGCAGGACTGACAGCACACCGATTGCATATGCTATCTTCTTAGAAGACTTCAGCCAAAGGGCCAGCACTGACGCAAGAACATAGCACATGGCAATTCTCGGAAGGACTCCTACCAGGCGGATCCCTGAGGCCCATTCCAGCCAGTTCTGCCAGAAGGACAGAGCCGGATCCATATGCGCCGGATAAAACGGGAACGCTGTCAGGAGCAGGCCTATCAGATAGAGCAGCACACCCCTCTTCAAAATCTTCTTCAGCGCTTCTGCATTCAAAGCGGCATATTTTGCCAAGGCAAATGCCATGGATACGCCGACACAGAAAAGAAAGAATGGAAATACAAGGTCGCATGGAGTACAGCCGTCCCACGACGCGTGACGGAGCATCGGGTATATCTTTGACCATGAACCAGGATTGTTCACAACTATCATCATTGCGACGGTCAGTCCCCGGAGGACATCCAATGACACATATCTTTTCATAAGCGCGCTGTTTGATATGCAAAATTAGCATTTTGATTATATTTGCAAAGCCAAAAATCTTGAAGAATTTATGGAACTTTTCTACTCCCAGGACATAGAAGGCGGAATCTGCCGCCTGGACCATGACGAATCAGGACACTGCATAAAGGTGCTCAGGCACCGCGCCGGTGACGAGATCTCCGTTATCGACGGACGCGGAACGCTCTACAAGTGCCGCATCACATCAGACAGCCATAAGGGCGTCGAGGCAATAGTGGCCGACAGTGTCGCCGAATGGGGATCGCACCCATACAGACTGCACCTTGCCGTATGTCCTACCAAGAACAACGACAGGTTCGAATGGTTTGCCGAGAAGGCCTGCGAGATGGGGTTCGACGAGCTGTCTCCTGTGATCGGAGACCATTCTGAGAGACGCGTGCTGAAGACTGCAAGAGTGGAGAAGATTCTGGTCAGCGCAGCAAAGCAGTCGCTCAAAGCAGCTGTTCCTGTGGTCAACGAACCGGTTTCAGTAAAGGAATTCATCGCAGCAAATGCTGCAAAGAGCGGGCTAAGGCTGATTGCATATTGCTTTGATGACGAAAGAGTTCCCCGCAGAAGCATCAAGGAGGTGCTTAGCGGATATGATGGAACTGACGTAACCGTGATGATCGGTCCGGAAGGCGACTTCTCACGTGAAGAGGCCGAGCTGGCGCTGCAGGCCGGATTCATTCCGGTACACCTTGGCGCATCGCGCCTGCGCACCGAAACCGCTGCTCTCGCCGCTGCTGCCGCCGCATATTTCCGTTACATGTAGGCAAAACACCCAAGGTGGCGCATAACCAATTGATAATCACCAGTATAAACACATGTCCGTGCTGTCTTTTGGCAGCACGGACATTATGGTAAATAGCAGTGTATCAATTAGATATGCGCCACTTTTTTTGACGAGACGAGGAAGTTACTTCCTGATTATCTGGATTGAGTAGTCAAGTCCGACCTTGATGATGGACGAGGAATGTCCTGTCGAGCCTCTTTCCAATGAAGGTTCCACAATGTGGTCTACAGCCGACTTGATCTGCTCAGATATATCCGCGAACTTCTTCGGAGTAGGCTCACCGGAAATGTTTGCCGATGTCGACACGAGAGGACGACCGAACTTAGCAACAAGCTGCTGGCAGAAATCCATCATCGGGATGCGGATGCCTACTGTGCCGTCTTCGGCTACCGTGTTGAAGGCAAGGCATCGGCGGTCAGCCTTCGGGAGAGACCTCTCAGCTGCGCTCGAGGCGACAGGAGAAGGACCGGCAACTGCGCCAGGATAGATGATGGTCATAGGCTTATCATTGACCTCTACCAGCTGGACAGCCATTTCAGGAATCTCCTTCACATATCTGCATATCATGTCCATATCGCTGGCCAAAAGCACGAGAGACTTGCTGTCCTCACGATCCTTGATCGCATAGACCTTTGCAACCGCCTCAGGGTCAGTCGCATCACAACCGATTCCCCACACTGTATCTGTAGGATAAAGTATCACACCTCCGTTACGAAGCACTTCAAGCGCCTTCTGAATTTCCGCTGTCATCTTATAATGCTATTTCTGTTATTACGGGATAATGGTCAGAGAGCTTGACCTTAGGGGTTTCATGTGTCACGACCGTGCATGATTTCGGGCAGAGCACATAGTCAATCCTGAGCATGGGCCAGAGCCTTGAATACGTTGCTCCGAAACCGTCCCCTGCCTCAACGAATGTGTCCTGACGGTCGCGCATCATGCGGCAGTATGTATATGACATCGGATTGTCATTGAAGTCTCCGCAGACAAAGCTCTCTACAGGGCAGCTCTCGATATCATTGAACACCTGGTCCACCTGCTTTGGCCTGCGTGAGATCGAGCGCCTCATCTTGACTCCCGTCTCAGCAAACACATCTTTATCCTGCCTCATCATCGCGCGGGCGAGACCTGAAAAGGATATATTGTAGCTCTCAAAATGGCAATTATACACGCGGAATACCTTGCCAGCATATTCATAGTCACTGAAAATAGCCAGATTGGTACCGCCCTCGAACTTGACCACTCCCCTGTTCCTGACAGGAAGACGGCTCAAAGTAAGATTGCCTGCCGAACCATTGCTGCCGGTAAACACATAATACTCAGAGGAATAGCCAGGCATCTTCTTCTTAAGATACTGCCTGATCCTGCGGGAATCCTTTATCTTGAATTCCTGCAGGCACACTATATCCGGATTCTGTTCCCTGATATAGGCAAACACAGAATCCGCGCACTCCTCGAAGCCGTCCAGCCCAGACGAAAGCTGAGGCAGAGAGAATCTGCCGACATTCCATGTAAGCACCTTCAGCACCTTGTCCTGCGGCACCACCGGAGGATCCTCATCACCACGGAAATGCGCATAGCGCCCCAAGAAGAACACAGCAGGGATTATTGCCAGAAGCGGTATCGCAAACGCCTTGGAACGGCGCACGAACGCCCATACCAGAAGAAAAAGGTTCAGCAGCAGGAAAGGTACGAACATAAGGCCTGCCAACGACATCAGCCAGAGCTTTGCCGGGTTCACGACCATCGACAGGTATGAAACCACAAGCAGGAGCGCTGCCACAAGAAGCAGCACCCTGTTAGTGAGTCCGAAAAACCTGTTCCTTGCCATATTCCTTCGTTAGTTTCTGCCGTAAAGCCTGTGCTTCTTCTTCCAGAACATGATCAGGAGGAAGGCAAAGATGAGACCTCCAAGGTGCGCGAAATGCGCCACATTATCTGCAGGGTTGTTCGATATGCCCAGCAGAAGCTCGATGCCGGCAAATATGAGCACAAACCACTTTGCCTTCATGGACACCGGAGGGAATATGAGCGTAAGCATGGAATCCGGATACAGCATGGCATAACCCATGAGGATTCCATAGATGGCTCCCGATGCTCCGACTGTCAGAGCAAACGAACCGGTCAGATACTGAACGCCGATATTCACCAGAGCTGCACCGATTCCAGTAACGAAATAGAATGTCAGGAACTTCTTCGTGCCCCAGACATTCTCCAGCACGCTTCCGAAGATGAAGAGCGTGTACATGTTAAAGAAAAGGTGGCCCAGGCCGCCATGCATGAACATGTATGTCACCAGCTGCCATGGCTTCCAGATGAATGAAATGGGATTCAATGCAAACCATCTGCTCATCAGCGGGTTGTTCAGGTATGTAAGCACCAGCATCAGCACATTGATGAGGATGATATGCTTGACAGCCTTAGGCACATTGCTCATGAAGCCGCCGCGGCCGCCGTTATCGTAGTAATAGCTCATATTCTAGAATTTCTTTTCTATATCTTCGGCCGAAACCAGCGCGATGACACGCCGGCCCGACATTGTGTACTCAGGATTCTCGCATGCGAGAAGGCTGTCAATCAACCTCTGTGCCTCTGCAGGGTTGGTTACAGGATCTGACGAAAGTGCACCCAGCTTGGCCAATCTTGACGCCATATTGGACACCATCATCTCCGGAAGGGCGCTGTGGTCCTCTGCAAGAACCAGCAGAAGGTCGCTTATCATGGCATGAACCTTTCCCGCCTCTGCGCTATAGCCTTCCGGCACTCCGTTCACCACGATGGTGTCCGGGCCGAACGGCGCGATGTCGAAGCCGAGCGAAGCGAGCATTGGGGCATGTTCCTGGAACAGGCACATGTTCTCCACTCCAACCTGTACTGTCACAGGGAAGAGCGCAGTCTGGGTCAGATGCGCGTTCTTTGACAAAGCCTCTGTGAACCTGTCGTAAAGGATACGCTCCATTGCACGAGGGGCGTTAATGATCATCAGGCCGCTTCGAGAGGTCGATACGATGTATTTGCCCTGGACCATGAGCACCGCCTTGCCTGGAGAGAGCTTGTCTTCGAAGAGCTTGCCGTAATCGTCGCGCTTCTGGATGTAAGTTTCTGCGCCATAGCCTCCGTGCGACGGGCCGTACGACGGCTGGCCGTAGGAAGTTCCTCCGCCGTATGTGCGCGCTACAGCCGCATGCGCCTCTTCCGCTTCCTTGTCCAGTCCGCCTATCGTATTGGCGAACGGTGATGACACCGAAGGGAAACCGTCATTGTCGAACGGATTATACGTGTCGTCAATCTCCAGCTGAGGCTCGGTGATAGGCCTGAACTCGTCGAAGTTGCTTCCGAGGGCAGGGATTTCAGGCATGCCTTCACGGTCGAAGTCTATACTCTCGCCGAAGGAATTCCTTCCGAGCACCTCCCTGATGCATGCGAAGAGCGTCTGGAAGATGATGCTGTCGTCCTCGAACTTGATCTCCG
>JAEIGA010019191.1_pt1 | contig 10432 bp, 7 predicted proteins | sample 9270691 | NCBI WGS metagenome assembly JAEIGA01 (sample SAMN17057246, study PRJNA624740) | gut metagenome | biome: biome; isolation source: fecal sample | host: Bos grunniens | place: China: Xizang | collected 2019
AAAAAGCTGGTAGAGCCTCGCCTTGATCCCATATGCACCATACTCTATCTCCTTTTCAGAAAGGAGCTCAGCAGGTTTGTTGTCCACTATAGAGAGGGTCCTGACTTCGGGTGCTGAAAGGGATCTCTCCCATTTGTAAAACCATAACACCTGGAGGGCTACCACAAGGATTGTAAGGAGAGAGACAAAGATAGAGGCTACCCACCCTGAATGGGAGATAAATACCAGTGAGAACAGGATATACGACACAAGGTCGGCGAGCACCACCACTACAAAAGAGAGATTGTTTATAAGAAGGAATACCTCTACTCTGATCTTCTTGTATACCGCCACGTAAAAAACCATAGCAGAGTGTGAACAGAAAACAATAAAATATCCGACAAGCTTCATAAAAGGGAGGTTTACACCTACCCAACATAATACTGAAAACAAAAGGGATATCCCCAAAGCACCTCCGATCCACCAATAAAAAAACTCATAAGGTGCCTTACTGGCATCTCCCCTTAAAATTGGAACCATAAATAGGTTTCCCAGAAAAGGGAAAGTGATCAGCAGGTATATATCACCCAAACACTTCGATCCACACTCTGGTGCACCGAACCAGAGCCACCATACACTATTAAGGGAGATGACCCCTATCGCGGACAAGAACAGTATTATCAGTTGGAGGAGAGACTTGTCTTTGCCCATTATACCCCTCTGATAACACAAAGCTGCCAAAATAAAAAAAAGGAGGAGCGGATAAATTCCACTCTCTCCTGTAAAAATTTGTAAAATGTTTCTTTCCATATTTAAAATTTGTTGATGTTATATCAACAAATTTACCCAGGAAGAACACGATACAATAAGCTAGTAATCAGATAGATATAAAAATAAACTGAATTTTAAAATTCCTCACTGATTTTTAAAATTTATTTCTTGATCTGGTCGAATCCCTGACCGTAAACACCCCTTACACTACCCTCAGACATGAATGCATCTTTATCCTCCTCCTTCACAATTTTGTATAAAAAGTTCATATCTGTCTTTTTGGCGATTACCAGAAGTATCTTGCCATTCTGTTTTGAGAACCAACCCTGACCATCCAAGACAGTAACTCCACGACGGAGTTCATTGGAGATTCTGTCGGCTATAGCTGCATAATTCTTTGAGAATATAAACATCTGGATCGACTGCTTCATACCCGATAGCAATAGATCGAGTGTGGTGGCACATACACCTGTCACCATATAACCGTAAATCACATTGGCAAACTTGGCACCCAACGACAAATCGTTAGGGAGAAGTATAGATGAGGCGATGATAAATATATCCAGATAGAGGATAATCTTACCGGGAGATACATTTCTGTATTTGGTAATCATCAACGCTATAATATCTGTACCACCTGTACTGCCACCTTGTGAGAAAGTCAACGCTATACCCACACCGGAAATGGCACCACCGATAATGGCTGACATAAATTTACCGTTGGAGATGGCTATCTCCTGGATGAACGCATCCGATATTACCTCGGGAAGGATTTTGAAAAATGCCGAGGCCATCACGATGGCAAATACAGTTTTGAATCCGAAACCTTTCCCCAACACCTTAAGAGCTATCAGAAGCAATATAAAGTTAATCAGGAAATATGAATAGCTGACAGGGAATCCTGTTGCATAGTAGATGAGTGCACCGATACCGGACACACCTCCACCCACCATCTGATGAGGGATGATGAATATATCCCATCCCGCTGTATAACAAAGTAGACCAAGGGTAATTATAATATACTCCTTGAGTACACCTATGATTCTTTTTGTTTTTTGTTCCATTTTATTTTTCCTCCTGCTTTTATCTGATCAAAGCCCTGTCCATAGACGCTTTGAACCTGCGTAACCGACGTAAATGCTTTATCATCTATCTCCTTGATGGTATTCATCACTTCAGAAAGTGAGTATTTCCTTACCACTACCAGCAACACTTTGGTATCATTTTTAGAGTACCAGCCGGTAGCGCTGAGTGCTGTCACACCTTTATCCCTTTGATGAACCAGCGTGTTGGCTATCTCTTCATACTTCGACGAGAATATCAATATTTGTACCGACTGCTTGTTTCCTGTCAGGAGCATATCGAGGGTATATGTGAATGACACCATCTGTATATAGCCATACACCACATCCTGAAGCCCTTTCTCTGGAAGGAATGCGATGGATCCTATTATTATCAGGTCACACCACATAAAAACTGTTCCGGGAGAGACTTCCCTGTATTTGCCTATTACCAATGCTATGATATCGGTACCTCCGGTACTTCCCCCCTGCATGAAGATCATATAGATACCCACACCACCGATAGCACCTCCAAGAAGGGCATTGATGAATGATTCATCTATATTTGAGCTCCATGGGATCAGATCAGGCAACACCTTAAGCAGTATTGAAGAGAGGATGATGGAGTAAATGGTCTTTACCCCAAACCCTTTGCCCAACACAATCGTGCCGATAATCAACAAAGCTGCATTGATCAGCAGATATGAGAACGATACCGGCACTAGTCCGTCAGTAGCGTACTGTATGACTGTTGCCATACCGGTAACACCGCCACCGGAGATTCCGTTAGGAATCAGGAAGGAGGTCCAGCTCCAGCAATACAGAAATGCACCTATCGATATAAGGGCATACTCTTTAATGAATTTCAGTTTTTCGTTTTTCACTTTAGCAAACGATATTAATAATCTTTGAAGGGACTACAATTACCTTTTTGACAGCTGCACCTGCAAGATACTTGGCTGTATTCTCATCTGCAAGGACAGCAGCCTCCACCTCTTTTGGTGAGAGAGATTTCGAAAGATTGATTTTGAATCTCATCTTACCGTTGAAAGATACAGGGTATTCAAACGAATCCTCTACTGTGTAAGCCTCCACATACTCAGGGAACGAAGCGAAGGTGATGCTCTCGGTGTGGCCAAGTGCCTCCCAAAGCTCCTCACTGATGTGTGGTGCAAATGGAGATAGAAGGATCACAATTTGCTCCAATACCTCTTTCGAGCAGCATTTCAAGTCTGAAAGCTCGTTGATAGCGATCATAAATGCACTCACAGATGTATTGAATGAGAATGTCTCAATATCTGTCTGAACCTTCTTGATAAGTTTGTGAAGAACCTTCATCTCAGCAGGTGTACCTTTCTGATCTTTTACCAGATATTCATCACCTTTGAAGTACAGTCTCCAAAGTTTTTTCAAGAATCTGTGTACACCATCAATACCTTTGGTATCCCAAGGTTTGGACTGCTCAAGAGGGCCCAAGAACATCTCATACATTCTCAATGTATCTGCACCGTAATCGTTACATACATTGTCAGGGTTCACCACGTTGAACATGGATTTACTCATCTTCTCTACAGCCCAGCCGCAGATATACTCGCCATCTTCAAGGATAAACTCTGCATTTGCATAATCAGGCATCCAGTTTTTGAACGCCTCAAGATCAAGTCTGTCGTGATCCACAATATTCACATCCACGTGAATCTCAGTGGTATCATATTGGTCTTTAAGACCGTATGAAACGAATGTATTGGTGTTCTTGATTCTGTATACGAAGTTTGAACGACCCTGGATCATACCCTGGTTGATCAATTTCTTGAAAGGCTCTTTCTCACATACACAGCCCAAGTCATACAAGAACTTGTTCCAGAAACGCGAGTAGATCAAGTGACCTGTAGCGTGCTCAGTACCACCGATGTACAAGTCAACATTGCGCCAGTACTCATCAGCCTCCTTGCTCACAAGCGCCTCAGAGTTATGAGGGTCCATATATCTCAAATAGTATGCACTACTTCCGGCAAAACCCGGCATGGTGCTCATCTCGATAGGGAAACCGTCGCAGTTCCAGTCTTTGGCACGTGCCAATGGTGGCTCACCTGCCTCAGTAGGAAGGAATTTATCCACCTCAGGCAATTCCAATGGAAGTTTGGACTCATCCATTGCTACCGCAATACCATCTTTGAAATAGATTGGGAATGGTTCACCCCAATATCTTTGTCTTGAGAAGATAGCATCTCTAAGTCTGTAGTTCACTTTTCTCTTACCGATACCCATCTCCTCCACTTTGTCGATAGCTGCAGGGATCGCCTCTTTAACAGACATACCGTTTAGGAAGCCTGAGTTGCACATGATACCCTCTTTGGCATCAAAGCTCTCCTCTGATACGTCGCAACCCTCGATCAATGGGATAATAGGGAGGTCAAAGTGTTTCGCGAAAGCGTAGTCTCTGCTGTCGTGTGCAGGAACAGCCATAATCGCACCTGTACCATAACCGGCAAGTACATATTCAGAGATCCATACAGGAACTTTTTCACCAGTCAATGGATTGATACCATAAGAACCTGAGAAGACACCTGTAACCTTTTTGGTCTCGGCCATTCTCTCCCTCTCAGTCTTCTTCTTGGCCATATTCAAGTACTCTTCCACAGCCTCTTTCTGCTCCGGTGTGGTTAGAAGATCCACCCATTCGCTCTCCGGTGCAAGTACCATGAATGTAACACCGAACACTGTATCTGCTCTGGTGGTAAAAATAGTAACATCGTACTCTTGAGTGCCGTTTGATACTTTGAAGATCATCTCAGCACCTTGAGATTTTCCGATCCAGTTTCTCTGCATCTCTTTCAGAGAGTCGGTCCAGTCAAGCTCTTCAAGCTCAGAAAGGAGTCTTTCTGCGTAAGCAGATACCCTCAGCTGCCACTGCTTCATCTTCTTCTGCTCCACAGGGTGACCACCTCTGACAGAGAAACCCTCCTTAACCTCATCGTTGGCAAGCACTGTTCCCAATGCAGGGCACCAGTTTACAGATGTCTCACCCTGATATGCGATACGATATTTCATAAGGATATCGTTCTGGGTCTTCTCGTCGAAAGAGTTCCATTGCTCTGCTGAGAAAACATCCACATCACCTGAAGCAGCATTTACATTTGCATTGCCTTCAGCTGAGAATTTTGCAACAAGTTCAGAAATAGGCTCTGCCTTCTCTGTATCCTTATTGTACCAATGGTCAAACATCTTCAAGAATGCCCATTGGGTCCATTTGTAATATTCAGGGTCGCAAGTTCTCACCTCACGCGACCAGTCATAAGAGAAGCCGATGCGGTCCATCTGCTCTCTGTATCTTGCGATGTTTTTCTCAGTGGTGGTAGCAGGGTGCTGACCTGTCTGGATAGCGTATTGCTCAGCAGGGAGACCAAATGCATCGTAACCCATAGGGTGAAGCACGTTGAATCCCTTAAGTCTTTTGAATCTGCTGTATATGTCGCTGGCGATATAACCTAGAGGGTGACCTACGTGAAGACCCGCCCCGGATGGGTATGGGAACATATCCAAAACATAGTATTTTGGTTTGGATGGGTCAATATTTACCTGATAAGTTTTTTTGTCCGCCCAATAGGCTTGCCATTTCTTTTCAATGTCGAGAAAGTTGTATTCCATAGTGTTTCAATTCTATCTCGGCAAAGTTATGAAAAAAGAGAATATCCTATCTCTTTTTAAGCCTAAATTCTATAGGTAAAGAGTATTTGACCCTCACTTTTTCACCATTCTTGATGGCCGGCCTCCATTTGGGGGATGCAGAGACTACCCTTACAGCTTCCCTGTCAAGATCCTCATCCACACTTCTTGTCACTTTAACGTTGGTTACAGTGCCGTCTGCCTCCACCACAAACTCCACATTCACAATACCTTGAATACCCATATCTATCGCCACTTGAGGATATCTCAGATATACATACACCCACTCTTCCAGGAAGTTCCTCTCATCACCCTTGAAGAACTCAGGGGCCTTGTCCACTTCGTATGGAGAGTAAGCCATTTTTCCACCCACCACTTCACTTTTGGCAGGTGCTTCTACCTTATGATCCATAGCTGCCACATCCATCACGAAAGAGTACAAATATTCACAGACACCCTCCATGAGACCATAGTCAAGTGACTCGGCATCATCCCTAAGTGTATAAAGATCGTTGTGTGCACCTGTGGTAAACAGTGCCACAGGGATCTGCTGCTCGTAAAAAGCGAGGTAGTCAGAAGAAGGGACCCTTCCTGACCCCATCTGAGGCATCATGAACATCAGTTTGTTTGAAACCCTGTTTACAGCATTAGTAATATCGGGATTGGGGATACAAGTGTAGTAAGTAAAAGCATTCGAAGGTCCGCTCCTGCCTACAGTATTGATGTCGACCATCATCGATATATCATTTTTCTGCTGGAACGCACGGTTTATGAAGTACCAGGAGCCTGCCATACCCTCCTCTTTAGCTCCAAATCCCACGAAGACAATGGAGCGTCTGAACATGAATGAGGATGACGATATCTTTTTGGCCAACTCTATAAGACAGGCTACACCTGAAGCATTCGCATCAGCTCCCGGGTATATCTGTAACTGCTTGGAACCATTCACATTAAGGATATGCGTCCCGATATTGTCCAGATTTGCACCCACTACGATATACTCATTCCTGAGTTCAGGATCATAACCCTGAACTATACCCACTATATTTCTCGACAGGAGAGAATCCCCGTTCTCCACAATGTAGAAATCCTGCCCACCTTTACCGGTAAGCATCTCCACACCATTCTTCTCCAGCTCACTATAGAGATACTCCGCTGCAAGGCGTTCACCTTCGCTTCCAGCCTTTCTTCCTTTGAGTTCTGGGGAGGTAAGATAATCTACATGCTTTATGAGATTCTTCTCCACATTCTCCCTTTGTCCGAAAGAGATGAGTGAAAATGAGAGACCAATAAGTATAGCGGCAAATCTGAAACGTAACATAAATCTATTATTAGGTATTTACACAAAAGAGGCCCCACAAAAATGGGGCCCTTTTTGAAAAGTATACTTAAAAACTTTATTTCTTATAGAAAGGGGTCTTAACCACTTTAGCTTTAAGAAGTCTTCCTCTTACATTGATAAAGATCTCAGAATCAACTTTGTTGTAAGGGGTAGCCACATAAGCCATACCTACAGGTTTCTTCATAGATGGAGACATGGTACCTGAAGTCACTTGACCGATCTCATTACCCTCTGCATCGCATACAGGGTAACCGTGACGTGGAACACCTTTGTCCACCAACTCAAAACCTACAAGTTTACGTTTCAAGCCCTCTGCTTTTTGAGCCAACAAATACTCTTTGTCAAGGAAGTCACCTTTCACGTCATTGAACTTGGTAGCCCAGCCAAGACCTGCCTCAAGTGGAGAGGTAGTGTCGTCAATATCGTTACCGTATAGGCAGAAACCCATTTCCAAACGTAGAGTGTCACGAGCGCCCAAACCGATAGGTCTGATACCGAACTCTTCACCTGCAGCGAAAACGGCCTCCCAAAGTTTGTCAGCATCTTCGTTAGCTGCATAAACCTCGCATCCGCCTGCACCGGTATAACCTGTAGTAGAGAAGATAACATCTTTGATACCACCAAGATTCAATTTCTTGAATGTGTAGTACTCCATATCCACTACATTCTGATCACAGATCTTTTGCATAACCTCAAGAGCTTTAGGACCTTGGATAGCTAGCTGGCAAATCTCATCAGAAGCATTGTAAAGCTCTTTGCCTACTGTAAGACCGAACTTGGGAGCATACTCACAAAGGTGTGCCCAGTCCTTATCTGTATTGGCAGCATTAACAACCAAAAGATAGGTAACAGAGTCGATGCAATAAACCAAAAGGTCATCTACAATACCACCTTTACCATTAGGGAAACATGTGTATTGTACTTTACCTGGATATAGAACAGAGACATCATTTGATGTAACATATTGAAGGAAAGGTAGAGCATTCTCACCTTTAACCCAAATTTCGCCCATGTGAGAAACGTCGAATACACCCACACCGTTTCTTACGGTGTTGTGTTCTTCATTAATACCCACATACTCTACAGGCATATTATAACCTGCAAATGGAACCATCTTGGCACCAAGATCGATATGTCTCTGAGTGAAAGCTGTTGTCTTCATATTTGTATATTATTCTTTATTCGTGTAATCCTTGTTTGACATCGTATACCCACACATCATCAGGGCAATAATCTTGACTAAGCAACTCATCCAAGATTCTCAAAGCCTCCTGAAGGTTATTGGTAGATGCTGCAGATACCAATTCAAAACCGTTTTTGAATTTGATAGTCTTAGGGGTATAGTTATTTTTCTCGAGGAAAGCGTGCATCTTCTCTGCATTGCCTTGAACTTTGAAGCTGCCCAAAACCACATAGAATCTGTCTTTCAAAGCATTTTTCTCAGCCTCCATAGCTGCAAGAAGTGCCAATGAGTCTGCTTTCGCTTTATTTATTGAGTCAAGCTCCCTTTGTTTTTTGGCCTGAGCTTCGATTCTCATCCTTTCAATATCTTTTGACGTTGGTTTTCCCACCAATGAACGGAAAAAATCACAACTTGTCAACATGGTCGCTGCTATTAGAAACAACGAAAATATTCTCACAATTTTCATAACAGATAAGTTTATATTATTTCAAACAAATGTAAGAAAATTAGTATTATCGGCAAAAAAAATGTATATTTACAAGCATATATTTACTTGGTGAGATATGGAAAACAGAATTAAGACACTTTTAGGCAGGATCTGGCACAAGATAGTGGAGATAGTATCCCTGACCGAACACGTGGATGTACAGGAGGCGAGCAACTATATAAGGAAGAATATAACCCTAAGCGGTCCCAATGCATACGTATTGGCGTGCGCCATTTTTATTGCATCCATAGGACTTAATGTAAACTCTACAGCAGTAATCATCGGTGCAATGCTCATCTCCCCCCTCATGAGCCCGATTATCGGAGTGGGATACAGCCTTGGAGTCAACGACACCCAATTCCTCAGAAAGTCTGCAGCCAACCTCATATACATGGTGATCATCTCCCTATTGGTCTCCACTGTCTACTTTGTCATATCTCCCCTGGAGCTCGATATGACCACAGAGCTTGATGCGAGGACCAACCCCACCATATACGATGTACTGATCGCTCTGTTCGGAGGATTGGCCGGTATCATCGAGATCAGCAACAAACAGAAGGGTACCGTTTTCTCCGGCGTCGCCATTGCGACAGCATTGATGCCACCCCTTTGTACTGCGGGATATGGCTTGGCTACCCTCCAGATAAAATATTTCATCGGGGCACTTTACCTGTTCTTCATAAACAGCGTATTCATCTCATTGGCCGCCTTCATAGTGGTAAAGGCGCTGAAATACCCTGTCATCAAATTTGCAGACCCAAGCGTCCAGAGGAGGGTAAACAGAACCATCTCGCTGGTTATGGTAATTCTCATTATCCCAAGCGTCTACTCTGCTGTCACCACCATCCAGGAGAACAAATTTGACCAGGCTGCTCAGCAACTCGTCAAAGCCAACCGAACACTCAGCAAGGCATATATTTTCGACTACAGCATCTCCCATCACGTAAAGCCTGCGACCCTTAAAATATCCTTTGCCGGAGAGGCCCTCAACGATTCAGAGATAGAGGCGCTGCTACGCAATGCAGAGGCTTTGGGAATACACAGGGATCAGGTTGAAATCCAGCAAAGCATCACCACTGCAAGAGACAATGCCACCGAGAGGGAGGTAATAACAAGTCTAATGGACAGAAACGAAGAGGAGATCAGACGGAGAGAGGAGCTCATCGCCAAAATGGAGAAAGAGCTCAGCTTCATCAAAGGGAAGGAGCTTCCATACGCACAAATCGCCAGAGAGATTCTGGCGCAATACCCCCAAATCACCGGCTTCTCCATCGCAAGGGGGGCACAAGTGGACATCACGTCGTTTGATCCGAAGGAGCAGATTATCGTCATAGTCAACTCCGACACCGAGATCCCAGCAGAGGATATCGAGAAGCTAAAAGGTTGGTTGAAGGTCAGACTCGATTTTGACAATCTGGCGGTGGCCCAGAATATCAGACACTAAGATGAAAAAACTGGCCCTTTTCCTCTTTTTGGCAATCTGCCCTACCCTTACCAATGGGCAGGACACAATATCTCTGGCTTTTATCGGAGATGTAATGCAACATAAGAGGCAGTTGCATCTGGCCTTGAGAAATGGAAAGGACACACTGGCCGACAGCTCCTACGACTACTCATCCTATTTCAAATACACTCAGGATATTTTATCAGGGGCAGATTTCGCTGTTGCCAATATGGAATTTGTCTGCGGACTACCCCCATTCACAGGATACCCCTCCTTCTCGGCACCTGCCACACTCGCTGAAGCGACAGCCAAAGCGGGGATAGACCTGTTCCTGTGTGCGAACAACCACATCTTCGACAAAGGTCAGGCCGGCTTCGAGAAGACCGTTCTGACATACGGACGGATGGGGATACCATACACTGGAGTATACCGGAACAGAGAAGAGCAGGAGACACTTTACCCATACATCACCGATATTAAGGGGATCAAGTGTGCATTC
>JAEIGA010019192.1_pt1 | contig 10430 bp, 8 predicted proteins | sample 9270691 | NCBI WGS metagenome assembly JAEIGA01 (sample SAMN17057246, study PRJNA624740) | gut metagenome | biome: biome; isolation source: fecal sample | host: Bos grunniens | place: China: Xizang | collected 2019
AGGGATTTATTTGTGGTTTTATCGGTAAAATATCAGGTTTTGCAGATTATTTTTTTTATTGGCACGACATAGTTTTATTTTCGCCTGAAATTTTTAAAAACAGAATTGGAATGAAAAGAATTTTTGTAACGGCAATTGCATTGGTGTCATTAACTGCAGGATTGGTTTCTTGTGGTGGTGATGACGAATTGGTCGGCAACTGGGTGAAGGGATCTGCATTTGAGGGTGAAGCTCGTAGCGATGCAGCATCATTTGTCATCAACGATGAAGCGTATGTTGGTTGCGGATATACAGGCAAAAAACGTCTGAATGACCTTTGGAAATTCAATATCAATGGTTCGTGGACACAGTGTGCTGATATGCCAGGTGTTGTGCGTTCACACGCGACAGGTTTTGCTGCTGACGGAAAAGGTTACGTCGGATTGGGTTACAATGAGGATATCGAAGAAAATTTCGGCTATTTGAGAGATTTTTACGAATATAATCCTCAATCGAATACTTGGACTAGAATCGCAGATTTCGCAGGCTCAGCTCGTCATAGTGCACTCGGTTTCGGAATCGGTCGTCGCGGTTTTGTAGGTATGGGTTATGATGACAAATATTTGAAGGATATGTATAGTTACACTCCGGCTACAGGTGCTTGGGAAAAAGTTACAAGTATTCCGGGTTCTAAGCGTATGGGTGCTTCAGTTTTCGTGATTGAGGATATCGCTTATGTATGCTGTGGTATGGATAACGGTAGCTATGTTAACGAATTCTATGCATATGATGCTGCAAAAGACGAGTGGACTGAAAAACGTAAGATTGAAAACGTAAGCGATGACGATTACGATAATGATTACAATATCCCGAGAGCTTATGCTGCTGCATTTGTAATCAACGGAAAAGGTTATATCACTTGTGGCGAAACAGGTTCGTTGCGTACTGACACTTGGGAATACAATCCTGCAACTGATAAGTGGGAAGAACGTACAGGTTTTGAAGGCTCTGCTCGTTCTGGTGCAATCGGTATCACCATCGGAAATCGTGGTTTTGTGACTACAGGTCGTAGTGCATCTTTGAAATATGATGATACATTCGAATTCCACCCAACTGAAGATTATGACGAATATGACTAAACGTCAGTCTCCTATAATGATGACGGCAACTACGTTTGTGGTTGTCGTCATTTTGTCTTTGTGTGTATGTGGAGGACTGAGTTCGTGTAGTCGAGAGTATTCTAGGGAGGGGTTCCGGTCGAAGGTTATCCGTGTAGAAGGCGGTTGGGGGTACGATATATTTTTGGATAAGAAAGTTGTAATCCATCAGCCATTTATTCCTGCAATATCCGGAGCAAAACCATTTCCTAGTAAAAAGAGTGCCAGAAAGGCGGCTCAGGTGGTAATAGATCAATTCATAGATACAGGATCACCATCATTGACTAAGGAGATGGTTGAAGAGATTCTGAAAGATGAATAGTAATGATTAAATAACAAATGGCGTCCCATCACAGGACGCCATTTGTATGTTGAATGTGTGGCAATTGACTTTTATTAGAGTAAATCGTCAGGTTCGAAAATGGGGTCTTCGAATGATTTTTTTTCGCCGAGGGTGAATCGAAGATAGGTGATCTTGACTCCTCGGTCCAGAAAAATACCCTCATATCGAGTTTTTATGGACAATAACGGATCGGCATAACCGCTGCCGTAAATGTCTGTATTTGCAACTTCACATTCGAGATTATTGTGGTCAACTACAGCTTTGGTGTAGTCGTGCAAATGTCGACAATCTGTCTTGAGGTTGATCCAACCATCTGATTTTAAGAATAGTGCATATCTTGCCAAGAATAGCGGTCCTGTCAGACGTTTCTTTACACGGGCCTTTTTGAGCTGAGGATCGGGGAAGGTGATCCAAATTTCAGATACTTCATCTTTGTCGAAAAATGATTCGATAAATTCAATGCGAGTTCTGAGGAATGCGACATTTGGCATATTGTTTTCAGTTGCAGTTTTTGCACCTCGCCACATTCTGGCACCCTTGATGTCTACGCCGATGAAGTTTTTGTCAGGATACATCTGAGCAAGTGCGACTGTGTATTCGCCACGTCCGCAGCCGAGTTCCAAAACGATTGGGTTATTATTGCCAAAAAATTTCTCAGCCCAATTGCCTTTGAGTGAGTGATTCTTGTGGAAGATTTCGTCGAATTCGGGTTGAATCATACACTTGAATGTCTCATTTTCGGCGAATCTTGCAAGTTTATTTTTTCCTTTTGCCATTGTCAATTTATTATAATTCCAATTGCATCAATGCCTATCATTGGTGCATTTTCTAAATGGTTTATTCTAAAAATATATTTTCCTTGTTCAAAGAATCTGGCATTCTCAATAAAAGTGAATTCTTGTTCTGAGAATGTCGAAAAACTTTTATTGTCAGTATTGATAACAAGACAACAACTCAGCGTGTCACGATAGATTTCGCTTGAGGGTGATTGTATTTCAATCGCGATTCGAGCCTGACTGTGACTTGTTGTCTGTGGGTTAAATCTGAACAAAATGCCTATTGAGTGTTGATTCAGTGTGTCGTTATTTTCAAATATAACATATTTTACACTATCTTTACTCCAGCCGAATTCAGGTAAGTCAACAAGTCCATAATGACAATTCTTATTGCTACAACTGATTGCAAAAAGGCTGATTGCCAAGATGTAACCCGTCTTTATGATTGCGTGAGTTATGGTGTTAATCAATCTCACTTATTCTCGTTTTTATTCTCTTTGTTTTTGAATTGTCTATTGGGACGACGATACTTATTTCGTCTGTAGTGTCCACCGTTGTCCTCATTTTCAGAAGAGGTTTTCGCTCTATCCGGAGTGTTCTGAATGATCTTTTCTGGTGATGCAGACAGTTGCTCAATCTGTTTGGTTTGCTCAGGCTTAGATGTAATTTTATCTTGTCCCGGAGCCTTTTCTGCCTTTGTAGAAAGGTTATTCTCGTTACCCTTTTTTGCCTGTTTATTGCGGTCTGAACGGTTGTTATTTTTACGTTTGTTTTTGCGTTTGTTCGTATTGTCAAATCTTGAGATACTCTCTTCATCTACAGCGTTAAAGAAGTTGGGTTCAGTGATGACGGGTGGGGTTGTGTGATTTTCGTCAATCAGTAAATCCGGTTTGATGCCTTTTTTATTCAGTGCAATAAGTTCACGTACGCGGTCTACGGGAACTGCTGTAGATGAGGCTCCGTTCGGATCGGTTGAGAAGTACATCAACTGTTTGAAGATGTCGGTCTTGACCAAATAGTAGTTGCCGTCCATAATCTCAATCGGAGCATTTACTCTCGGAATTGAACGACGTGCGTCCATATATGAATCGAGTTCGTATGTCAGACAACATTTTAATTTTCCACATTGACCTGCGAGTTTTTGTGGATTAAGAGAGATTTCCTGATATCTTACAGCATTAGTTGTTACTGCACTGAAACTTGACATCCACGAAGCACAACATAATTCACGACCACACGAGCCGATACCTCCGATTCTACCAGCCTCTTGACGGGCACCGATTTGTTTCATTTCGACGCGAATTCGGAACTGCTCTGCCAAAATCTTGATTAATTCACGGAAGTCGACACGTTCATCGGCAATGTAATAGAAAATCGCCTTGACTTTATCTCCCTGATATTCGACATCTCCGATTTTCATATCAAGACCGAGGTTGGCGGCAATCTGTCTTGATTTGATCATTGTCGAGTGTTCCAATGCGATTGCCTCTTGCCATTTTTCGATGTCGTAAGGTTTAGCCTTGCGGTAAACTTTTTTGAATTCGCCGTTAAGCGGAGTGAATCCGATTCTACGCATCTGGCGACCGACAATATCTCCTGTCAGTGATACGATTCCGATGTCGTGACCGGGAGAGGCTTCTACTGCAACGATGTCGCCTTCGTTGAGTTGCAGATTGTTGGTATTGGCATAATACCCTTTGCGGGTATTTTTAAAACGAACCTCTACTATTTCAGATGTTTCGACATTTGGGTAATCATTCAGCCAATCGGTTATGTGTAATTTTTGAGCACCAGGGCAAACGATTACAGATGTACCTTCGGCGTTTTCAAGGTCAGTTGGGACACAGAATCTGCATCCGCGTCCTATATCGAGTTTGCAATTATCTCTTCTTTCGCAATTTTCGCAATTAACGTCTGTTTTATTCATATCACACAACTCCGCGAGGAGTTCATATTACTTACATAATTTAAAATACAAATTTCGTATTTTTTTAGTTAAATGCCAAACGCACTGACTATTTTTTCATCCTTCGTCTGAATTCGGAGCAGACTACAGCCGTAGCCATTGCCACGTTCAGAGATTCGACGGTTGTTGCATCGTGCGGATATGGTGGGATTGTAATGCGTCGATTTGTAAATTTTGATGTAGCATCAGAAATACCTTTGCCCTCATTGCCCATAACGATGATTGCGGGGTGGGATAGTTGGCTTGTGTAGATATCTTCACCTTCGAGAAATGTGCCAAAAATAGGAATATTGTTAACTTGTTTGAAAAAATCTTCAAGTGGAATATACTGCACATTAACTCTAGAAATGGAACCCATCGAAGCCTGAATTGTTTTCTGATTGAATACATCAACCGTTGCAGGCGAGCAGATTATCTGTTTGATGCCGAACCAATCTGCCAGACGTATGATTGTGCCAAGATTTCCTGGATCCTGTACATCGTCCAAAACAAGGGTTAAATCTTTATTTATTAGTTGGAAATCGATTTTTCTTTCTGGTATTTTGAAAAGTGCAAGTCTGTCGGGTGGAGATTTATGAGATGAAATACGTGCCATATCCGAAGGCCGAATTTTCAGTCCCGGACCATCAGTTGTTGTAAACATTCTGACGATTTTAAAACCTGCATTACATATCTCTGCAATGGACTTATCTCCCTCGACAACAAACAGACCGTGTTCCGAACGGCCGGCTCTGTCGCCAAGTGAACGAATGATGTTTATTTCACTTTTTGTAATCATACTGCAAAGGTAACTTTTTTTTGTAAAATGTGAATGGGATATTTGTAAATCCGAAATAAATATTGTAATTTTGTCGTTCAGAAACAAGGGAAACTAGCTGGGTTCCCTGACCTCTGAAAGGTGCTGCCGTGTTGAGGAAATGCCTTGATAATGACCCATAAAGGTTTGGTTTACAAACTAAGATTTAGTGATTGATTCTGAGGAAAAGTAAACTTGGGTGATGCTTTAAGGTGTTGGTTATTTTTGAGGAAATATCGGTGTGGCAGATGCATACAAGAGGCAGTTTCAGCTAAATATAATATTTAACTGCACTGCAAGATGTCAAAATTTAAATCCGCCTCTCTTATTCTGGAGAATGGCAAAGTTTTCAAAGGCTTCGCATTTGGCGATGAAAGGTCCACTTCGGGCGAGGTCGTTTTTTCTACCCCAATGACAGGTTACACTGAGATGTTGACCGATCCTGCATATCAGGGTCAGATTCTTGTTATGACCTATCCGCTTGTTGGTAACTATGGAGTGTCGAATTGCGAATGCGTCGATAGCGTTATTAAATCATTTGAATCGGATAAGATTCATGTTCGAGGATTGATTGTTACGGACTGTTCATTCAATTATAGTCATTGGAACGCTGCTAAAAGTTTTAGAGACTGGTTGATAGAGAATCATATTCCGGCAATATTCGGTGTCGATACTCGCGAAATAACAAAAGAGATCCGTGAAAATGGAGTTATGCTCGGCAAAATCGTAGTGGAAGGTTGCGATGAGTGTGCTGAATTTTATGACCCTAATAAGGAAAATCTTGTATCTGAGGTCAGCCTTAAAGAGATTACCAAATACGGATCAGGTGACTGCAAGGTCGTGTTGGTGGATTGTGGCAGTAAAGAGTATATTGTAAATAGTCTGCTTAAACGAGGAGCAGAAGTTGTCAGAGTTCCGTGGGATTATGATTTCTCGACAATGGAATATGACGGAGTGTTATTGTCGACAGGTCCTGGAAATCCAGAAATGTGCGGAGTGACAATAGAAAATATACGTAAGGCAATGCAGACTGAAAAACCGATACTCGGAATCGGACTCGGACACCAATTGTTAGCATTGGCTGCGGGAGCAAAGATACAAAAACTAAAATGCGGACACAGAGGCTGTAATCAACCAGTTGTGATTGAAGGTACAGATCGTGCGGTGATTACAAGTCAAAATCACGGATTTGCCGTAGATGCAACCACACTGCCCAAAGGTTGGGAAATTCGTTTTACAAATCTGAATGATGCAACAAATTCGGGAATTGGTCATATTAACAAACCATTTGCTTCTGTGCAGTTCCACCCCGAATCATCTCGTGGTCCAGAAGATACCTCATTCATTTTCGATAATTTTATTGAACAAATCAGACGATGCAAGAAATAAAAAAGATAAATAAAGTGCTGCTGCTGGGGTCGGGAGCACTGAAGATTGGTGAAGCCGGTGAATTTGATTATTCAGGTTCTCAAGCACTCAAAGCCTTCAAAGAAGAGGGAATATATACGGTCCTGATCAATCCGAATATTGCAACAATTCAAACATCTGAAAATATTGCAGACAGGGTCTATCTGTTGCCTGTGACACCTGAATTTGTTGAGCAGGTTATCGAACGAGAACGTCCTGATGGAATTTTGTTGGCATTCGGAGGCCAGACAGCTCTGAATTGTGGTGTGGCATTGTTCCGTACAGGTGTGCTTGAAAAATATAATATTCAGGTATTGGGTACTCCGGTTCAGTCAATTATTGATACGGAAGACCGCGATTTATTCGTAAAGAAATTGGACGAAATCGGCGTTAAGACCATTAAGAGTCACGCTGTTACAAATGTCGAAGATGCTAAGTCAGTTGCTCACGAGTTGGGTTATCCCGTAATCATTCGTCCTGCATTTACACTCGGAGGATTGGGCTCGGGATTTTGTGATAACGACGAGGAAATGGATCAATTGGCTAAAAAGGCCTTCTCATACTCGCCACAGATCCTGGTGGAAAAATCACTCAAAGGCTGGAAGGAAATTGAATACGAAGTAGTTCGAGATAGATATAATAACTGTATCACGGTCTGCAATATGGAGAACTTCGACCCTCTGGGAATTCATACAGGAGAAAGTATCGTAGTTGCTCCGACTCAAACGCTGACAAGTTCTGAAGTTAGCAAGTTGCGTGAGATCGCAATCCGTATCGTTCGCCACGTTGGAATTGTTGGTGAATGTAATGTGCAGTTTGCTTTGGATACAGATTCAGAAGACTATCGCGTAATTGAAGTTAATGCTCGTCTGTCGCGTTCGTCAGCATTGGCATCTAAAGCAACAGGTTATCCGTTGGCATTTGTTGCTGCGAAATTGGGACTTGGTTACGGACTTCCGCAACTTAAAAACTCGGTAACAAGATCAACAACTGCGTGCTTCGAGCCGACACTCGATTATGTAGTCTGCAAATTGCCACGTTGGGACCTCGGTAAATTCAAGAGCGTTTCTCGTGAATTGGGATCATCAATGAAATCTGTTGGTGAGGTAATGGCTATTGGTCGAACCTTTGAGGAGATAATCCAAAAGGGCTTGCGTATGATAGGTCAGGGAATGCACGGCTTTGTGGCCAATAAGGCATTCGCCGTTGAAGATATTGATCGAGAACTGAGTGTTGCAACCGATAAACGAATCTTTGTGATTGCCCACGCATTGAAGAATGGTTATACGGTTGAGCGTATCAATGAACTTACCAAAATCGATAAGTGGTTCCTTGATAAACTGAAAAATATAATTAACATCGAGTCAGAACTCTCAAATTATAATCAAATCTCAGAGGTGCCTGATGCGTTGATGCTTGAAGCAAAACAAAAAGGTTTCTCAGATTTCCAGATTGCCCGTACCGTGACTAAATGCTCGAGCGATGTGATTGAGGAGAAAATTCTTGAAGTCAGAGCTTGGCGTAAGTCACGAGGAATTGTTCCTGTTGTGAAGCAAATTGACACATTGGCAGGAGAATTCCCGGCACAAACCAATTACCTCTATCTGACCTATAATGGAACAAGTCACGATATTGACTTTGCTCGAGATGGTAAATCGGTTGTAGTACTCGGATCTGGTGCTTATAGAATCGGTAGCTCAGTCGAATTCGACTGGTGTAGCGTTAATGCAATCAACACAATCCGCCAAAATGGATATAGTTCGATTATGATCAATTATAATCCGGAAACAGTCTCTACCGATTACGATATGTGCGATAGACTCTATTTCGATGAACTGACTTTGGAACGTGTGCTTGACGTAACCGATCTCGAAGCTCCAAAAGGTGTGATTGTTTCGGTGGGTGGACAGATTCCGAACAACCTTGCAATGCGTCTTGATCAGGAAAATGTGCCTATTTTGGGAACCTCTGCTGCAGATATTGACAGAGCTGAAGACCGTCATAAATTCTCGGCAATGCTTGACGATGCAGGAATCGATCAACCTCGTTGGAGAGAAATGACCTCTCTAGAAGATATTTACGATTTCGTTGATCAGGTGGGATTCCCCGTATTGGTACGTCCGTCGTATGTGTTGTCAGGTGCTGCTATGAACGTCGTATCTAATAGAGAAGAATTAGAACATTTCCTGACACTGGCTACGAATGTGTCGAAGAAATATCCCGTTGTAGTGTCTGAATTTGTACAGAATGCAAAAGAGGTGGAATTTGATGCCGTAGCAAAAGATGGTGAAATCATTGTATATGCAATATCTGAACACGTAGAATTTGCAGGTGTACACTCGGGTGATGCTACGATGGTATTTCCAGCACAGAAACTGTATGTTGAAACAATGCGTAGAATCAAAAAGATTACACGTCAGATTGCCAAAGGACTTCGAATCAGTGGGCCGTTCAACATTCAGTTCCTCGCAAAAGATAACGATATCAAAGTTATCGAGTGTAATCTGAGAGCTTCTCGTAGTTTCCCGTTTGTATCGAAAGTGCTGAAAGTAAATTTCATAGATATTGCTACACGTGTAATGTTGGGATTGCCGGTTGAAGTGCCGCATAAATCGTTCTTCGAATTGGATTATGTCGGAATCAAAGCATCTCAATTCTCATTCTCACGTCTTCAGAAGGCAGACCCTGTTTTAGGTGTTGAGATGGCCTCTACGGGTGAAGTGGGTTGTATAGGTGAAGATTTCTATGAGGCAATACTCAAATCAATGTTGTCTGTCGGATATAAGATACCCGAAAAGAATGTATTGCTCTCAACAGGTGATAGCCGTTCGAAAATCGAAATGGTTGCTCCGGCTAAAGCATTGCAGGAGAAGGGATACAACATTTTCGCAACAAAAGGCACTGCTAAATACCTCGAAGAACACGGCGTGAAAGCGACCGTATTGTATTGGCCGGATCAAGATGCAACACCAAATACACTTGATTACATCAAAGAAAAGAAGATCGATTTGGTTGTTAATATCCCGAAAAATCTGTCTAAAGATGAGTTGAATAATGATTACACGATTCGTCGCAGTGCGATAGATTTCAATATTCCACTGATAACAAATGCACGTCTGGCAGCTGCATTTATTATGGCATTCTGTAAATTATCAAAAGAGGATATTAAAATCAAGAGCTGGAACGAATATTAATCCAAAATAAAATTTAAGTTGATGAGACTTTCACAACTTGGATCAAATGAGCGTGCTGTGATCGTTAAAATATACGGTCACGGCTCGTTTCGTCGTAGGGTAATGGAAATGGGATTTGTGCGGGGTAAAGGTATTACGGTTATCAAGAGTGCCCCGATGTTAGATCCAATTGAATATGAAATTATGGGTTACAGAGTAGCCCTAAGGCGTAGCGAGGCTTCGTTGATAGAGGTTGATACGGCTTGTGAACCTTTTGTTGAGGCTGTATGTGGGGAGACAACAATTGAGGAGGGTGTTGTCGAACAACGTCACCGTTCGCAGTCTAATGTGATAAATGTTGCTCTTGTTGGCAATCCGAATAGCGGAAAGACTTCGCTGTTCAATATGATTTCGGGTGCTAATGAGCACGTCGGAAATTACAGTGGTGTGACTGTAGGTGCTAAAACGACTCACGTCGAACGATATGGATACAGAATTAATCTGTCGGATTTACCCGGAACCTACTCCATAACTGAATATTCACCCGAAGAGTTATTCGTTAGAAAACACTTGGCCGAACAGATGCCCGATGTTGTGGTGAATGTTGTTGATGCTTCAAATCTCGAAAGAAACTTGCTGCTGACAACCCAACTGATTGATATGCACTTGAAAGTCGTCGTTGCTCTGAATATGTACGATTCATTGGAAAAAGAGGAGACGAAGCTTGATCACAATATGTTGGGAAAATTGTTGGGTATCCCAATGGTGCCGACAGTCGCATCGAAGGATCGTGGAATTGATGATCTGATTCGTCGTGTCATTGAGGCTTATGA
>JAEIGA010019193.1_pt1 | contig 10430 bp, 7 predicted proteins | sample 9270691 | NCBI WGS metagenome assembly JAEIGA01 (sample SAMN17057246, study PRJNA624740) | gut metagenome | biome: biome; isolation source: fecal sample | host: Bos grunniens | place: China: Xizang | collected 2019
AACAGGGGAGGAGTAGGAATGAAGGGAAGTGCTACCCGTGACGAGGATTTCATCGAGCATATCTATGTCGCGAACATGCACAGTACGATGCTCCTCTTTACACAGAACGGAAAGTGCTACTGGCTGAAGGTATACGAGATTCCGGAAGGCTCGCGCGCATCGAAGGGCCGTGCAATCCAGAATGTGATCAACATCGAGCCGGATGACAAGATCAAGGCATATCTCAATGTGAAGAACCTCAAGGATGAGGTTTACATCAACAACAACTACATAGTTCTTGCAACCAAGAGGGGTATCATCAAGAAGACATCTCTTGAGGCTTATTCGAGACCAAGGACAAACGGTGTGATTGCCATTACAGTCCGCGACGGAGATGAACTTCTTGAGGCAGTGATGACTAACGGTAACAGCGAGATCCTTCTCGCAGGACGAAACGGACGCTGCTGCCGCTTCGACGAATCCGATGCAAGAGCTCTTGGCAGAACAGCATCAGGTGTACGTGGCATAAATATTGAAGAGGACGATGAAGTTGTAGGCATGATAACATATGATCCTACTTCAGAGGATGCCGCTGCACACACTATCCTTGTGGTCAGCGAGCATGGTTATGGAAAGCGTTCCGACTTCGATGAATACAGAAAGACCAACAGAGGTGGCAAGGGTGTAAAGACATTGAACATCACTGAAAAGACTGGAAATCTGGTTGCCATAAAGAATGTGACTGATGAGAACGACCTTATGATCATCAACCGTTCAGGTCTTACCATCAGGATGGCTGTTTCAGGAATCAAGGTCGCTGGTAGAGCTACTCAGGGAGTCAAGCTCATCAACATCAAGGACGGAGATTCAATCGCGGCTGTGTCTGCGGTTAATAAATCTGAGGATGAGGCCCCTGCAGCTCCACAGACAGATGACCAGGAAAATACAAATGAATAATCACTTAATACATTAACATTATGAAAAGGATTTTAATCGCATTGGCTATGCTTGCTGGCATGCAGATCGCTGATGCACAGGTGAAGAGCCCGGAGGCTGCAAAGAAGGCACTTGATTCAGCTATTGAGGCTTCTAAGAATGAAAAGAAAGCTACAAAGGTAGCAACATGGACTAAGCTTGCACAGTCATACATGGATGCATACAATGCACCTGCAGGTTCTGCTTGGCTTGGAGCATCAAAGCAGGAAATTCAGCTCCTCATGCCTAATGAGAAGCCTGTTGCTGTCGAGAATGCCGTTCTCGGTGGCGAGCCTTGTACAAAGGAAGTTTATGCAAACAAGGAATTCTACTTCAACCCAGCAGGTCAGCTTACTATGATCAATGTAACCAAGCCGGTAGTAGAGAATGCTCTTGACGGAGCTCTTGAGGCTTACAAGAAGGCTTTTGAGGTTGATGTGAAGAAGTCTAAGGTAAAGGATATCACTGCAGGTATCGAGTCTATTGCAAAGAAGTATCTTGATGAGGGTATGAACTGCTATATGCTCAACGACCTTGAGGGTGCTAGTCTTCTCTTCGAGAAGGCTGTCGAGGCATCAGCTGCTGAGCCTCTTTCTAAGGTAGATACAACATGTCTCTATAACGCAGGATTTACTGCATGGGCAGGTAAGAACTATGAGAGAGCCAAGACTTTCTTCGAGAAGTGTCTTGAGGTTGGCTATTATTATGAGGGTGGTGAAGTGTTCGCTAAGCTTGCTGACGTAAACAACCAGCTTGGTGACAAGGCAAAGGCTGCTGAAGTACTTGAGCAGGGCTTCACTAAGTTCCCACAGAGCCAGAGCATCCTTATCGGTCTGATCAACTACTACATCGAGAGTGGCGAGAACACTGACCGTCTCTTCGTTCTCATCGACGAGGCTAAGAAGAATGAGCCGGACAATGCTTCACTTTACTATGTTGAGGGTAATATCCACAATGAGCTTGGTGACAGGGAGAGCGCAGTAAAGTCATACTACAAGTGTGCAGAGATCAATCCTGAGTATGAATATGGTTACATCGGTGCTGGTGTGATGTTCTACAACCAGGCTATCGAGATTCAGGACAAGGCTCAGAACGAGTTTGATGATGCAAAGTACAATGCACTTCTTGTTGAGTTCGAGGAAGTTCTCTGGAAGGCTCTTGAGCCGTTTGAAAAGGCATTCAACATTACTAAGGACGAGAATCTCAAGGTTAATGTTGCAGAGTACCTCAAGAACATCTACTATCGTTTCATCTCTAAGGGAGAAGAGTACGAGGCAGGTTACAAGAAGTATGACGAGATCGTACGTAACGGAAAAGCTTAATATTTCCATTACCTATATGATTAAAGGAGAGCAGGCTGCTAAGCTTGCTCTCCTTTTTCAAATGCCTTTACTATCTTTGCGACAAGAGGATGTCTGACTATGTCTTCATTTCTGAATGTTATTGTCTTGACTCCCTTGATGTCCTTTGTCAGTTCTATACCTTTCAGGAGTCCGGAATCCCGTCTGTTCGGAAGGTCTATCTGGCTCGCATCTCCTGTCACGATGAACTTGGCATCACATCCCATTCTGGTCAGGAACATCTTCAGCTGTCCGAGGTTCGTGTTCTGTGCTTCGTCAAGTATCACACATGCACGGTCAAGTGTGCGGCCTCTCATATATGCTAGAGGAGCTATCTGAATGGTTCCCTCTGCCATGAATTCCTGCAGTCTCTTGGCTGGAATCATGTCCCCAAGGGCATCGTACAGAGGCTGGAGATATGGATCAAGCTTGTCCTTGAGGTCTCCAGGCAGAAAACCGAGCCTTTCTCCTGCCTCGACCGCCGGTCTAGTAAGTATGATGCGCTTGATCTCTCTGTTCTTCAATGCCCTGACTGCAAGCGCTATGGCTATATAGGTCTTTCCTGTTCCGGCAGGTCCTACAGCAAAGATCAAGTCATTTTCAAAATATGCCTTGACCATTTCCTGCTGTGTACGGTTCCTTGCCTTTATCGGCTTGCCGTCGTTTCCATGTACTATCACTGAGTCTCCGCAGAGTTTGAATCTATCCGGAGATGATTCGCCATCGAACAGGTCTTCTACATCATAAGGAGTGATGTTCATCTTATGGTGTCTCCTTTCCACCAGCATCTTCAGTTTTGTCTCGAATTCTTCTGCATCCGTTTCCTTGCCGTCAAGGATTATTTCATTTCCTCTTGCTACGACCTTCAGTTCCGGATAATAGCTGCACAAGGCCTCAAGATTCCTGTTGGCGGCGCCATAGATTTCTATCGGATCGATCGCTGTAAGTGTTATTGTCTTTTTACTCATTATAAATGTATAGTGGTATTATTCTGATTCTTTGATTCCTGTTTCCATCATGACGTGTCTGTAAGTCTTCATCATCTTGTCATGTTCCCAACCTCCAATCCATGCTTCTCTGTCATCGAGATGGTCCTTCACAGGAATCACAGTATAGGAATTGCTGAAGCCCCCGGGGCGTGAGCACCATAAATATGTGAAGTCCAGAGGCAGTATCTTTGCCTTGCCGTTTGCTTCCCGGATAATATTGACTTGAGCCATGAGCCCGATCTGGGTATTGGCTGCACTCATGTTAGAGACTGCATTGCCCAACGAGTATACTACCTGTACTTCTGTAGAATCCTTATCGTTCATCATTGTTCCGTAATCCTGGACCACATGAGGGTGAGTTCCGATTATGAGACTCGCTCCGTTTTCTATAAGCCATCTGGCTGTAATTTCTTGTTTCTCAGAGTGGTGCAGTATATATTCCTCTCCCCAATGAGGCAAAGCTATGATTATTTCAGCTCCCTCTTCTCTGGCCTTTTCGAATGCTGACTCCAGCATTGCTCTGTCGCTTTCGTAATTTGTTTTAGGCCAATGGGTTTGAGCACCAAGATTTGTGCCGTAAGTAAAGTTGATAATGGCGATTGTAAAACCTTCTTTCTTGATTATCAATGGAGTTGTAGTGTCTCTTTCCTCCTGAGAACCGGCAAGACCGCAGAATCGGATTCCATGTTTGTCTCGTGCCTTCTTCAGCATCTGCAGTGTCCTGGCTGTTCCATCTGCACCTTTGTCATAGATGTGATTGTTTGCTGCAAGCAGCACATCGAATCCGTCATTTGAGAGCTGATCCAGTATTTCGTCCGGTGCTGAGAATTGAGGATAGCCGGCATATGGCTTGCCAGCAAGCGTAAATTCCATATTGGCTACAGCAATGTCTGCTTGTTGTATCTTGTTGCGTATCGGAGAGAAATACTGTTGGAAGCTGTAGGTTGAATCCCTTCTGCAGGCTGTCTCGATCTGTCGTGAATGCATCATGACATCTCCCATGAAGCATAAGCTCAGAGTGTCTTGGGCATGAATGAGGGACATCCATGCTTCAAGTGACATGATGAGGGCTAAAAGCCCAGAGCGTATGACTCGTGATGACATCCTTTGCATTAGTGTTCTTTGTTCGCGCAAATATACCAAGTTTTTTGAAATATAGGGGAAGATAAGTAGGTATTGATAGTATTTGATGGTATGTGATTTTTCATTAAATTTGCGCGAATATGCAATTTTGTGACTTTATGAAAATAAAAGTGATTCTGCTTCTGGTGGCGATGACCTTTGTTGCCAGTGGTTGCGATTTCTTCCGTTCTCTTGCAGGACGACCTACAAGTGAGGATATCGAGAACATGAAGATAGAGCGTCTTCGTGCAGAAGAAGCTGCTCTTCAGGCTCGTCTAGACTCTTTGAAGAATGTGGAGCAGAAGATGCTGCAGGACTCTCTCAATGCCTTGGATTCGATCAGGCAGATAGGAGGTTCAGTGCTTAATCCTGCAAAATATGGCGGACTTTTTGCTACCAGGCTTGAAGCAAGATATTATGTGATAATAGGTGCCTTCAGGACCCGTTCAAATGCAGAAAACCTTCTGCGTACAGCAAAGGCCAGCGGATATCGTCCTGCTCTGATCAGTTTCCAGAGCGGAATGATTGCTGTGGGACTCTCTCCGGTTAATAAGCTCACAGATGCCCTCGATGCTCTCAGGAGGGTAAAGCAGGAACCGTTCTGCCCTAAGGATGCCTGGGTACTTGTAAATGAATAGCCATGCTCAGACACATCTTTACCTTTATATGTATGACCCTTGTCTCTGTGCTGACATCTTATGCTCAGTTCAGGGAAGGTGTTTCATATGGAGAAATCAACGATAGCGAGAATGTGGCTTCCTTCAAGTCGCATGTCAGGTATCTTTCTTCTGCCATGCTTGAGGGCAGGAAGGCTGGTTCTGAAGGCGAGAGACTGGCTGCGGAATACGTGGCGGAGCAGCTGAAGGGGTACGGAGTGGATGTGCTCTCAATGCCTTCAGGAGACACTTTCGGTATAAAGAAGGAGAATGGCGACACACTGACTTCAAGAAATGTTGTAGGATTTATCCAGGGATATGACAAGACGCTTCGTGACCATTACATTGTCATAGGAGCCAGACTTGACAACCTTGGAACCATGACGATGACCATTGACGGCAAGAAGACTGAAAGGATATATTATGGAGCAAACGGAAATGCCTCGGGTCTTGCAATGATGCTTGAGCTGGCAAGGATGTTCCAGACAAATTCGGTTCTGCTCAGACGCTCTGTGCTGTTTGTAGCCTTCGGCGCTTCTAATGAAAGCTTTGCAGGTTCATGGTATTTCCTTAACAGGTCCTTCAAGGATGCACCGTTCATCGATGCCATGGTGAACCTTGACATGCTGGGTACTGGATACAACGGCTTCTATGCATATACATCTTCGAATGCTGATATGAACGATCTTCTGCGTACCATATCTGAAGACCTTCAGCCGATAGTGCCTCAAACAGTTGCAGTAGAGCCATATCCATCTGATCACAGAGCCTTTTATGCCTCTGAAATCCCTTCCGTCCTTTTTACTACCGGAAGATTTCCGGAGCGCAATACGGAAAGGGATACCCAGTCCATCATAGACTATGAGACAATGGAGCGTGAGCTGGAATTCATATATAATTTTGCCATATACCTCACCAATTATGACGGGCCTCTGGCATTCAGACATTCAGACATGAAGTCAGCAGGTGCGGCTTATGATGATGTGGTTCCATATTATGAATGTGACCAGAAGCCTCTTTTCCTTAACAGTGCAGATCCGCGCGTGTTCATTGAGAAGTGGGTTTATCAGTACCTGAAATATCCGGAGTCGGCTGTCCGCAATGGTATTCAGGGACGAGTGATGGTGGAGTTCGTGATAGGCAAGGATGGAAATGTAACAGACGTGAGAGTTGTCAAAGGCGTTTCAGAGGAACTGGATGCCGAAGCGATAAAGGTTGTGAGTGCATCTCCGAAATGGAAGCCTGCAAAGGTTAACGGCAACAAGGTACGCTCGTCTATGACGATACCTGTGGAATTCAGACTAGAAAAAAGAAGATAATAAAATATAGACCTATGGACTACAATTTTAAGGAAATCGAAAGCAAATGGCAGGCCTATTGGGCAGCCAACAGCACTTTCAAGGCAGAGATAGACCCTTCAAAGCCAAAATATTATGTGCTTGACATGTTCCCATATCCTTCAGGTGCAGGACTTCATGTCGGCCACCCGCTCGGATACATCGCGAGCGATATCTTCAGCAGATACAAGCGTCTTCGTGGCTTCAATGTCCTCCATCCTATGGGATATGATGCCTTCGGACTTCCTGCAGAGCAATACGCTATCCAGACCGGACAGCACCCTGCAGTAACTACCGAAAAGAACATCGCCCGTTATAGGGAGCAGATGGACAGGATAGGTTTCTCGTATGATTGGTCACGCGAGGTAAGGACTTGTGATCCTGGATATTATAAGTGGACTCAGTGGGCATTTCTCAAGATGTTCGACAGCTGGTATGACAATATCCTCAACAAGGCTCGCCCTATAGATGAACTCATCGCTGCCTTTGCAGAGGGCGGAAGTTCAGCTGTCAATGCTGCATGCGGTGATGTGAAACCATTCTCTGCTGAGGAGTGGAACAGCTTTGATGAAAAGAAGAAAGCTGAGATTCTCATGCAGTATCGTATTGCATATCAGGGAGAAACTTCAGTGAACTGGTGTCCTGCACTCGGTACCGTTCTTGCGAATGATGAGGTCAAGGATGGTTATTCAGAGCGTGGAGGTCATCCTGTAGAGCAGAAGAAGATGACTCAGTGGCAGCTTCGTGTATCTGCTTATGCCGGACGTCTTCTTGAAGACCTCGAAGGTCTCGATTGGACTGATTCGCTTAAGGATATGCAGAGAAACTGGATAGGAAGAAGTCAGGGAGCAGAGATGGTGTTCAAGGTAGCTAATGGTGACCAGGAATATGACATGACCATCTTCACCACTCGTGCAGACACCGTATTCGGCGTGACATTCATGGTCCTTGCTCCTGAGAGCGAGTGGGTTGAGAAACTTACATCACCTGAGCAGAAGGAAGCTGTCGAAGAGTATCTTGCAATGGCAAAGAAGAAGACGGAGCGTGAGAGAATGACAGAGACCAGAAAGGTTACCGGTGTGTTCTCAGGTTCGTATGCGACAAATCCTCTCACTGGCGACAAGGTACCTGTGTGGATTTCAGAGTATGTTCTTGCTGGTTATGGTACAGGTGCCATCATGGCGGTGCCTGCTCACGACAGCCGTGACTACGCATTCGCAAGACATTTCAATCTTCCTGTCATTCCTCTTATCGAAGGATGCGATGTCAGCGAGTCAAGCTTCGATGCCAAGGAGGGAATAATGTGCAATTCAGGCTTCCTCAACGGAAAGACAGTAAAGGAAGCGATTCCTGCAGCGATAGACTATGTCGAGGAGCATGGAATAGGTCGCAGAAAGATAAATTACAGACTCCGTGACGCTATCTTCTCGCGTCAGAGATATTGGGGTGAGCCATTCCCTATGTACTTCAAGGATGGTGTCGCTACACCAATGCCATTCGAGAATCTTCCTCTCGAACTTCCGGAGATCGACGGATACAAGCCTACTGAGTCTGGTGAACCGCCGCTTGGAAGAGCTAAGGACTGGACATATGAGGGATATCCTATAGAGTTGAGCACCATGCCTGGATTTGCCGGCAGCAGTGCATATTATCTCCGCTATATGGATCCTCATAACGACAACGCCCTTGTAAGCACTGAGGCCGATGAATACTGGAGAGATGTTGACCTTTATATCGGTGGAACCGAGCATGCTACTGGTCACCTTATCTATTCCCGTTTCTGGAACAAGTTCCTTTTTGACCTCGGCTACGTATGTGAGAATGAGCCTTTCAGAAAGCTTGTGAATCAGGGTATGATACAGGGACGTTCTAACTTTGTATACAGAATCGTCAATACCAATACGTTCGTATCACTCGGTCTCAAGGACCAGTATGAGACCACAGAGATTCATGTAGACGTGAACATCGTCCGCAATGACCGTCTTGATACAGAGGCATTCAAGGCATGGAGACCTGATTTCGCCGATGCTGAGTTCATACTTGAAGATGGAGAATACATCTGCGGATGGGCAATCGAGAAGATGTCCAAGTCGATGTTCAATGTCGTGAATCCGGATATGATCTGCGATACATATGGAGCTGATACTCTCAGACTCTATGAGATGTTCCTCGGCCCTCTTGAGCAGTCTAAACCATGGGATACCAAGGGAATAGATGGCGTGAACCGTTTCCTCAGAAAGGTATGGAGAATGTTCTACGACCGCGACGGTTTCATCGTTACCGACGAAAAGGCTACTCCGGAGGAACTTAAAGCTCTCCACAAGCTCATCGGAAAGGTCCAGGCGGATATCGAGTCCTTCTCGTTCAATACTGCGGTGAGTGCATTCATGATTGCCGTGAACGAACTCAATGACCTCAAGTGCAACAAGCGTGAGATCCTTGAGCCTCTCATCATCCTTCTTGCTCCGTTCACTCCGCATATCGCCGAGGAACTCTGGCAGGCACTCGGACATCAGGAGAGCATCACATATGCTTCATTCCCTGAGTATGTGGAGGCATACACAATCGAGAACACATGCACATATGCGGTTTCATTCAACGGAAAGACAAGGTTTACCGTCGATCTTCCGCTTGATATGTCCCGTGAAGACGTAGATGCCCATGTCAGAGGTCTTGAACAGACATCGAAGTACGTGGCAGGAGGCAATATCGTGAAGGTGATTGTTGTTCCTGGCAAGATCGTAAATATTGTAGTGAAATAATATTTTGTCCATATGAAGCTGAATAAGGTTCTTACTGTTCTGTGGGACTATCTCCTCATGACTTTGGGGTCCTTGGTCTTCTGTATGGCATGGACTTCCTTCCTGATTCCGAACGGTCTCGCCAGCGGAGGACTTACCGGTCTATGTACAATTATCCAATATGGTACAGGAATACCTGTAGGATTGACCTATCCGATCATCAATGTGATCTTGCTGATTCTCGGTTTCCTTATTCTGGGTAAAGGCTTTGGATTCAAGACAATATATGTCATTGGTCTTACGTCTGTACTTTTTGACGTGCTGCCGAACTTCCCTCAGTTTGAGGTCCTTATGGATGAGAAGTTTCTGGTAGCTTTGGTAGGTGCAGTATTGGAGTCCATCGGTATCGGTATTGTCCTGCTGCGTGGAGGAAGTACCGGTGGAACAGATATCATAGCAATGGTGATAAACAAGTACTGGCCTGTGTCTCCGGGAAGGGTCTACCTGTTTACAGACCTTTTTATCATATCTACCCTGATGTTTGTTCCTGACAAGGGATTCGTGGATCTGATATATGCAATGGTGGTCATGCTGGGCTTCTCATTTGGAGTGGACTATGTCCTGCTTGGAAACAAGTCATCCGTGCAGATACTCGTGTTCTCGTCCAGATATAATGAGATTGCGGACCATATAATCAACGAGGTGAGAAGAGGTGTAACTGCTCTTCAGTCTGTAGGATGGTATTCTCAGAAGGAGAGTAAGGTGCTGCTTATCATTGCCAGAAAGCATCAGATGAACGAGGTGATAAACGAGATCAAGAGCATAGATAAGAAGGCCTTCATATCTGTATCCACTGCCATGAGTGTGTTCGGAGAAGGATTTGAAGAAGTTAAGTCCGGTATAAAGTTGAAGAAAGATAATAGAAAGGAGGAAAACTGATCATGGCTGAAAGAAAGTTGCTGAACAATTCATTTTACACCCTGTTCAAGGAATATGCACTGGTTACCCTCGGAGTTGTAGCCTACGCAACAGGTTGGACAATCTTCCTTCTCCCTAACAACCTTGTCGGAGGAGGTGTATCAGGATTCGCATCGATCCTTTACTATGCGACCGGTATGCCGATGGGTGTTACCTATTTCATACTGAATGTTGTCCTGCTTCTGATAGGAACAAAGATATTGGGTACGGGCTTTGGCGGTAAGACGATCTATGCCATTTTCATGACATCCATAATGTTGAGCCTCATGCCTAAGATCATCCCGGTAGACTTCATACATGAGTTCGCCTTATC
>JAEIGA010019194.1_pt1 | contig 10429 bp, 5 predicted proteins | sample 9270691 | NCBI WGS metagenome assembly JAEIGA01 (sample SAMN17057246, study PRJNA624740) | gut metagenome | biome: biome; isolation source: fecal sample | host: Bos grunniens | place: China: Xizang | collected 2019
ATACTTGATAGTGATTATTAATTTTATTAATAATATCTCTTGCGATTAAATGAGCTTCAGTTTCTGATACTTTATCACCTTTTGCGTTATGAATAATAAATTCAGAATGTCTTGAATCAAGTGTTTTACCAATAGTTACATAGTTTTGGTTACCAAACTCAATCATATGGTCTTGAAGGTAAGATGCACCACCATATTCTTTTGTCATTAAGTCTTTGAATATATAATTAATATCTTCTAGTACTTCTTTTCTTGATCTAAAGTTCATGTTTAGATCTATTGCGTAACCTTCATTTGAATATTTATATTTATCATATTTTTCAATAAAAATATCACAACGAGCGTTTCTGAATCTATAGATTGATTGTTTTACATCACCAACCATATAAACATTATTATTTTCTATTTGATTAATAAAAGCTTCTTGAAGAAGTGATGTATCTTGATATTCATCAATCATTATCATTTTAAGTTTACTTTTTATAATATCTCTTACTTCTATATTATTAGTAACTAAGCTTAATGCAAGTTTTGCAATATCATTAAATTCAAAAGTTTGATATTTTTGTTTATATTTATTAATTCTTTCTATAAGTTCATTTACAATATTTATTAATACTTGTGCATAAGGTTTTAATTCTTCAAAATAGTTAATAAAATCTTCTTCAGATTGTGGTAAAGCTATTATTAATTTTTTTGCATCTTCAAAAAGTTCTTTAAATTCATCAATAATTGCTTTATCCATCTCGGTTGCTTTTGATGGTTTCTTGCAAGGTAATTCTTTAGGAAATGAAGTAACAATTTCTTCGTAATTATTAGAATTACAAAATGAATTAAATGAACTATTCATTAAATATTTATAAGTAAACTTGGCATCTTTCTTTGGTAAAATATCAGGTAAGAAATCAAGTTTATTTTTTATATCATCTTGATATGTTTTTATAATATTAAGGTATGAATCTTTTATATTATTAATAAAGTCTTTTGAATAGTAAGTATTAATAAAATTATTTAAATAATCAGTTGTATTTAGCTCTAAAGAAGCTGTTTCATATAGTTTTAATGTTAATTGTTTTAATTCATCATCATCTTTAAAACAGAAGCGATTAATCATTTGAATGAATTCTTCATCACAAGATTTATACTTTTCTTCAAAAATATCATTTATTATTGTAATTAATCTTACCTTAATAATATTAGAATCAATGATAGAAACATTAGGGGATACATTTAATAGAAAATGATATTTTTTTACTAGTGCTAAAGCGTAAGAGTCAAATGTACAAATATCTGCTGTATCACATTGGTTTGCTTCTTCTAAGCCTTCTTTTGTTAGAGTTTTTCTAATACGTTCTTTCATTTCTCCTGCTGCAAGATTAGTAAATGTAAGTATTAAAAATTCATCAAGTTTATATTTATGATTTTTAATAAAATATAAAACTCTTTCAGTTAATACTTGTGTTTTACCACTTCCTGCACCTGCAGATACAATAATGTTTTTTCCGCATAAAGTTATGGCTTTTTGTTGAGATGGTGTATAATCACTAAATTTCATCTTCATCCTCACTTTCTGCAAGATCAATATGTCTTACATCATTGTTAGTTCTATTACAAATATCTGAAAAACTACAGTAGCTACATACAGATGTTTGTTCATTTTTAAAATGAATTGGACTAATGTTAAATTTTCCTTCCCTTATATTTTCTACAGTATTTAATATTTGTTCTTTTGCGGTAGCAATTAAATTATCAAAAGTATTTTCATCTACTAAATAGTTTTTAGAAGAAGACAGGGTTTTATCTTTCTTTAGTTTTATGTGTTTTATATATATAGACTTATTAATTAGTTCATCATTATCATCATATAAAGTACCTAGTGTTGGATCTATTGTAATGATTCTATTTAAGTTATTTACTGTTATTCCATCTAAAGAATATTTATCATTTGATAATAGTTCATTATCATCTAAACATACATTTTGTATATACATTCCAATATTAGAATACTCAGGATACTTTTGTTTTAATAAATATGCATAAATTGGTAATTGCATTTCAACACCAAATTGTGTCTTCTTTTTATTGAATTTAAAGTCTCCAGTTTTATAATCGATAACAATTAAGCTTTTTGCAACTTCATCTAGCATTACTTTATCAATTCTGCCTACAACTGTTGTTAATTCGTCAATTTGGGCCTCTATTTCGATTTCAGCAATCTCATTATCGTGAAGTGTTGAATTTTTGAATTCTTGATTCTTTTTGATTACATCTAATACTTGAGGGAATAATTTTTTTGCAAAGAATCTTTCTTTATATGTTTCAAAAGTTTTATTAATAATATCCTCATATTCATTTAAACAGATTTGTTTTGTATTAGATTCTTCTAATGCTTTATGATATAAAGAACCAAGTAATGTATTAAAGTTATCTACAAATTCATCTGCTTTTAGTATACGTTTAACATAATACATAAACGGACATTTATTATATTCATTAATAGATGAATAAGAAAGTGATAATTTATCATCATTATAATAGTTATCTAATCCAGTAAAACTATTAGAATAAATGTTATAGTTTAATTCATTTTTATCAAATGTATTCATCCATTTGTTTTTTACTCCATATAATCTATTTAGATCAATGTATTTTGCAACCTCAAGTTTTGCAAAAGAATCAGAGTATCTTATATTATCTAAACTAGATGTCTTTTCTTTTATATTTAACTTACCTATTAATAATGATGGATAGTAAACAATTTTACCTTGCTTTTTCTTAAATGATATATATAAATTTTTAGTTTTTGATATGAAGTTAATAAGTTTATTTTCTTCTATTGTATTTTTAATTTTTGCTGTATTTCTATTTAATAATTCTTTTTCATTATCTAAATAAAATTCTTTATCTTTATGTATTACTGGATAACTACCTAAAGAAAAACCTAAAATAAATACATAATCAGAATCTGTTAAAATATTGTTATAATCACATAGTTTAATAGATTCTTTATATTCTATGTTTTTTAAATATGTTTTCTTTGATAGATAATTTAATAAAGATAGTTTTTCTTCATTATTAATTTGTAACCCGTTTAATTCTACTAATATGCTAACAAGTTGGTTTATTGTATCAAATGGATCATAAATAGTTTCTTCTTGTAGTTTATTAAATGCATCAACTAAATTATAATCTTCAAGTAGTATTATAAAATTCTTATATATAGGACTATCATATAATGATATCTTAGTCTTATTTTCATAAGGGATACCATGTAAATTAAATACCTTATTTAAAATTAGCTCATATTCTTGCGGATAGTTATATATATAAATATTATTTAAAGATATTCCATTATTAACTAGACTACATATTTTTGAAGCTAAATTTGATACTTCTTCTTCAATAGTATTAAATGTATAATAACTGTGAGTAAAACTTTTAGTAATACTTTCTTCTAAATATGTATATGATACTTCTAAATTAGAAAGTATTGCTGTTAACTCTTGATCAATCTTATCATATCCATATATATATACAGTTTTATTTTTAAATAAGTATTTATAATAATGATTAAATTTTAAAAGCTTATTAACTTTTAAATCTTCGTAGATAGAAACTAATTTTTCTGTTTTTTTATTAATTGGTTTTATATTATGTAAATTATCAAGTATTTCTTCTGCAAGATCATAGTTATATCTATACTTTGTATAGATATAATGTATTGCTTTTACATCATAAGAAAAATAAGTGTTTTTCTGTAATTCTTGTTTTGTTATAAATTTAATATCTTTATAAATATATTTATTTGATTTTAACTCTACTAATGCATCTTTAATATTTGCAGGACAAATAATAATAGACTGATCTTTAATCATATTTAAATCGAGCATGAAAACACCTCCTTTTCTTTATACAATTATAACATAATTTTATGTTTATTTTATTAATTATGAAAAAAAAGAGTTAATAATTAATTATTAACTACTTGATCTTTTTTTATAATATAAAACTTAAAATAGTAATCTGTTGCTGTAGTATTTGTTGTTCTACCGTAATAAAATTCAGATACTCCATTTTCTTTTACATATAACTTTTCACTAGTGGACTCCCATAGTGGTTTACATGGGATGATTAATTTTAAGTTGATTATGTCATCAATTATTTCAATATTTACAATTTTAGATTTTACTACTTCATGCCAAGGCATCTCTAGCGATTCACCAGATATAAGTTCTATATTTTTTGAACCATATGATAATTCTAGACTTGGCATACCTTCTAAATCAAATACAAATGTGTATTCGTATCTTAAAAGATAATCACTTAAATCTTTCATAATCATCCCTCCAATTCTAGTGTTATTTTAACATAATTATATATATAAAACAAACAATTATATAAAAAAAGTGATTCAAAAGAATCACTTATTTTTATTCAAATTCAATTGTTGCAGGTGGTTTAGAAGTACAATCAAGAAGTACTCTATTAACACCTTTTACTTCATTTACAATTCTTCTAGAAATAACATCTAAAACATCGTATGGAATTTTTGCCCAGTCAGCAGTCATAAAGTCAGTAGTAGTTACTGCACGTAGTGCAACAGCATAATCATAAGTTCTTTCATCACCCATTACACCTACGCTTTGCATATTTGTTAATGCTGCAAAATATTGACCAAGTTGTTTATCAATTCCTGCTTTTTTAATTTCTTCTCTATAGATATAATCAGCATCTTGAACAATTTGAACTTTTTCTTTTGTTACTTCACCGATAATTCTTATTCCAAGACCAGGTCCAGGGAATGGTTGGCGGTAAACTAGGTATTCAGGAATTCCAAGTTCTAAACCAACTTTTCTAACCTCATCTTTAAATAAAAGTCTTAATGGTTCAATTATTTCATCGAAATCAACTACTGATGGAAGCCCACCTACATTATGATGTGATTTAATTGTTGCTGATTTTCCAAGTCCACTTTCGATTACATCTGGATAAATAGTACCTTGTACTAAATAATCAACAGAACCTATTTTCTTAGCTTCTTCTTCAAATACTCTAATGAACTCAGCTCCGATGATTTTTCTTTTTTGTTCAGGGTCAGTTACACCTTTTAATTTAGCATAGAATCTTTCTTGCGCATTAACTCTAATAAAGTTTAAATCATAATTTCCATTAGGACCAAATACAGCTTCAACTTCATCACATTCATTTTTACGAAGTAATCCATGATCTACGAATACGCAAGTTAAGTTTTTACCAACAGCTTTTGATAACATTACTGCAGCAACACTTGAATCAACACCCCCAGAAAGAGCACAAAGTACTTTTTTATTACCAATCTTTTCTTTTAATTGAGTAATACTTTCAGTTGCAAAGTCAGCCATTTTCCATGTACCAGAACAATTACATACATTATAAACAAAGTTTGATAACATCTTCATACCTTCAGTTGTATGAGCAACTTCAGGGTGATATTGAACAGCATAAAGTTTTTGTTCTTTATTTTCCATTGCAGCAATAGGGCAATTTGATGTATATGCAGTAATTGTAAAGTTTTCAGGAGCCTTAGTAATTAAATCTGTATGGCTCATCCAACATGTAGTATTTTCATTTACATCTTTAAATAATAATGAATTTTTATCAACATTAACTAACGTTTTACCATATTCAGATGTTGTAGCATGTTCAACTTTTCCACCAAGTACATGTGCCATAAGTTGAGATCCATAACAAATACCTAAAATTGGATAACCAAGATTAAACAATTCTTTATCACATAGTGGTGAATCACTTGCATAAACACTGTTTGGTCCACCAGTAAATATAATACCTTTGGGATTAAATTCTTTTATTTTATCAATTGACATATTATAAGGATGAACTTCGCAATAAACATTGCATTCTCTCACACGACGTGCAATTAATTGATTGTATTGTCCTCCAAAGTCTAATACTAAAATCTTCTCTTGTTTCATATATTCTAAAATAATCCTACTGTTTTTCCATCAATGACATCCATTTTATTAGCAGCTGGTTCTTTTGGTAATCCTGGCATTGTCATAATGTCTCCACTAAGTGCTACAATGAATCCTGCACCAATTGATGGTTTTAGTTCTCTAATGGTAATTGTAAATCCAGATGGTCTTGCAAGAAGTTTAGGATTATCTGATAATGAGTATTGCGTTTTAGCAATACAAATTGGAAGATTATCCCAACCATTTCTTTTAAGTGCAGCCATTTGATTTTTAGCTTGAGTTGTAAATTCTACACCATCAGCACCATAAATTTCTTTACAAATTGCAGCAACTTTATCTTTGATTGATAAAGCAACATCATAAATTGGTTTAAATTTTTCAGCACCATCGTTAATTTCAATTTCTTTAACTACTTTTTCAGCAAGTTCAATACCGCCATTGCTTCCTTTTGCAAATACTTCTGATAATGCAACAGGATGGTTATTTTCTTTAGCCCAATTTTCTAATGCTTTTACTTCATTTTCTGTATCTGTACCAAATCTATTAATTGCAACAACATATGGAAGATTATATTTTCCAATGTTTTCAATATGTTTTTCAAGGTTAGTAATACCTTTTAATAATGCATCAATATTTTCAGTAGCTAAATCTTTTTTGTCAACACCACCATGCATCTTTAAAGCTCTGATTGTTGCAACAATTACAACGCATGATGGATGAAGATCTGCCATACGACATTTAATATCTAAGAATTTTTCAGCACCTAAATCAGCACCAAAGCCAGCTTCTGTAATAACATAATCAGCCATTTTTAAAGCTGTTTTTGTTGCGATAACAGAGTTACAACCATGAGCAATATTTGCAAATGGTCCACCATGAATAAGTGTTGGTGTATGTTCTAATGTTTGAACTAAGTTTGGCATTAATGCATCTTTCATGATAAGTGTAATTGCACCAGTTGCTTTTAAATCATCAACAGTTACAGGTTTTTTATCATAAGTGTATGCAACAACCATTCTTCCAATTCGTTCTTTGAAATCTTCTAAACTTGATGCTAAACATAAAATTGCCATTACTTCACTAGCAACAGTGATATCGAAATGATCTTCTCTTGGTACACCATTTGTTGGACCACCAAGACCAATGATTACGTTTCTTAATGCTCTATCGTTCATATCTAAACAACGATGAAGAATAATTCTTGTTGGATCAATTCCTAGTTCATTTCCTTGTTGAATATGGTTATCAAGCATTGCAGCAATAGCATTGTTCGCAGTAGTGATTGCATGTAGGTCACCAGTGAAATGAAGGTTAATATCTTCCATTGGAATTACTTGTGCATAACCTCCACCAGCAGCACCACCTTTTACACCCATTACAGGACCAAAACTTGGTTCTCTTAGTGCAACAACAGTGTTTTTACCAATTTTATTCATTGCATCAGCTAAACCAATTGTTGTAGTTGATTTACCTTCTCCTGCTGGAGTTGGGTTAATGGCAGTTACTAGAATTAATTTAGCATCTTTTTTTGAACTATTTAATTTGTCAAGATGAATCTTAGCTTTATAGTTTCCATATAATTCTAAATCATCTTCTGTTAAACCTACTTTTTTTGCAATTTCAGTTATTTTTAATATTTTGGCTTGTTGAGCAATCTCTAAATCACTTAACATTTGAGTACCTCCCAATTATTTAATACCAAATAATAGATCGATATAAGTAGGCATTGGCCAATCTTTTTCATCTACTTTTGTCTCTAATGTATCAACAACTTCTCTTAAATCATTCATAAGAGATAGTACTTTATCTTTCCAAAGTTTTGCTTTTTCTAAATTATCAGCTTTCTTTGCTTTAACATTTTCTATTGCAAGTTCTAAATCTTTAATTCTTTTTTTCATAACAGTTAATAAATTAGAAAGTTCTAATACATCTTCTTTTATGAAATCAAAGTTAGCATTAATAACTGCTAAATTGTTTGCAGTTTGAGTTATTTTATTTAGATATGATAAACATGCAGGGAAGATTTGGTTCTTCGCAATTTTTAAAGCTGTACAAGCTTCTACTTGAATAGTTTTTGAATAACTATCAAGTAAGATTTCATATCGTGAGTTAATTTCAGATTCAGAGAAAACTCCAAGTGTAGTTAACATTTGTGTTGGTTTTTCTTCTTTTAATACTGTTATTGCATCAACTGTATTAGTTTTATTTGAAAGACCACGTGTTTTTATTTCTTTTTCCCATGTTTTTGAGTAACCATCACCTTCGAATATTACACGTTTGTGGTTAGTTAAAAACATCTTAATTACATCATGAGGAGCTTTTCCTTCTTTGATAAGGTTAGACATTTCTTTCATTGTTGCTGCAAGCATTGAATTTAACATTGTATTTGCTACAGCAATACTTTGAGATGATCCTACACCTCTGAATTCAAATTTATTTCCTGTAAATGCAAATGGGCTAGTTCTATTTCTATCTGTATTATCCTTTTGAAAATCAGGAATAACAGATACACCAGTTTGGAATCTAGCTTTCTTTATTTCATTTAATTCTTTACCTTCAATTAATGCATCGATTACTTCATTTAATGCATCACCTAAGAACATTGATATTGTAGCAGGTGGTGCTTCATTTCCACCAAGTCTATGATCGTTTCCAGGTGTTGCAATACTTAGTCTTAATAAATCAGCATAATCATCTACACCCTTGATAACACATGCTAAAGTTGCAAGGAATGCTAGATTATGCATTGGATCAGAACCAGGTTTAAATAGATTTACGTTTGTATTTGTAACACATGACCAGTTGTTATGTTTACCAGAACCATTTACGCCTCTAAATGGTTTTTCATGTAATAAGCATCTTAATCCATGTTTTTTTGCAATATCTTGCATTAATTGCATTAATAGGTGATTATTATCTGTAGTAATATTTACTTTACGATATATACAAGCAATTTCATGTTGTGCAGGAGCAGATTCATTATGTTTAGTTTTAGCTGGAATACCATATTTCCAAAGTTCATTATCTAGTTCTTTCATAAAATTAGAAATTTTAGTATTTATGTAACCATAATAATGACCTTCTAAATCTTGCCCTTTTGGAGGATTTGCACCAAATAAAGTTCTACCAGTTAGTTTTAAGTCTAGACGTCTTTCATAAAATTCCTCTGGAACTAAGAAGTATTCTTGTTCACTACCTACAAAAGATGTAACGCTAGTAACATCGTTTAAACCTAGAAGATTTAAAAGCTCTACTGCTTCTTTGTTTAATGCATCACAAGATTTTAGTAATGGAGTTTTATTATCTAATGATTCTCCAGTATATGCACAAAATAGAGTTGGGATATATAAAGAACCATCTTTTACAAATGCAGGTGATGTACAATCCCATGCAGTATAACCTCTTGCTTCAAATGTTGCACGAAGACCACCAGATGGAAAACTTGATGCATCAGCTTCACCTTTTCTTAGTAATTTACCATTAAATGATAAAATTGCTTTATCATTTTCTAGTTCTAAGAATGCATCATGTTTTTCTGCAGTAAGATTAGTTAGTGGAGCAAACCAGTGTGTAAAGTGAGTTGCACCAAGTTCAATAGCCCAATCTTTCATTGCATCAGCAATAATTGCTGCACATTCTTTTGATAATGTTTCTTTATTTTCTAATGACTTTCTAAACTCAAGATAAGTTTCTTTAGGAAGTCTTTCTTTCATCACATCGTCGTTAAATGTATAACAACCATAATGTGATAATAAATTATCTTTGTTCATAAAATTCACCTATTGTGTTGTTTTATCTTTTAATACTACATCATGTGCTCCACCTTCAATAATACTTGTAGATGAAACTAATGTTAATTTAGCCTTTTCTTGTAATTCTTTAATTGTTAGTGCTCCACAGTTACACATTGTAGATTTAACTTTTGCAAGTGATACTGCAACATTATCTTTTAATGGTCCAGCATATGGAACATAAGAATCAACACCTTCTTCAAATGATAATTTCTTATCTCCACCTAGATCATAACGTTGCCAGTTTCTTGCACGTGCACTACCTTCGCCCCAATATTCTTTCATATATTGGCCGTTAATTTTAACTGTATTTGTTGGTGATTCATCAAATCTTGAGAAGTATCTTCCAAGCATTACAAAATCTGATCCCATTGCAAGTGATAAAGTAATATGATAATCGTGAACAATACCACCATCAGAACAGATTGGTACATATATACCAGTTTCTTTAAAGTATTCATCACGAGCTTTTGCTACTTCAATTGTTGCAGTTGCTTGACCACGTCCGATACCTTTAGTTTCTCTTGTGATACAAATAGATCCACCACCGATACCAACTTTGATAAAGTCAGCACCGCATTCAGCTAAGAATCTAAATCCATCTGCATCAACTACGTTACCTGCACCAACTTTTACTTTATCACCATATTTATTTCTAATCCATTC
>JAEIGA010019195.1_pt1 | contig 10429 bp, 7 predicted proteins | sample 9270691 | NCBI WGS metagenome assembly JAEIGA01 (sample SAMN17057246, study PRJNA624740) | gut metagenome | biome: biome; isolation source: fecal sample | host: Bos grunniens | place: China: Xizang | collected 2019
AATCCTGCATTGCATCGGCAGGTACAACAAATATTGGAACAAAACAAAGAAGAACGACACTTGCGCGGAGGCGAAGCTACCAAGCAAAAATATCTCTTGAAGCTCGAGCAAAATAAGCCGCTTTAACACAAACGGCAAAATTTCTCTTTTTCTGTTCTCCGTTTGATACAAAATTTGCATTTTGTATAATAGCACGTATTGCAGGAGGATACGTATATCTTGCTCTCTGCCTGATGTCACAACGGATTTTGGGCGCAATAAACAAAAAAGACGTCGGAAATTTGTGTAAAGTAACAAAAGATATTTTTCTTTCAAAAAGCTCTTTCTTTTTTAGCAAAAGTATGTTACAATATTGTTAACATTATATGGATGTCCGTTAAGGAGGATTTTTAACCATGGCTATCAAAATGCGTATCCTGTGCACGGCAGGAAAAAAGAAACTGACCAATATTGCAAACATGATCAAGGCTGAATACGAGCTGAGCATCAACTCGGTGGATAAGATCCCGCCCGCATATTCTTGCGATAAAGAGCGCGTTGTTATTTTGGCACTCAGCGGCAAGGGCGACGTTCCGGATGATCTGCGCTTGTTCTGCAAGGAGCTGACCAAGGCTCGCGCTGCCAACGTTGCGCTGCTGGTTGAAGGAAACGCTGCTTTTGCAGATGCTGTCAAGGCAATTTTGAAGGACGCCGGCACCAATGTTATCGAGGATACCATGTTTATCAAGCCCGGACTTCCCTTCCTCTCCGGCATCAAGCCCGAGGAGCAGGCTGCTATTCTGGATTGGGTCAAGAAGACGACCGAGAATCTGCAGTAATTTGAATTTTTCGCCGTGAATACCCTTTATGTGGTGTTCACGGCGCTTTTTTGCAAGCTTTTATAACCAAAGACGATACCGCCACATAACCCTGCAGCGGTATCGTCTCGTTTTTTATTTATCCCTTGCGCAATACAAGCTCAGCCTTATGCTTATCTACCAGCGTATGGATGCGCTTTGCAGGATCAAGCAGACTGCTGATGGTAGCGTCGTGATTGAGCGTGTCGATCAGATATGCCACGTATTTGCACATATTGACCTCGGTGTACCAAGGTTTGGTCAGAAGCTCGGGACGACGGTAGGTCAAATTGGTCGTGAAAATACGATCAATAATGCCATCGGCGTGCGCCTGATCGAACTTGTCGCAGCCCTCCGTGAACAAGCCGAAGGTGGTGAAGCTGAAGATTCTTCTGGCACCCTTGTCCTTGAGCTGCTTGGCTACGTCGATCAAAGAATCGCCGGAGGCGATCATATCGTCAACGATGATAGCATCCTTGTCAACAAGATCCTTGCCAAGGTACTCATGCGCCTCGATCGGATTTCTTCCGTTGATGACGACAGAATAGTTGCGGCGCTTATAGAACATACCGATATCCAGTCCCAAAACGGAGGAATAATACATCGAGCGCTGCATTGCACCCTCATCGGGCGAGATCATCATCAAATGATCCTTCTCGAGCTCAATATCCGGATATGCGCGTACCAAAGCCTTGATCATCTGATACGTAGGCTGTACGTTGTCAAAGCCATGCAGCGGGATGGCGTTGGAAATTCTGGGGTCGTGTGCGTCAAAGGTCAGCACATTGGAAACGCCCATCTGTACCAGCTCCTGCAGCATCAGAGCGCAGTCAAGCGACTCGCGGGAGGAACGCTTATGCTGGCGACCCTCGTAAAGCATGGGCATGATAACGGTAATTCTTCTTGCCTTACCTGCAATTGCGGCGATGATACGCTTCAGATCTGCAAAATGATCATCAGGACTCATCGGAACAGTCATGCCGTACATCTTGTAGCTGACGCCGTAATTGAAAACGTCGGCATAAATGTAAACATCGTGACCACGCATGGAAGAATGCAGCATTCCCTTTGCCTCACCCGTTCCGAATCTGGGACAATCGGCGCTGACGACATAGGTGTCCTCTCCCGAATGTCTGCGCCATTCCTTGAGATAATAATCTACCTGAGCAACAAACTGCTCACTTCCTCTCATGCCTATGACGCTAAGCTCTGCAATTCCATCTTCAATCATTTCGTGTCTTCCTTTCATATACCGTCAAATCGTTTCAACTGCCGCCTCATCAAACGCGCAACCGCAGTTCTGTATATAGTATAACATAAAACGACAAAAAAGTAAAGACCTATTTTCAAAAAAGAACATGACCGAATTTACAATTCTTTGACGCTATTTTTGTGCGATTTGACATAAAGCAAGAAATTTCAGCCGATCAACGATCGATCAAGGGCTTTCGTGTCTTCCCTTTTCTGAATATTCTCGGTTTCATCTACGCTTGCGAGGACAAAAGAATTTTCTGCGATAATCGTACACTTTTGAAAGCAAGCCTCCAGATCCTGCAACACATCCATGACAGTGCATGGGGTCACCTCTCCCTTGGTCAGCGTGTGATAAATTTCCGTTGCGGCGTCATGATCACTGCCAAGTGAAACACATATGAAATCCTTATGATGCGTTGCACAAAGGAAATATTCATCGGTCAGCTCTGCTGCATTCGCCTTGGCGAACATACGGTAAGTAATACGGTGTGCCTTTTGTAAATGCACTGTTTGTGTCATGGTGGTTTTCAACTCCTTAGTTATTAAAATTTTAACTGTCTCATCGTGTCATTTTCGACAGGTATATTATACCATAAAATTTTGCGGGAGGTCGTTCGGGGTTAGGAACTTTCTTGGTTATATTTCACATTTGCATTCATCAATATCACGAAGTAAGTTAATATTGTTTTATGTATAATTAAACGCTTTCTACATGTTTCGCGCAAGTATTCATGTATAGAGTGAATGCATACATATTTTGTTAATATTTCGGTTACAAATTATTTACAACTTCGTTGTTTGGTTTTGCGTTGTATACAAAGTTATTATTTTCATTGTTTCTCAATTTACCTTGTAAATTCAATATATTTTTTCGCGTTTTTATCGCATCAAAATAATATTCGACTTGCAAAATATTTTTCGTATCAATTTGCATAAATGGATGTACATTGTAGACAAATCGAAAGGATAATTTCAAACAAAAAAAGCACTCATTTCAAAAACGAGTGCTTTTTTGTTGATCACTTATTGAAAGGGTATATTGTCTGTATCAAACCATTCTTGCTCCCATGCAGCAATGCGATCGAGCAATTCGTCGGTGCGCAGGCGATCCACGGCGTACGCGCGTCTTAAAAGATCAATCGGAATACAATCATCATACTTATCAAATACAGGAATCTCTCCCTGCTCCACCAAAGAAAAGGGATCAATCCCCTGCTCTCTTGCAAGCTCTGCAAGCTTGGCAACAAACTCTTGACCGTTCGTGGCCTCCATCTTGAAGGTGATAAAGCAGCACCCCTCATATTCGATACCCGAGATGCGCAATTCCTGCGCATGCTTTTTGATCAGCTTGCGGCAAGTTCTGAACGAGCGAGTTCCAAGCCAAGGAAACAAGCACCAGGAATAACCGCCCAAATGAACCAAGGAGCGTTCAAGCATTCCTGTGTTTCTCGCCGTGTGCCGTGCAATTTCCAACCGCACGCGCGCATTATCCTTAAGGTACGGATACACGGTATCCTCCTGCAAAACGCGTTTCATGCGCTCCAGAATCTTTGTGTGGATCTCTCCGTAGTCTCCGGGCCAGGAAATTTCCATTTTGCCGTCAACGCTGTGGACATAGATCAGCTTGTGAGAAATATCGACCTCCTCGACCTCCCAAACGCGTCCTGCCAAAGCGAATCGATCTCCTACAGGAGGCGGGGCTGTAATGGTGCCGATTTCATCCGATCCGCAGCGTACCGTATAGTCCTCGCTATCCTTGAAAACCGCGTAAAACTTAAAGGATTTGATCAGCTGCTCGCCGCGAAGACCGACGATCAGACCTTTTTCCTCGGTCATTTCCAAATAGTCCTGTTGGACCATGGAAATGATCAAAGAACGGTAATCTTCTTTGTCTACAGCCGCAAACGGTGGCAGCGCCAAAATACGTTCGGCAAGTCTTTTGGGTGTCAGCTCACCCGACGCAGCAAGCGTGCTGAGCGTTTGATGGAACAAAAGGCTCATGGGCATCTTACGCAGCCACGGCGGCTCGATAAAGCGTTCCTCAATGTACAGCTGCACAATGGCAATGGCACGCAAGAGCTCCCACGGCATCAACTGCGGCAGCGGTGTATTCGGCAGCGGACTTTCCTCTCGAAAAACCATCATCATCTCCGGCGGCTGACCACGACGTCCCGATCGTCCGAGACGCTGCAAAAAGGAGGAAACGGAATGCGGAGATTGGCTCTGCAGTACGCGCTCCAACCGTCCAATGTCAATGCCAAGCTCCATCGTTACCGTGGCGCACGTTACCGCGTGAAAGTCCTCGTCCTTCATCTTCATCTCGGCTTCTTCGCGAATGGAGGCCGACAGGTTTCCGTGGTGGATCAAAAAAATATCCTGCTCTCCACGACGCTTGGCGATCTGACGGAAGGTAGCCGTCAGGTATTCGGTCTCCTCACGGGAATTGGAAAACACCAAGGATTTCTGCCCGGTAACGCAATCGTACATATACTCATAGCCTGCATCAAGCTCGGCCATCTTTGCCGGCAGGGGCTTGTCCGGAGCATCAGACTGCGTCATCAATGGCTGCTGATCGATCGCGACGGAATTGGTCTCCGTTGGTCTTTGAAAGCTCGGACGAACATCCTGCTTTTCGTTGAGATTCTGAATATAAAAATGTTCCATACCGAGGCGCCAACGAATTTTACCTTCCTCAAACAGTGGAACGTCAATCGGCTTTTCCGAATTGCCGCACAGCCAAGAAGCGGCGCGCTGTGCGTCACCGATCGTTGCCGAAAGACCGACGCGGCGTACCTCATGCCCGATCAGGCGAGTCAAGCGCTCGATCTGACAAATGATCTGATTTCCGCGATCCGAGCCTGTGAGCGTGTGGATCTCATCGATCACAATATATCGCAGATCGTAAAACAAGCGCACTATATCGTTGGATCGATTCATCAGCATCGACTCCAGGGATTCCGGTGTGATCTGCAGAATACCGCGCGGAGTTTCCAACAGCTTTTTCTTATGTGACATGGCAACGTCGCCGTGCCAATGCGTCACGCGGATGCCGCTCTCGTCCAAAAGCTCGTCCAAGCGATTGAACTGATCATTGATCAGACTCTTTAAGGGCGCAACATAGATCACACCAACGCTTTGCGGTGGATTTTCCCAAAGATCCGCAATGATGGGAAAGAAGGCTGCCTCGGTCTTACCGCTGGCAGTTCCCGATGTCAGAAGCAGATGATGGTCGGTAAAGAACAGCGTTTCGGCAGCTGCCATCTGAACGGCACGCAACGTTTCCCAGTTGTGGCGATAAATATATTCTCGGATAAAATCCGGAAAGCGCTCAAAAATCTCTGCAACATCGTGCTTTTTTTCTGTGATAAGACCTTCCATGACGTTCTCCTTTCAGACAGATTAAAAATCGATATCCTCCGGACGGAAGATGGGACGCTCCTGTTTTGTCTCTGCTACATTTACCGTGAGGGTCGCATTTGAAACCACTTGCTTCTCCTCTTCCGTAGTCCTTAAGGTTACGATTTTCTCGACAATTCCCGCAAAGGTTGCTTCTTCATTCTGCAACAGAATATTAAGCAGTGTCATATAGTCGCGCAGCATCTCGCGAGGCGTGATCATGCTGTCAGCACCGGCGCGAGAGAGGCAGATCTTCAAAAACTGCTGCATCTCATCATCCGTAATACGAGCATTCCACTGATAATACTGCGAATACAGCTTGGTGATACGCACAATCAATGCCAAAAGCTCATCATCACTCAAACGGCGCAGACGAATGACAGGGCCGATCAGGTTCTTATAACCATCCAAGGTAAATCTGCTGTCGCACAGGCGGCTGCGCAGCGCTTCATAGCTGAAAAGACCTCTGCGATTGTCTTCCAAAAACTGCGGTGTTCCACCCAGGACAAGCTCCAGTCCCGGTGCGCGGCCTTGCAGAGTATCATTAAACATGGACAGGATCTTTTCATAGTTATTCTCGCGGCTGACACGATTGACGATCTTATACAGATTGACACATTCGTCGATAAATACAACCAAGCCACGATATCCCATCAAGCGCACAAGTGCCGCCCAGAGCTTGAGAAAATCATACCAGTTGTCGTCATCAATAATGGTGGAAACGTGAAAACCAAGCGTATTTTTCGCTTCGGTCTTGGTGGAATACTCTCCGCGCAACCAACGCAAGCAGGCGCTCTTACGTTCCTCGTTTTCCAAAGAATTTTCTCCACGCCATGCGCGATAATAAGCCGTAACAACCTTGGTAAAATCAAAGCCGCCGACCAAGAACTCTACCTGGCGCAGCTGCTCAAACACCAGCGCATTCATACGCTCGTCAAAGAGCACCGTGTCCGGCTCGAGTCCTTCCCTTTGCAGCTTGTCCTGCAGCGTAGTCAGCCAGCGTGCCAAAATACGCGGCAGAGCCCCGCCGTCCGGTGAGGCTTTGGACGCGAGATTCTTCATCAGCTCGCGATAGGTAGCCACACCGCTGCCTCCTGTTCCGTACAAGCGGCGCTCGGGAGAGAGATCTGCGTCAGCGGTGATAAAATCGCGCTCCAGGGCAAATCCTCGGATCAGTTGCATCAGAAAGCTCTTACCGCTTCCGTAGCGTCCGACCAAAAAGCGCATTCCGCCGCCACCCTCGCTGACGGATTCAAGATCGGAAAGCAGCGCAGCAATCTCATCTTGCCTGCCTATAGCAATATACGGAGCCCCTGCACGCGGCACAACGCCGGCAGAAACGGATGCCAGGAGCGATCCGAGAATGCGACGCGGAACCGTTTCGGAAATATTCTTTTTACTATTTTCACTTATCATAAATACGTATACCCTTCCTTGCTTTTAGGTATCCTTTACTCTGCTTGATCGAGCAGTGCTTGTGCCTGCTCCAAATAATCCTCGATGACGAAAAATGCACCGCCGTCGCCCTCCTCCAGCAAAATGTCCCCCAAAAGATCAACGGCGAGCTCATTGATAGCATCAGCCATTGTTTCGGGCATTTTTCCGATGGAACGACAAAAGGCAAGTTGACCTTGGGCATCTTGCTTGATGGCAAAGCGCAAAAATTGCTGTAGCGCACTCTCAAGTGAATTTTCTTCTGTTTGTGCTGCCGTGACCGGCGCTTCAGCCGTGACACACTGATCGGTAACGGGTTCATCGTCGTGATCTGCTTTACTATTCATGGGGACGAGCAGCTCATCAGCAGGCTCTTCGGGCTGATCCTCAAAGGCATCGACCAGTCGCTGCGTCGTTGTCCAGGAAGCCTGCTCTATTCGCGCAGCTTCCTTGGTTGACATTTCCGTGTTCGGCAGATCATACAGCTTTTCATATTCGGGACGAACGACCGCTTCCAGTGTTTTTCCTGTGCTTTTTGGGAATGCCTGCGCAAAATACCCGTTAAGAATGACCTTGATTGGATCCGGAAGTGCGTAAATCGAAAGCTTGGACTTATAGCCCAGCACCTGCCGCAGCTTGTTCTCGGCGTATTTGATCACGTCCGTAATAAAAAAGCGCAGCTCATGCGAGCGAGAGAAAGAGCGATATCTGACCTCGATCTTATTCTTGACGCGATGGGAGCAAAGCGCGCCCACAAAGGTGTCTCTGGTCACTGTGGTCGTCTGCATTTTGATCTGCGAAAACAGTGAGTTATCCTGCGTGATCGAGCGCAAGACAGCAGAAAGCGCTTGGGGAATGTGAAAATCAAAGACTTCGGCTGCTTGTTTGGATGATTGGTACACGCGGCTCTTTTTATAATCGTAATTGGAGCAGCATTCCAAATAGACAAACGCATCGTCGCGCGCTGTTTGATCTGCATCGTGATGCACGTAAAATTCCCGCAGCTGCGCAACAGACAGAAGTTTTCGCATCTCATCGCCAAGATATGCCGCCGGGACAGGGAGACGATGCAACAAGCAATAATCGCAGATCCACTCGCAAACATAACGGTCAAGTAACGGATAATCCGCCCGATAGTTGATCCAAATGCGGCAGAGCAATTCGATTCCCTTGGTGGGCGGAATCAAATCGGGTAAATTGATGATCTCAAATAACAAAAGAAAGATATAGCTGTGCTCGGTACGTGGGTATTCCCCTTTGCGGATCAGATCGCGAAAATAAAGATACCAAGCCAATTGTGCGCGGTTCATCTGATCATATTGCGGCATATAGGAGAAAAAAGATACAGGGTCACATTTTTCGCCCTTGCGTCCAAACAAATCCCGCGCCATTTGGCAGAAACGCTCATAATACGGAAAATGCGTTCTCCACGGGAGAATGGTTACCTGCTCTATGAGGGGATGCTGTGGAGCATACACGATGGGATCAGGCGTGGGAGCTTGTACGGGCGCTTTAGATGGCGCAGGAACGCTGCCGGCGCGTGGGGGCAAGCGATGTACAGCCTCCGCATTGTGTTCGCTTACAACCGTTTTTTTGGCGTCAGTGGGTGCTTGCGTGAGCGGCAAGGTGCTCTTTGCCTTTTCCGGCAATTCGATCTCGGTTACAGAGGTGTCAAATCGTCTGCTCGACTGCGTACGATCGTTTTTTGGACGGGGTGCTAACGAAGAAATATCCCAAAAATCATCCAGTTCTTCTTGACGTGATTTTTGCTTATCGTCTACATCCTTGTACATCTTGGCGCTCCTTTCATCAAATCGTTATCATAATATTATATCACAAGAATTACCCCTTGTCAATCACTTTGCAACAATTGTAACTTGTGTCAAACAAAAAAAGTCGTACGTTCCGAAGAACATACGACTTTTCAAGAAAGGACTTATTCCATATGTGCGCGAATTGCCTTGAGGAATTCCAGGCTGTTGACCGCGGTAACGTTGGTTCCGGCCTCGACAAGACCGACGAGGTCCTTGGTCATAATACCGTCATTCAGCGTATCAATGCAAGCCTTCTCCAGCTTGTCTGCAAATGCCATCAGCTCAGGCAGCTCATCAAACTCGCCTCTCTTGCGCAAAGCACCCGTCCAAGCGAAAATGGTTGCCATGGGGTTGGTGGAAGTCTGCTCACCCTTAAGATAACGATAGTAGTGGCGTGTAACCGTACCGTGTGCGGCCTCGTATTCATAGTTTCCATCGGGAGACACCAATACGGAGGTCATCATGGCAAGCGAACCGAAGGCGGTGGAGACCATGTCACTCATAACGTCACCGTCGTAGTTTTTGCATGCCCAGATAAAGCCGCCCTCACTGCGGATAACACGTGCGACCGCATCATCGATCAAGGTATAGAAATACTCAATACCAAGCTCCTCAAACTTTGCCTTGTAGCTCTCGTTATAGATCTCCTCGAAGATCAGCTTGAAGGTCTGATCGTACTGCTTGGAGATGGTATCCTTGGTAGAGAACCAGAGGTCCTGCTTGGTATCGATGGCGTATTTGAAGCAAGAGTGAGCAAAGGCACGGATAGAGGTGTCCTTGTTATACTGACCCTGCAGCACACCGGGGCATTCAAAATCGTAGATGGTCTGACGCTTTTCGTTGCCGTTCTTATCGGTAAATACCAATTCTGCTTTACCCTCGCCCTCAATACGGAACTCGCTGGCCTTATAGACATCACCGTAAGCATGACGAGCGATGGTAATCGGCTTCTTCCAGTTGCGAACGACGGGCTTGACGGAATCGATCAGAATCGGAGCGCGGAAGACGGTACCGTCAAGCACAGCACGAATGGTGCCGTTGGGGCTCTTCCACATCTCGGAAAGATTATACTCCTCAACACGCTGCTTGTTGGGCGTGATGGTGGCGCACTTGACAGCAACGCCGTATTTCTTATTTGCAAGGGCTGCCTGCATGGTGACCTCATCCTTGGTGCGCTCACGCTCGGGCAGGCCAAGGTCGTAATACTCGGTCTTAAGATCGACGAAGGGCAGGATCAGCTCGTCCTTGATCTGCTGCCACAGAATTCGGGTCATCTCGTCGCCGTCCATCTCGACCAGCGGCGTTTTCATTTGAATTTTTGCCATGATATATCAATCTCCTTTTATCAATCAGTTATTACCTGCGTCGCGGGTGTATTTGAGCAAGCCACCTGCCTTGAGCATTGCCTGCTGGCGCTCGGAGAACGAGCCGCACAGCTTGATGCTCTCTCCGGTCGTTTTGTTGATCATGGTAGCCTCACCGGTAACGATGGCATCATACAGACCAACCAGCTCAAGCTCGTCGCCCTGCGTCAGCTTGTCATAATCGTCGGGATCAGCAAAGGTCAGCGGCAGAATGCCTGCGTTGATCAGATTTGCAACGTGAATACGTGCAAAGCTCTTGGCAACAACAGCACGAACGCCGAGATACAGGGGAACCAGCGCAGCGTGCTCGCGCGAGGAGCCCTGACCGTAG
>JAEIGA010019196.1_pt1 | contig 10429 bp, 8 predicted proteins | sample 9270691 | NCBI WGS metagenome assembly JAEIGA01 (sample SAMN17057246, study PRJNA624740) | gut metagenome | biome: biome; isolation source: fecal sample | host: Bos grunniens | place: China: Xizang | collected 2019
GCGGATGCTTTATCCACGGCTTTGTTCCTGCTGCCTCTGGAAGAAGGAAAGGCCCTGGCTCAGCAATGCAATGTTCATGTCTTCTGGGTGGATGCCCAGGGGAAGGAATACATGACCCCCGGTTTTGAAGAAATTATGAGAACCTAGAGGTGAAGCTATGAAACGCCTGTTTTTTGGAGGAATCCATCCAAAATATAACAAAGAAATGTCCACTGTGGGCAAGGAGCTTCGGACCATTGCTCCGGCCCGGGTGGTGATCCCCATGCAGCAGCACATCGGCGCTCCCTGTACCCCTCTGGTCCAGGTGGGGGACTCGGTGAAGCTGGGCCAGAAGATCGGAGATGGAGAGGGCCTGTGTGTCCCGGTCCATGCCTCCGTATCCGGCAAGGTCATTGCCATCGAGCCCCGGCCCCATACCTCCGGCCGGGAGGTGCTGGCGGTGGTCATCGAAAATGACTTTCAAGACACCGCCGTGACCGCCCCCATCCCGGAAACCAAGGAGCAGATCTTGTCTTCCATCCGGGAGGCAGGCATCGTGGGCATGGGCGGCGCAGCCTTCCCGGGCAACGTCAAGGCCCTGTCCGCCATGGGCAATGTGGATACGGTGATTGCCAACGCCTGTGAGTGCGAGCCTTATATTACCGCCGACGACAGCTTGCTCAGAACCGACCCGGAGCAGGTGTTGGAGGGCATGATGATCCTCAAAGAACTGCTGACGCCCCAGCGTTTGGTGCTGGCGGTGGAGGATAACAAGGCCGAAGCCATTGCCAAGCTGGAGGCGCTGCTGCCCCAGTACCCGGCGGTGGAGCTGAAGGTCCTGCCCACCCGGTATCCCCAGGGTGCGGAAAAGCAGCTAATCCAGTCCGTTACCGGAAGACAGGTCCTGCCCGGCCAGCTGCCGGTGAGCGTGGGCTGTGCGGTGTTTAATGTGTCCACCTTTGCCGCCATTTTCCGGGCGGTGCGCCGGGGCACGGCCTTGACCCGGAGAATCGTCACCGTGTCCGGCGAGGCCATCGATACCCCCCGGAACTTCATCGTCCCCATCGGCACGTCCTTCCATGATCTGCTGGAGGCCGCCGGTGGCCTCAACGAAAAGACCGAGCGTGTCATCAGCGGCGGCCCCATGATGGGCTTTGCCCAGAGTGATCTCAGCGTGCCGGTGATCAAGGCCACCAACTCTGTTTTGTGCCTTTTGAAGGACAAAAACGGTGTGGCGGAAAACCCGGTGTGCCTGCGCTGCGGCAAATGCGTGGCAGTCTGTCCCATGAAGCTGCAGCCGCTGTATATGTACCGCTTTACCAACGCCGGGGAGCTTGCGGAATTAAACCGTTTGAACCTGATGGACTGCATGGAGTGCGGCTGCTGCTCCTTTACCTGCCCCGGAAAGCTGCCCCTGGTGGAAACCTTCCGAAAGGGCAAGAAACTGTTAAGGGAGGCCAGTGCAAAATGAAATTGACCGTTGCATCCTCTCCCCATATTCGGGGGAATTTCAAGACCAGCCGACTGATGCTGGATGTGGTCATTGCGTTGCTTCCGGCCCTGGCCGTAGGCACGTGGGTTTTGGGACTTCGGGCGCTGCTGGTGGCCCTGGTCTGCGTCACAGCCGCTCTGGCTTCGGAGTGGCTGTACGGCCTGGTGACCCGGGGCCGCAATACCGTCATCGATTGCTCCGCCTTGGTCACCGGACTGCTGCTGGCCATGACCCTACCCCATACCGTGCCTCTTTGGCAGGCAGTGCTTGGCAGTGTCTTTGCCATTGTGGTGACCAAGGCCCTTTGCGGCGGCCTGGGCCAGAACGTTTTTAATCCTGCCCTGGCGGCCAGAGCCTTTTTAATGCTGATCTACCCGGTGGGTCTGACCCGGTATCTGGGCGTAGACGGCGTCAGCTCTGCCACCCCTCTGCACCACATGGTCATGCCGGCGCTGCCGGAGGAAAGTCTGTTGGATATGTTCCTGGGTAACTGCCCCGGCTCCATCGGGGAACTGTCGGCTCTGGCGCTGCTGGCCGGCGGCGTGTACCTGGTCTGCCGGAAGGTGATCTCTCCCAGAATTCCTCTGGCCTACCTGGGTACTGTGGCGGTGCTGACGCTGGTGTTCTACAAGACGGAAGCCCCGGTGCAGTGGATGCTGTACAGCCTGCTCAGCGGCGGCGTGATGCTGGGTGCCGTCTTCATGGCTACGGACTACGCCACTTCGGCTGCTACTGCCAAAGGCCAGCTGGACTACGGCCTGGGCTGCGGTGTGCTGACGGTGGTCTTCCGCTACTTCGGCCTGTTCCCGGAGGGCGTTACCTACGCCATTTTGCTGATGAACGCCCTGGTCTGGATCATTGACCGTTACACCGCCCCCCGCCGCTTCGGCACCAAGAAAGGAGGCGCAGCAAAATGAAAAAGACTGTCTTTCTGCCGCTGATTGCCATTGTTCTCATGGCAGGGATCCTGCTGGGCCTTACCTTTGGCTTGAAGGGCATTGCCACAGCCAACGCTCAAAAAGAGCATCTGAACATGATGAAGACTCTGTTACCCGGCAGCGAAACCTTCACTCTGGAGCCCTATACCGGGGAGGATGCCAATATCCGCTCCGTCCATAAGGCTGAAAACGGCTTTGTCATCGAAACGACCACCCAGGGCTACGCCGATGAGCTGGTGATGCTCATTGCCGTCAGCAACGAGGGTAAGGTCAAGGGCCTGGTGGTTCGGGAAAGCCACGAAACCTGGGGCCTGGGGAACAAGGCTCTTTCGGATTGGAAGTACCTTTCTCAATATTTGAACACCCAGGGGGATGCACAGATAGGGGAGAATGTGGATGCCATCACCGGTGCCACCGTTACCTCCAAGGCCATTACCCGTTGCGTTAATTCCGCTGTTGCTTACGTCACCGGTACTGATACGGACTCCGGTGCCACATCCTGGGGAGGTTGAGCCATGAAAAATAACAAATACTTCCTCAATACCGCTCTGGCGGTGATCCTGGGGGTGACGCTGGCGGCCTGTGTGCTGCTGCGAACCTTCCTCCCGGCCATCATCCTGCCCCGGCTCAGTATCCCCAACATGGTGCTGCTGTCCCTGGTGGCTCTGCTGGCAGAGCATTATATTGCGAAGAACACCCGGCGTTGCTGGGTTTGTGTGGCACTGCTGTCCGCTTTGACCTTCGGCTTACTGCCCTGGACGGCTTCTCTTGCCGGGGTTGTGGAGGCACTGAAGCTGACAGCCATTGGCGGCATTACCTTCACGGCCACCACCTGGCTGTATAGCTCCATCCTAAACCGCATTGCCACCGGCCCTGTTGCCAAAGCTGCTCCCGTGCTCAGCGCTTTGGGCCTGTACCTGGCCAGCCAGTGCTTTATGGGAATTGTGTAATTATCGTTATGTAAAAAAGAACCTCAGACCGTCCCTTTTGGGGGTCTGAGGTTCTTTTGTTTAAATTGTTAGATCAGCTTGTAATCCTCCAGGAAGTGGGCTCTGATCCGCATGTAGTCCGTGGTGCCCATGATGCCGTTTTGGTCAACGTCTGCGGCGTAGACCTCGACGGTGTTCATGGAGTAAGCGCCCAGGAAGGCGGCTTTGACACGCATATAATCCGTAACATCCACACAGCCGTTTCCGTCCACGTCGCCCAGGACGATCACGGTCACGGTATCCACGCACTTGTTGCCCTGGTACAGGTTCAAGGTAGCGCCGGTGCCCACGATGTCGGAGTCGGTGATGGCCTTTCCGTTTCCGTCCCGCACGGTCAGACCGGAATTGCTGAACTGAGCCAGCAGCGTACTGACGGTGGTGCCCGTTTCCACAGCCTGCAGAAGACCTTCTTCAATGGTATAAGAGGAGGTATTCTTCAAAGCGATCTGCTCGGTTTCCGGCTCCTCGGGGATCACCGGATCATCGGGAATCACCGGTTCATCCGGCTCCTCCGTGGAGGGGTCTTTTACCTCCACCGTATCCAATACCACCTGGGTCTGGTTGCCGCCTTTGTCCACGGCGTAGATGTGGGTGATGTATTGGCCGCCTTCAAAATTGTGGCTGGAGGCCTTGACCTGGAAGGTATAGGTATTTCCGTTTTTGGTGCCCGTTTGGGTGTTCATGAAGTTTTCTGCCAGATCATCCTGCCCGTTGGCCACGGTCCAGGTGGGGAAGACCACCTTACTGACCCCCCAGTTGTCCGTTACCGTACAGGAAACGGTATAACCATTGGAGGAAATGTTGGTGATCTTTGCATTGGTGACCACCGGAGCATCATGGTCATAGGCCTCGATTTGGGCGTTGATGCCGTGACCGGCGTAATGCCTGGCGCACATGTAATAGTCCCCGGGCCAGGTCTTGGCCACGTCGGGCACGATATACCAATAGTAGTTGGGATCAAAGGTCAAGCTGGCCCGACGGCCTTCGTAGATGCCGGTCTCCACATAATGCTTTAGGTAGTTCTCCTTGAAGCTGGCGGCCACATCGGGGTACTTTTTCGTATAATACGAGCCGTCAAAGAGGGCAGAGGACTTCCGGTATTCCTTATAGCCGGAGGTAATAAAGTGCTTGTAGAGCTTTTCGTAATTGGTTCCGTAGGCGGCCTTCAAGTCCGGGTTGTTGTTCAGATAGAAGCCCAGGTCCAGAATGGTGCTGGAGGGACGGCCTTCCTTGATGCCGTGGTTCTTCCAGTGTTCCTTCAGCTGAGCATCGGTCATGCCGGCCAGGTCTTTGTTCCGGTCACGGTAGACCATCACGTCGAAGCAGGCCTTTTCGACCCAGGTCTCCTGCTCGTAATCCAGCCAGGGGACCATGCCGTGGTAGTTCCACTTGCCACCGGAAACGCCGTTGCGGCTTCGGTTGCCGTACTTGTCGATCTGGGAAACGGTGATGGCCCAGACGTTCCAGCCGGCGGTACATTCGATGACCTGGCCGTTGCCCACGTAGTAGCCGGTGTGGTTGTCCTTATACAGCCACTCACCGGGGACCAGGTCAGAAAAATCCGTACTGCAATTGGGGGCCTCCATGACGATGGACAGGCCATCCCAGTCACCCAGGCCGCAGCTTGTGTCCATGGAAGCGTGGTGGCCCACGGTATAGTTATTGACAATGTCACCCTTGGTCCAGATAATGGCCTTACCCAAATTCCAGCAGTCAAAGTAGATCACGCTGCCGTCGTAGTAGCCCAGATTATAAGGGTATACGTTTCTATAAACATTGGGTCTGTTATAGGCTGTCCACAGGCAATCAACAAACTCATCGGCAGTCATAACAATTTCGTGAGCCTTCGATTCTGTGGTCAACTGAGGCAGCAGGTTCAAAAGCATCACCGCCGCCAGAAGAAAACCCCAGATCCTTTTTTTCATGATGGTATCTCCTTCAAAAATCAAGCAATTCAGTACAGTTCAAAGTTCCCAAGGAAGTATGCCTTGATACGCATATAGTCCGTGGTGTTGATCAGTCCGTTTCCATCCACATCCGCGGCCTTATTCTGGGCCTCGTCGAACAGGAAGTTGCCCCGGAGGGCGGCTTTCAAGCGCATATAGTCCGTGGTGTCCACAACACCGCTGCCGTCCAGGTCGCCCCGGACCACGATGGTGGCCGTGTCGATGATTTCACCGGACTGATACAGATTGATCACAGCACCGGTTCCAATGACCTCGCTGCCGGCAGCCGCCTGTCCGGCGGCGTTGAGAATTTCCAGTCCTTCGTTTTCAAACTCGGATATCAATTCGTTCACTGTCGTGTGAGACGTTACACCGCGAAGGAGGCCTTCCTCCAGAGAATACATGGAATCCGCAATCAGCGTAATCTTGCCGCCGATCATCACGGTCAGCTCCACAATGACCCGGTTATCGGCACAGTCCGTGGCGAAAATATGGGTATGATACAAGCCCTGCTCCCCATTGTGGTCTGCGGTCTTTACATGGAAGGTGTAGATGTCCCCGTCCTTTTCGCCCATCTGGGTGAAGATAAAGTTCTGGTCCATATCGTCCTGGCCGTTTTCTTCCGTCCACGAGGGGAAGACCACGGAGCTCAAGCCCCAGTTATCCGTCACCTTACAGCTGACGGTATAGCCTTCCTCCGTGACATCCGTGATCTGCACATCGGAGATCACCGGATCTTCGTTGTCGTCCATGACGTTGACAAAGTCCATCTCATAGCTGATCTGGTTACCGGCGCAGTCCGTGGCATAGATATGGGTAGCGTACTCGCCGGTTTCATTGTTATGGGCGGCGGTGTTGACCCGGAAGACAAAGCGGTCACCGTCCCGGAGGCCAAGCTGAGTGGTCAGGAACTGCTCCGGCAGATCGTCCTGGCCGTTTGCCACGGTCCAGCTGGGGAAGGACACGCTGTTGATGCCCCAGTCGTCCGTGACCTTACAGGATACCGTATAGCCCGAAGCGGACAGCTCCATGATTCGCACGTCGGAGATCACGGGCTTTTGATTGTCGTTACGGACCTCCACAGGGTCCAATTCCAGGCTCACCGTATTTCCTGCCCGGTCCTCTGCGTAGATGTGGGTGATGTAGGCGCCGGTTTCGTTGTTATGCTCCGAGGCGTTGACCCTGAAGGTGTACCGATCACCGTTCTTGGTGCCCAGCTGGGTGGACATGTACTGCTCCGGCAGATCGTCCTGGCCGTTGGCCTCCGTCCAGGTGGGGAAGGACACCCGCTTCACGGCAATATCATCCGTCACCCGGCAGCTAATGGTATAGCCGGCGGCGGAAACGTCGGAATAGATCACATCAGAGATCACCGGATCGGCCTTGTCATTACCGGCATAGCCGTTAAGGCCCTGAGACATGACGATGCTGGGATAGTCCTTATAGCAGACGTTGGCATCGAAGGGGCCCACGCCGTTGACGTAGGTGGTAAAGCTGTACTGGTGCATACCGTAGACAGACTGATACTGTTCCTTGTAGATATTGAACTGGCCGCTGGTGATGCCGGTATTGTTGGCATCGCTGTACACGTGGGCCACCCAGCCCTCGTAGGTATCCCGGATACCGGAGGTATTCACCCAGCTTCTGTTCAAGATCCAGGACATACTGTAAAGACCTGCCAGGTATCCGTTGTCATGGAGCACGTCCATGAAGCCACGGCAGATCCGGGCGGACAGATCATAGCTCAGATCGATCTGAGTGGGATCTTCAAAGTCGAAGTAAATGGGGTACTCAAAGGTTTTGCCCTCGATGTAGCTTAGAACATCATAAGCCTCCTGCCGGGCCTGGGCCTCGGACAGGGCGTAGGAATAGAAATACGCACCCACGTCCAGGCCTGCCGCCCGGGCGCTGGCATAATATTCTTCGAAGCAGATGTCCTTCCGGACGGAAGTACCGCAGCGCAGAATAACGAACTTATATCCTGCATTGGCAATGTTCTGGAAATCCAGGCCGGGATTCTGCCAGGCAGAAACGTCCAGACCATGGGCAACGATTCTGCCCTCACCGGCCATTCCTCCGCCGTAGGCCGTGGCCTCCACCGGATTTTCCAAAGCAGGAAGAACTCCCAGCAGCCCGATCACCATAGCAAGGCACAAACACCAGGATACCAGTCGATGAAACTTTTTCTTCATAAGTACACGCTCCAATACTATATATGTCTTACAACAGGGCATAATCGCCCATCATCCTGATTATAGAATATCATATTACATACAAAATGTCTATAAACTGCGGTGCTGAATCTGGGCGGCCCTGCGTAAATTTCCCCTTTGGATTTTTGTTGAATTTGCATAGCGCCAAATACTGTATATCATGCAAAAAAGGAGCTCCTGCAAAAGTCACATTACAGGAGCTCCCTTTATATTATTGGGTTCTATGCGAAATAACACGTATTCTCGGACCTTATAAGCTCAATCATTTGGTTACCGACTCTCGGTTGTTTTAAGGGGCTGTTTCCGATCGCAGAATTTACATTCCTGTACCATCAATTCCACTACCGCCCATCATGCCGCTTGTAATCGCATGCCAGGCATCATTATCTGTAAATCCGCCGCTCTGACTTCGACTCTGACTTTCCATGAAGGAACCAAAGCTAATGCTTGATCTGGAATATGAGTTTTCAGATGTCCACATACCTTTACAATTCACGTCAATAATTTCTTCGTTCCACTCCTCGTCAAAGGAATCATAGGGTAGTTCTATCCACAAGGCAGGACGGAAACACATACTTTGTCCATCCCTACCGTTATTCACTAGCATACTGCTTTTTGTTTTGTCTATACTTCCATGCATACTAACATAGAAAACATCGGTACGCGCCTCATAATATTCACATCCCCGAACATACTCCGTATCCCGTAACCACCAGGCACCCTCAACTCTCCTTTGGCGTGGTCCTAAATACTGCTCAACTTCACTCTTGCTTAAGCAAAAAACCTTATCATTCATATAGCCTGGGAGGATCTTCTCAGTCGCTTTTAGGTGCAAGGACGTAAGGAACTCCTTATTCAGAATTTTCCTGGCTTCGCTGGTTTCCCACGTAACACTACTGGAATCCCCTCGATGAAATGCGTTTTCAGCACTAGGTTTCTCTTCCCATCCGTACTTTTCTCTATAATACTTAGGACAGGTATAGCCATCTCTTAACAGCAATAACGCTTTGTCTTCTTGAACCCGAAGCACATTCCATTCTCTGCCGCCAAAATGAATGGGGGTATCATACTGATACAACAGCCTCACTTGTTTTTGTACCGGCAGCTCCTTCATATATGCAACTGTATCTTCTGTGAGGCCATTTTCCAAAATAGCAGTCGGCAAATATGCCATGTCTGCGCCAATCTTCGGCAGCAAATACGACAGCACCTCATCCGGCATCTCCAGAAGCGCAGATACGCCTTTTTCAATAGCCGCTGTCAGAACAGAGATTTGCTGAGACACTGCCTCAATATTGCTTTTTAATTCAGCCTGGTGTTTACTCTCCAGCTCAGACCAGCGGGCAAATCGTTGACTTTCCTTCTCAAATTTCTCACGCAGAGCAACATTTTTCTTCGCTTCTTCTAAAGCCGCCTTTTTTTCGGGGAGCAATTCACGAATCACACGCTTACGCTTCATGGCAAAAATGCCCAAGCCTTCGTATTCGGAATGCAAATTCTCTATTTCCCGCTCTAAAAGAACGGGATCAACCGCAGAACTCTCTCCGGCTTGTTTCTTCAGCTTATTAAACTCTATCCTTTTATCAATGAGCTTGTTTTCCGAGGCAGTAAGTTCTTCCTTTGCTTTGTCCAGAAGTTCCTCGATCTCATAAAACTGCCTGCACTTTGCAGCATAGTCCTTTAACATATTAAGGATTTCTTTTAGATCAGCTTCATACATATAGCATCCCTCCTTTTTCCAGTGTAGCACAGAAAAATAAGAAATGCAAGATATATAACGATTCCCAAAATCCTGTGTGGGCAGTCATAACAAAAAGCTCCGCCGCAAGCTGCAGCAGAGCTTTGATGAGTTTTCTAAATGAAATGAAACTTATCCTTTCCCACAAAGGGCGGGATGTCTGTTTTATCTTTACAAAAAGGAAGAACCTTATTGACCACCTCAATATAATGGCCTTCAAATACGTAGGTTTTGATGATTTTCCCCTTTAGCTTTTTGCGGCACTGGTTTTTGACGGGGCACTCATGTTTGGAGAAATACAGATAATAGGTATTCCCTTCCCCACGGGTTTGTCCACAGTAGGATATGCCAAAGTCCTTCACATCGGGCCACTTTATGTACTGCCTACGAAACCAGGTTTTGCAAAGGATTCCCTCGGAGTCTATCACGATTTTTTTACTGCTGGTGGCAATGGCACTCAGCCCTAACGTCCACACAAGGACGATCCAGAGGCAAAGGAAGATAAATCCCGGAAGATCGCTTAGAGGAAACTCCCCACTAAAGGGCTCCATTGAAAACAAGAGCCGCAGCACCTGAGCCCCCATAAAAAGCGCAAAGATGCCTATGAGTGCAAACAACCGATACCCTTTGATGGTTAATTGCTCGTTTGATTTTATGATCTGGAACATGGTATCACCGTCTTTCTTTAGGCCATGATACCACAATGGGGGCAGAAAGGCAAGGATGATCCTCCATGAGTGAAGCATCGGCTGCCCCGATGTGAAGTTATGGCTATCGCCATAGTGAAGTTTTGTGCTACGCACAAAGTGATGTTAAGTGTGCCACCCGCTTCCGCAGAAACTTCACTGCGAAGCAACTTCACGATGTGTCAGCATCGCTTCACGTGCCAACCGGCACACTTAGTTTCCAAAACAAAAAGCACTTCTTACGAAGTGCTTTTTGTTTTGGAGGTACCGCCCAGATTTGAACTGGGGAATGAGAGTTTTGCAGACTCTTGCCTTACCGCTTGGCCACGGTACCATCTTATGAAAATAGGAACGCAAAAGCGTTCCTATTCTATTTTATTGGAGCGGGTGACGAGGCTCGAACTCGCTACCTCCACCTTGGCAAGGTGGCGCTCTACCGGATGAGCTA
>JAEIGA010019197.1_pt1 | contig 10428 bp, 7 predicted proteins | sample 9270691 | NCBI WGS metagenome assembly JAEIGA01 (sample SAMN17057246, study PRJNA624740) | gut metagenome | biome: biome; isolation source: fecal sample | host: Bos grunniens | place: China: Xizang | collected 2019
AACGCCCAGGATAAATACTCGTCACAAATCTTGGCATCGGGCATTGCCGTACTGCTAAACGTCTGTATGCGCTTCTACGAGCGTCAGATCCAGAAACCTATCAACAGCGCGCAGAACATCATCTCCTCGCTGAACAATATTCTCGACAGATATATCAACACCCCGCCGAGCATCGGCAGGGAGATACCCACCGTGGCGTCGTGTGCCTCGGAGATGGGGCTCTCGGCAAACTACCTCGGCGACGTGGTGCGCAACACCATAAAGATATCGGCACACAGCCACATACAGAACTTCATCGTCGGCGAGGCTAAGCGACTGCTCGACCATACCACTATGAGTATCGGACAGATAGCCTACCACCTCGGCTTCAAATACCCACACCACCTGACACGTGTATTCAAGAAGAATACTGGCATCACCCCGGGTCAATTCCGAAGCAGAAGAAGAAAGTAGCAAAGAGTTCGATTTCAGGCACAGAAATAGCAAAAAATTTTGTCGTTTCAAATCTTTACACTATATTTGCACCGCTTACGAGCAACGATTGAGCTATGGTGTAATGGTAACACAGCAGATTTTGGTTCTGTTATTCTGAGTTCGAATCTCGGTAGCTCAACCTCAAAATTATCCGATAGGCATTCGCTTATCGGATTTTTTTTGCTATCTTTGGCATCATTATATAATACAACAACTTTTATGGCATACCCTATAGAGAATAAACTCGTAGTGGCAGTATCATCCTCTGCACTCTTCGACCTTTCGGAGTCCGACAAGGTCTACACCGAGCGCGGCCTCGAGGAGTATCGACGCTACCAGGAACAAAATATCGACACTCCACTGGAGAAGGGAGTGGCATTTCCATTCGTAAAGCGACTCCTAAGTTTCAATGAGCTTTTCTGCGATGAGATGCCCGTGGAGGTGGTGCTCCTCTCGCGCAACTCCCCCGAGACAGGACTCCGCGTATTCCGCACCATAAACCACTATGGCTTAGATATTTCGCGTGCCTCGTTCTTCTCAGGTGAGTCGCCATACAAATACCTCCCAGCCTTCAACGCCTCATTGTTTCTATCAGCCTCGGAGCGCGATGTTAAGCGTGCTTGCGACGCTGGCTATGCCGCAGGCCGAGTTCTCGACAGCGAGGTTATGGACGATGTCTACGACGACGAGCTACGCATAGCCTTCGACTTTGACGGAGTTATCGCGGACGACGATAGCGAAAAGATATATCAGGAGCAGGGTCTCAAGGCTTTCCATAAACACGAAGCATCAACAAGCACGCCTCTCGACCCCGGTCCTTTGGCGGACCTGCTTATAAAGATTTCGAATCTGCAGAAACTCGAGATAGCACGTATGGCACAGGATACAGAGTATCGACGCAAGTTGAAAATCTCGATCGTCACGGCTCGCAATGCTCCGGCTCACGAGCGCGTGGTGAACACCCTCAAGAGTTGGGGCGTGGAGGTTAACGAGGCCTTCTTCTTGGGAGGTATCTCCAAGGATCGTGTATTGGAGATTATGCGCCCACACATCTTCTTCGACGACCAGATGTCACACCTCGACCACTTGCGAAACGTCCCTGCGGTACACATCCCTATGGGAATCACCAACGAGTAGGAGATGAAGAGTTTTTTGATAGGTATACTCAACAATATCAAGGTTTTACTTAGCCGACTATCATTTCGCACAGGAGTAATAGTCTTATCGTTGTGCATACCTTTCTACATCCTCTCCTTTGCACAGATGGCACTACCCATCTCCGCCACTGCAAAAAGTGCACTCTGGGTCATCCTCTTTGGTCTGGCCAAGACAACACAATACACCGGATTGGCAATCATCGGCGTGGAGGGGTGGCACAGAGTAAAAAAATGGTTCAAGAGCAAACAACAATAAAATACTATTAAAAATGTACCCCATCATTAACAAAATTTTTGGTATAATTGTCTCATTCATCCTCGTTGTAAGTGTCGTATCGTGCGACATAACTATCGATACCACACAGGAGGTTATTGAGACACCATCACAAGATGAATACCCTTCGGATATGGAGCCCCCCGAGGGTGATAACTCCAAGAAGAATGATCCTGAGGAGAATGATCCAGAGGACAATAACTCCGAAGATGACACTAACACCGATGTGGAGGCAAACTTCGACATTGAGAAGTGGAGTGGTCTGTGGGCTGACGACAGCAGTTCAGACATCGTCGGAGACAACAACGACTTTTTCCACGAACTAAACTCCTTTGGCAATGTGGTAAAGGTGGTATTCAACAACGACAAAGCGACTGTTCAGAGTAGCAACAACTCCGTAGTTAGCCACATCACCGGAGCATACGTAACTATCGACCTTAGAGCTGTGAGCAACGTGGAGATTATCGCCGTGGGCGTAACCAACGATGGTGGCCTCAAGGTCTATAGCGACAACAAATACAAACTTACACTTAGCGGCGTTGATATAACCTCGCAGCGCGGCCCTGCAATCAACTCTCAGTCGAAGAAGCGCGTCTACATACACCTCACAGATGGCACCACAAACCGCCTAACCGACTGCACTACATATAGTGAGGATAGCTATACAATACCTGGTGCGGTTGACGAAGATAGAAAGGGATCTCTCTTTGCCGAGGGAAACATTATCCTTAGCGGCTACGGAGCGTTAGTCGTTGCGGGAAAATATAAGCACGCCATAGTCACCGACGGTTGTTACTACCAGCGTCCTGGCGTAACGGTAGCTATCACCGAGAGTGCAAAAAATGGCATCCACGTCAAGGGCGACAGCGACGATAACACAGGCATAGTCATCAAGGGTGGCGCTATAACAGCATCCGTAGGCTCCACTGCTGGCAAGGGCATAAAGTGCGATATGGATATAGTTGTTGATAGTGGAAAATTCGACATCCGCACATCTGGCAACGCCACCTACGACAGCGAGGATAAGGATACCTCTTCGGCATCGTGTCTCAAGAGCGACACAGATATCCATATCAATGGCGGCAGCCTAAGTCTTAACTCAAGTGGTACAGGAGGTAAGGGCATCAGCTGCGATGGTAATCTTGAGGTTATGGGTGGCGACATAAACATCGCCACCACAGGCGGACAATACCGCTACTCCAACTCTCTAACCTCATCTCCAAAGGGCATACGCGTAGATGGCAACATAACCATCAACGGCGGAGACATCAACATCTCGGTGACGGGAGCAAGCGAGGGTTCGGAGGGTCTCGAGAGTAAGATGACACTCACATTCAACGGCGGCGAGACAATCATCAACGCCTACGACGATGCTATAAACGCCGCTAAGGCAATTGTCCTGAACGACGGCAAGGTCTACGCCCGCGCTACGAACAACGACGGCATAGACTCCAACGGCACAATGATAATAAACGGAGGCTTGATGATAGGCATCGGCTCGCGCGAACCTGAAGGCGGCATCGACGTAGACAACAGTACCTCGCTGGTAATCAACGGCGGCACGGTGATAGGCATTGGTGGCACGATGATGGGCAAGCCATCCACCTCGAGCAAGCAATACTCCGTGGTATATGGTGGAGCAACAGCGACTCAGGGTAGCAACATAGCGGTTTTGAATGCTTCGAACAACACGCTCTTAGCATTTGAGTTACCACAGGCGATGAGCAACTCCACCCTATGCTTCTCGACACCCGAGATCAGCAACGGCGTGACATACACAATCTCATCGGGTGGCACGATAGCAGGCTATAACGACTTCTGGCAAGGATGGTACGACGGTGGCGCGTGGAGCGGCGGCACGACTCTCACAACATTCACCCCAACAAGCACCGTAACAACCATTGGTAACTCAGGCAGCGGTCCTGGCGGCGGTGGCGACTGGCCTGGAGGTGGCGGAGGATGGCCCGGCAGACCGTAGTACAAATATACAATAGCAGTAAAAAAGTGGAAGTTTGGATTATCAACTTTCACTTTTTTTTGTATCTTTGTGCGATTATAGGCATTTGTAGAGACAAATAATTAAAAACATCATACTATGAACGTATCTTATAACTGGCTAAAGCGCTATCTCGACACTGATTTGTCTGCGGAGCGTATGGCCGAAATATTGACCGAACTCGGTCTCGAGGTTGAGGAGTTCGAGAAGATTGAGACTATCAAGGGTGGCTTGAAGGGTGTTGTAGTAGGCGAGGTTCTCACCTGCGAGGATCACCCAGATTCGGACCACCTCCACATCACCACCGTGGATGTTGGTGCGGAGGCACCACTCCAGATTGTCTGTGGTGCTGCCAACTGCCGCAAGGGTCTTAAGGTTATGTGTGCCACTGTGGGCGCTGTGCTCTACCCTATCGACTCTGACGAGGAGTTCAAGATTAAGCGCAGCAAGATTCGTGGTGTCGAGTCGCTCGGCATGCTCTGCGCTGAGGACGAGCTTGGCATCGGCCGCAACCACGAGGGCATCATGGAGCTCCCTGCGGAGGCTAAGGTGGGTACACCCGCTAAGGAGTATCTCAACATCGCCGACGACTACCTCATCGGCATCGGCCTTACGCCTAACCGTGTAGATGCAGCATCACACATCGGCGTTGCCCGCGACCTTGCAGCATACCTCAAGAGTCGTGGCGAGAAGGTGGAGTTCACTTTGCCATCGGTTGACGATTTCAAGGTTGACGATACGTCACGTGTCATCGACGTTGAGGTTGTAAACACGGAGGCAGCACCTCGCTATGCGGGTATCACGGTTAGCGGCTGTAAGATTGCCCCATCGCCCGAGTGGATGCAGAACGAGCTACGTGCTGCGGGCATCAACCCTAAGAACAACCTCGTGGATATCACCAACTACGTATTGTTCGAGCTTGGTCAGCCACTCCACGCCTTTGATGCAGATAAGATTGAGGGTAATAGAGTTGTTGTCCGCTCGGCTATGGAGGGCGAGAAGTTCGTTACGTTGGATGGCGTGGAGCGCACACTAACGGCTAACGACCTTATGATCTGCTCGGCTGAGCGCCCTATGTGCATCGCAGGTGTCTATGGCGGCCTCGACTCGGGTATCTCTGACGATACAGTAAACGTATTTATCGAGAGCGCCTACTTCCACCCTGTGTGGGTGCGTAAGACCGCTAAGCGCTTCGGCCTAAATACCGACGCTTCGTTCCGCTTTGAGCGAGGCATCGACCCAAATATTCAGGTGTACGCCCTTAAGCGTGCCGCAATGCTCATGAAGGAGTTGGCAGGTGGCCGCATTACATCTGAGATTGTAGATATCAACCCTACGCCTGCCGAGCACTTCGAGTTTGAGTTCTCGTTGGAGCGTGCCCGCAAGCTCATTGGCAAGGATATCCCTGAGCAGACCTTTATGACAATCCTCGAGAGTTTGGATGTCGAGGTGCGTGGCCGTGAGGGCGAGGTGTTGAACGTTGCTGTGCCACCCTACCGTGTAGATGTTCAGCGTGAGGCCGACCTTATCGAGGATGTGTTGCGTGTGTATGGCTACAACAACATCGAGATTTCCGACCATGTAAACTCTACATTGTCGTATGCTCCAAAGCCTGATAAGGCACGCCTTCAGAATGTTGCCTCTGACTTCTTGTCGGCTAATGGCTACACCGAGATTATGTCTAACTCGCTTACCAAGGCATCATACTACGAGGGCACTACAGCATACCCTGTTGAGCGCTGCGTGAAGATTATGAACCCTCTCTCTCAGGACTTGAACGTCATGCGTCAGACATTGATGTTCAACGCATTGGAGGCTGTCGAGCTCAACGTAAACCGCCGCAACGCTAACCTCAAGATGTATGAGGTGGGCAACTGCTACGCCTATGCCGAGGAGAAGGCATCGGAGGAGAACGCCCTCGCCAAGTATGAGGAGAGCTACCGCATAGCCATCACCGTTACAGGCCTTGAGTCGCAGCTCTCATGGAACACTAAGGCTGAGTCTTCGTCGTTCTTCACGCTCCGTGGCATGGTCGAGAGACTCTTGAAGCGCTTTGGCATCGACCTCTACACTTTGCAGTGCGAGTCGCTCGATTGCGACCTCTATGCCGACGCAATCCTCTTTAAGCAGGGCCCTAAGGAGGTGCTCCGCATGGGTGTTGTGTCGCCTATCGTGCGCAAGAAGTTCGACATCAAGCAGGAGGTATACTTCGCCGAGATCGACTTCGACCAGCTCATTAAGATGACTAAGAAGTCGAAGGTGCAGTTCAAGGAGCTCTCTAAGTTCCCCGAGGTTAAGCGTGACCTCGCCCTGTTGGTTGACAAGGGCGTGACATTCTCGCAGCTACGCTCTATTGCCTTTGCTACGGAGAAGAAGTTGCTTAAGTCGGTGGCGTTGTTCGACGTATATGAGGGCGACAAACTACCCGAGGGCAAGAAGTCATACGCACTAAGTTTCATTCTCGAGGATAAGGCCCAGACCTTGACCGACAAGCAGATCGAGCGCACCATGTCGAACATCCAGACACAGCTCGAGCAGAAGACCGGCGCCGAAATCCGCAAGTAGTCTGCTAAGCATAACAAGAAATGGAGTGGCTAATATGTGAAGCCACTCCATTTTTCATTCACTCTCCGAGAGTGCATGGGCGAACTAATCTACGCTTTAGTCAGCCCGCAAATATCTATCTCTCTGTTCGCTTAGAACGAGAATCCCATCTTGAGAATAGCGTAGTGGTAGTTGCTAAGTGGGTTGTAGATGTAACCAACCTGAAGAGGGAGTGTTACATTGCCCATCTCGAACTCCTTATTTAGCATTAGTGAGAGGTTTGTCACGTTGAAACCCTTGGCAGGGTTATCCCAGTCGTACTCATTACCCACACGTGTAGGACACCAAAATGGACCTGTCCATGGCGAAGCACCTGCCGTAATCTCTATATTGAAGAGATCCTTTACGGGCTGGGTATATGCCACCTCGAAGTAAGAGGAGAATGCTCGCTTACCTGCACGCTTGCCCGATGTTAGGAAGTCGCTCGAGTGGATAAATGTTGTTGCCCAGTGTAGGCGCAATCGGTCAAAGAAGGTATAGTCGATAGTGGCTGTGAGGTTGTGCATATCTTTGTCGAAGAAGCGAGTGTTAAAGTCGCTACCTACGCCACAAAATACGTCGTAGAGCGTGATAGTGAGGTTCTCGTGCTCGAATCCGAGGAACATATCAAACTCCTTATAGTCGCTTAGGAGCGATGCGTTGCCCCACAAATCAATGTAGAACTTACCAAAGCCAATAGTGATGCCTGGCTGGAATGAGGGGTCGATCATGTTGCCATTACCACCACGATATGACTGGTCGAAACCTCGCCACATATAGTTAGAGGCCAAGTCAAAGTTAGCACCCCACCAAAAATCCCACTCATACTTATCGCTCTCGTCTGAAGGGAGCTGCGAGGTGAGTGTCATGGTCTTGTTGTTGTCGGTAGATGGTGTTGTTGCCTGCGCTGAAATCGAGAGCGCAAAGGTGGCAAGGAGGAGAAGTACCTTTCTTGTCATCTTTAGTTATACGTTTTTAGTTGTTTATAAATAGTCTATTTTCTGTTGTTTGCCTCTTTAGCATATTTATGGCGACGCTTCATTGTCTTGCGGTGCTTGCGATATGCTGCAATCTTGCGTGCAATACCCCATATTAGCATTGCCGAGAAGAATACGATGATGCCCACGAGCATGCCCGTAGAGAGGTTGTCGCCCTTGACACGTGACCACATCTCAAGCATCTTGTCGGTGCGGTCGCCCGAGTCGTGCATAACGGCACAGCGGTCGATTACCGAGCGTGAGGGGTAGAGCACAGGGTCGGTAAAGACGCTATCAGAGCCCTCGATAGGTGTGCCGTCGGCATGTACAAACAAGTAGCTGAGGTCGATAGCCTCGTCGTAGTCCTCCTCGCTCGACATATATTCCAACACCTCCTCGGTGGTCACAACGCTCACATATCCCGTAGCGTCCATATTGCGAATGGCATTCTCGGGCTTACACATAAAGTCGATGAAGTAGCGTGCAGCACGTGTATTGACAGCATACTTAGGTATCACCCAGCCATCAAACCACACCACGCTGCCCTCCTCAGGCACGGTGTAGGCGAGCTCCACGCCCACCTCCGAAGCCTCCTCGATAGCCCACACAGCATCGCCGCTCCACATGAGGTTTATCCACGCCTTCTCCTGCGTCATCATCTCCTTGCCGAAGTCGGCCTCCCAGCCCGCAACAAGCTCCTTCATACGCTTAAGGTAGCTCTCGACCAAGGCAATAGACTCGTCCGACGAGTCGTACATAAGCTCACGAATAGTCTCGATATCGAGCATCTCTCTCTCGCCAAGCTCGCCATTAGCACGCTTCTCAAGGGTCTTGGCATAGACCAAGATAGGCGAATATACATCACGGAAGGCATCCTTGACAAATATCTTATCCTGAAGTCTCTTGTCGAACATCAGGTTCCACGACATGGCCTCCTCCTCGGTAACATACTTTGCGTTGTAGAGAATGCCCGTAGTGCCCCACATATAACCTACCGAGTAGTCGTTAGGGTCTTTGCCCTCGGGAGCCTCCAACAGCGAGAACTGCTCCTTGATATATGGCGATACACAGTCGAAGTAGTTGATATTCTTGCTATTGATCTCTGCCTCGAACTCGGGTGTAAGGATAGGCTGAAGCATGTCGCCACGCATCATACGCTCGATGATATACTCCGAGGGGCATACCACGTCAAAGTCGGCATGGCCATTCTCAATCTTTGCGAGCATAACCTCGTTGATGTCGAAGGTCTGGTAGATAATCGACACCTCTTCGCCTGTCTGCTCCTTGTACCACTCCTCGAACTCGGCGATAAGATCCTCGTCAATGTAGTCACCCCAGTTATATACCTTGAGGGTGTGGGCACGCTCATCGCTAATGCCACAACCCACCATCATCATAGATGCAAATGCTATCACTAAGGTAGCAATGTTGTAAATATATCTCATTTTTGACCGTTGCTATTTTTTAGGTTTTAGCTGCTTCTGCTGCTCTTCGGCACGCTTTGCTTGGCGGCTGGCACGATAGTTTACCACGATGAGCAACACCACCACAACAACAAGAATTATTGTCGATAGAGCACGTAGCTCGGGCGTAAGACCTCCCTTGCGGGCATCGGCATAGATATATGTCGAGAGGGTCTGCAAGCCATCAGTACCATTCGTAAAGATTGTCACTGCAAAGTCGTCGATAGAGAGCGTGAAGGCAAGGATAAAGCCCGAAATCATGCCTGGACGAATCTCAGGAATGATGACACGGCGCATAGCCTGCATAGGTGTCGCTCCGAGGTCGAGAGCCGCCTCGTAGATGTTAGGATTCATCTGCGTGAGGCGTGGCATGACACTAAGCACAACATAGGGTGTGCAGAAGGCTATATGTGCAAGGATAACCGTGGTGTAGCCCTGCGTAACGCCCAACGACACGAACAACAGAAACAATGAGATACCTGTGATGATATCGGGGTTGAGAATTGGAATGTTGTTCACGAAGTTGATAGCACGACGCTTACCGTAGCGTAGGTCATGAATGCCGATAGCGGCAATGGTGCCAAGCATGGTAGAGACTACGGCTGCTGTAAGTGCTATGATAAAGGTATTTTTGAGGGCATCGACCAACGAATAGCGCACGCCGCCTGTGAAGAGCGAGGTGTATAGCTCTGTCGAGAAGCCTGTCCAGTTACCCAACACCTTCGACTCGGTGAACGAGAAGATGGCGATGATGACGATTGGTGCGTAGAGCATTATGAGCAATACGGCCAAGTAGCTGAATGATAGAAACTTTCTCATTATAGCAATCCCTCGTTAGTGCCATCCTCCGACTGTGAGTCGGTGAAGAGCGATGTGATACCTATGATTATGAGCATGATGAGCGAGAGCGCTGCACCATAGTGCCACATACCATTGTTGATATTCTCCTGAATGGTAGTACCAAACAACTTGATGTTGTTCATCGTCAGCAGCTCCGAGATGGCGAATGTCGAGATTGTCGGCATGAAGACCATCATAATACCACTTACAATGCCAGGTATCGAGAGTGGAAATACCACACGTGTAAATACCTGGCGGGGTGTTGCTCCAAGATCCTCGGCAGCCTCAATGAGCGAGTGGTCCATCTTCTGCATAACGTTGTAGATAGGATAGACCATAAACGGCAAGAAGTTATAGACCATACCGAAGATGAGTGCTCCCTCGCCCAGTGGAAGACGCAAAAAGTCGAAGAGGGCGACAGTGGCAAGCGTGCGCACAAGCACGTTAATCCACATCGGGAGGATAAAGAGCATGACCACAACACGTGCCGTAGAGAGGCGTATGCGCGATAGAATGTAGGCTGCGGGATAGCCCAAGATGATGCATATAATGGTGGTTATCAGGGCAATGCCTATCGAGTAGATGAAGGTGTTGGCAGCTTCGGGCTGGTTGATGAAGCGCTCGAAGTTCTCCAACGAAAACTCTCCACTCTTCGACTGAAAGG
>JAEIGA010019198.1_pt1 | contig 10428 bp, 10 predicted proteins | sample 9270691 | NCBI WGS metagenome assembly JAEIGA01 (sample SAMN17057246, study PRJNA624740) | gut metagenome | biome: biome; isolation source: fecal sample | host: Bos grunniens | place: China: Xizang | collected 2019
AGAAGTTCGAAATTCAATGAAGTCGCATATTCATTGAGGAGTCTGACGCTTGCTCCGGCCCATGTGTATGAACCGAAAGCATAGAAACGTCGTCCCTTGATGAGACGGGCCTGAAGGGCCTTCATGAATGTCTCCACAGGAGGATAGATTCCGTTGTTGTATGTCGGAGAGCCGACCACGATGGTATCGTATCTGAACACATCGCGCAGAGCACCCGAAAGACCGAGTTCACCGGCGTTGTTTCCTGCAAGGTCATGGATTGCATAAGGCACCCCGAGAGCATCAAGCTCCATAGCCAGGGCATCTGCCGCTGCAGCTGTATTTCCATACATTGATCCATAAACGATGCAGACTCCCCTCTCGACCTCGTAACGGCTCATCTTGTCATAAAGAGCTACGACAGCCGGGATGTTCTTTCCCCAGACTGGTCCATGCGTACTGCAGACTCTCTTTATCTGAAGGCCGCCAAGCTTCTTGAGCGCAGTCTGTACAGGTATGCCATATTTACCCACGATACATGCATAGTAACGGGTCATCTCGTCGCGGAACTGTTCGAATGTACCTTCCTCGTCGATGACTTCTTCATCTATCGAACCGAATGTACCGAAAGCATCTCCCGAGAAGAGGGTTCCTTCCTCTTCGAGCCATGTAACCATGGTCTCTGGCCAATGCACCATAGGGATCATATGGAACTTAAGAGTGCATGTTCCAAGGCTCAGTTCACCGCCTTCCGGCATTACAATCACATCCTCTTCAGAGACGCCGTAATATCCCTTGAGCATAGGCACTGTCTTGGCGTTTGCCACTATCTTCAGGCCGGGATATCGTCCCTGCATGTATGAGATCAGAGACGAATGATCGGGCTCCATATGGTTAACGACGAGATAATCTAGATGTCTGCTTCCAATCGCCTCCTCAATGTTGATAAGGAACTCTTCCTCAAATCCGCTCTCGACAGTATCTATCAAAGCAACCTTCTCATCTGCAACTATGTATGAGTTATAGCTCACTCCGACAGGGATAGGCCACAGGCCTTCAAAAAGCACCTTGTCATCGTCATTCACTCCTACATAGAATATTCTCTCGCTTATCTGCTTCATACTGGATGGCATTAAAATGAATACTTATAGCCGATACCGGCTGAAACTCTTTGTGCTGAAACTCCTGTTATCGGAGCCTTGAGCTGCACACCCTTCTTGCTGTCCTCTTTACGTGCATCTATTTCCTTATCGTAAAGGCTGTCATAAAGGACATAGAAATCGATTGAATTGCGCTTGTCGAGAGTCCATTCAAGACCAGCCGCTCCACGATATCTGTTCATGTACACGTCCTTATGGCCAAGGAAATCCGCGTCCTTATAATTACCGCCAGTACTTTCCTCTCCCCACTTTGCACCATTAAGTACAAGTCTAGGCTCAAAATAAGCATATGGTTCAAGAGGAACGCTACGGAACTCGTACGCAACCTTGAGACGGCTTCTGAGCACCCATCCCATCTGAGGCTGCTGATAGTTGTTCAGCTCACGCATCTTGTATGTTCCCTGCACCCTTTCCCTGAGGGAGAATTTCCACTGCCCAACCTTGTATGAAGCCGTAAGGTCACCGGACACCCTGTGGCGCCACTCCGTCCAGTTTGTCACAATCTCTTCTGTATCAGGCATTTCAACCTTAGTTTTCTGGACAGCGACAGCTGTATAAGAGACTCCTGCCTTCAGATAATCACAGATCTTGTATGTAAATCCGACCTGGCTGTATGAACGGTCAAAGATATCGCTTCCTCCAAGGAAACGCACCTCCTCTGAAACAGATACATGCATCCCCTTCATGATCTTATAATCGACCTCAGCAGAAACGCGCGCTCCGAATGCATCGGAATCGTCGTCATCAGCATGCATTGTCACCGGGGCTGAGAACAATGCGGCACAAAGCGCCGCCGCCATGTAAATTCTTCTTTTCATATTATCCGATAAAGTCTTTTTCCTTCTTGAGCTGGTCTACGGTATTGCCTTCTCCATGGGGAAGATCATACGTAATCTTTATGAATGCAGAGTCACGGAGGAAGTCAACCGCACCGATCTCAATGGTCTTCACCTTAACTCCGATCCTCTTCTCGAGATCCGCCTTGAGCTCGTCGCGCTTTTCCGGTACGATCAGATCGATACGGTCATATGTGACAAGCTTTGTAGAGGTATGCGCAATGATCTTATCCGATTCGAGAATCCATGTCAAGAGGATTATGAGAAGGTTGGCAAACAGAAGCTCCGCATATGTGATATTGAGGGCAAGACCATTGACAATAGATATCGCGATAATAACAAAAAGATATGTCATCTCCCTGACGGGCATCGTTTCCGTCCTGTATCGGATCATGCCGAAGATTGCAAAAAGACCGAGGGCAAATCCTATCTGCATCTCTATGTTCTCCATCACGAAGAGAAGGATGAACATCGCAGCAGAGAACATCAGGAAAGTAAAATAATAATCCCTGCGTCTTGACTTTCTATAATAGAAAAGGTGTACGATAATCCAAGAAACAAGCATCGTGAAAGCGAAATGGATTCCCAGATGCATGAGGCTCTGTACGTCAAACAAAGGCACTCCGAGGAATGTAGTGGCCTGAGCCACATCATAGCCGAATTCGGCAGCAATGGACGGATCAAATTCGCTGAATGCAGAAGACAGTGTATCTGCGGCTTCAGGCGACCAGTTCGCCGCCATTGTAGGATCAATCTGTAATGGTATCATGTTGTCAGTTGTTGGTTCTGTTATATAGTTTCTTTCCAGTGAGCTTCTCTATATGTCTCACCTTTTCAATGAATCGGCCTGGTCTGGCCTGAGGATCGGTCAAGGTCACAGCCATGCAGTATTTGCTGATCCTGTACGGGAACACCCTATGCCTGAGAAGTATCTGTCTCATCTGAGAATCCACCCTGCCGTCCTGTTTGAGCTCTATGATCACGAAATCTCCAAGAGATGCATTGACACCGCTTCTGAAATTCCTGAAACCAAGATTTATGTCTATGGTAAGTCTCTCAGTCATCGCCTTGTTGACAAGTGTAAAACGGCTGAAGTCGGTGGTCGTTTCAGGAAGGATGTCTTCATGACGCCACCATGATTTCTTCTCAAGGAAATCCGCAGCCTCCTGCACAGCTCCGAAATTCATGGCATAATCTGCCGGTATACGGATGCGCTTCTTCTTCGTACGTCCCCTGTTATTTTTACGCTTGATTTCAAGAAATGTCTGATTATCAATAAGATAAGTCCTGACGCGAACTTTCTGTCTTGTCTTCTTTCCGTTTCTATGGGCTGTATACATCTGCAGATCGAGGGTATCATAGTATACGGAAGCGTAGTCAAGAAGCCTCTGTCCTCCGATCTCGCAGACACGATAACCTGCATTCAGCGCATCTTCCAGAACAAGCTGCAGCGTAGAGACCGTTGTAACGAATTTGGTATCGATACGATTCATGAGAGAAACAGACGACATCTCCTCCAAGGAAATGGCGTCCATCCTTCCTATCGCATCAAAATGACTTTCCTGGAACATGGCTAGTCGCTGACGACGTATTCAAACACCTTGATGGTCTGCAGACGTCCGTTCGGAGCATAGTTATACTGCTTCTTCTTGGTACCGTCTGCATTGTACTCATACTTTCTGATCGACTTCGGCTTGTCGCGGTCATCATATTCGACTTCCTGAACAATGCGTCCGTTTTCGCCATACTCGTATGTCTCACGCCATTTCTGACCATATGAAGCATACTCTATCTGCTCGATCTTACGTCCCTGATCGTCGTATGTAGTCACTCTGTCAAGCCATCTGGTCTTAGACTTGGCATCAGTGTTCCACTCCTTGATAGTAAGGTTCTTTCTTCCTGCCCTCTTGGCAAGAGTAGCTGCATCAAGATCCTGGGCAGACATCACCGTAGGGAATGCAATCAAGGATACAAGCAGCAGAATTAAAAATCTCTTCATTTTATAGATCGGCTTACATTTATAATATCGTGCAAATTTAATCAATTCCGACGATGTGACAATCAAAATACCGGTAAATCGGCCATAATGAGCAATAAAATATGCCGCATATCATGTGCGGCATATCTCATTATATTTCCTGGCTTATGCTATTCTGCGGCAAGAGGAGACGGAGCCACATAAGTCCTTGCAGCCTGTTCCTTATCAAGCATATACAATCCATACTTATTGCCATCGACTGCCTCAAGAGCGGCAATCATGTCGCGTGCGGACTCTTCCTCCTCAACCTGCTCGTCAATGAACCATGTGAGACGGTTGATCGATGCGAAGTCATTGTCCTCTCTTGCTATAGCTGCAAGATTGTTGATCAGAGAGGTCACCTTCTTTTCATGATTGAGGGTCTGCCTGTACATGTCAAGCACGCTGTCCCATGCAGCCGGAACTTCTTCGATCGGCAGAAGCTCGACCTTGGCATCACGGGAATTCAGATAGTTCATGAAGATACGCGCATGAGCCTGCTCCTCCTGGAACTGGATGTAAAACCAGTTGGCAAAACCCTTATAGCCTTTTGATTCTGCGTCAAGCGACATAGCAAGATAAAGGTAAGCTGACCAAAGTTCTGCATTGATCTGTGCGTTTACAGCGGCATGGAGTCTCTGAGAAATCATAGTGTTACGGATTAAAGTGTTAGTGATTTATGCTCTCGTTTTGAATTATTCTAATTTAACTATTGCAAATATAGGGAAAGAAAACAATATAGCAAGCGATAAAGGAGATTTTTTTTATCTTTGTACGTAGAAAAATGGAATCGGGGAAAATGAACGTAAAAGCGATATCGACCAACATCGGCAAGGCATTGATGATCAATGCTCTTTTTATGTTCCTATCCATCATCGTATCCATATTGAACGGATTCGATTCCGCATTCACTCCCCTGGTCATCAGCTTCCTCGTCACGACTTTGACGGGAATGTTCCCGTTCATCTTCGTTAAGGACAAACCTTCCACGACTCTTCAGTCGGGATACCTTACCATCGTACTCTCATGGCTGCTTTCCTTCATATTCGGAATGCTTCCATATGTGCTCTGGGGAGGAGAATTCACTCTGATGAACGCATGGTTTGAAAGCGTTTCGGGATACACGACGACAGGTTCTACTATTCTCAATGATATCGAAGCATTGCCGAAAAGTCTTCTGTTCTGGAGATCGTCGACGCATTTCATAGGAGGTCTGGGTGTTATCGTATTCCTGCTGATGATCCTTCCTGACAGCAGCCCATTCAAGCTGAAACTGACGCATCTCGAATTATCCACACTATCTAAGGAGGGATATAAATACAAGACGGGCAAGACGCCGAAGGTGATGCTTAGCGTTTATCTGGGACTTACCGCTGCAGAGACATTGTGCCTATGGGGTGCAGGCATGTCTCTGTTCGATGCTGTCAACCATGCATTCAGCACAGTCGCGACAGGAGGATTCAGCACGAAGAACACCTCTATAATGCATTATGATTCGACAGCCATAGACCTGATAATAACAATATTCATGGCATTGTCGGCAATGCATTTCGGAGTCTTGTTCGCATGTTTTGCAAAACGCTCGTTAAAGCCTCTGAATCATTCTGTCACGAAATATTACTTCAGCGTAATAGTCATAGCCAGTGTCATGACGGCATTCAGCCTGAAGCTTCAGGGAGGCTATGATTCATGGGGAAAATCATTCCTTGACTCCACATTCCAGACTGTCAGCTACATCACAACAACCGGATTCGGACAGGCTGACAACGCAGAATGGCCTCTACTTGCAAACGCAATCCTTATCTATCTGGCGATTCATTGCGGATGCTCCGGTTCGACCACTGGAGGAATCAAGGCTGACAGAATGTACATTTCTCTCAAGGCAATATGGGGAGATTTCCAGAAAAGGCTCCACCCGAGTTCACTATTCAGGACAAGGGTAGGAGGACGAGTATTGGTAGAGGATACGGTCAATTCCGTATTCCTTTACATTGTGCTTTATATCTTCGTGCTCTTCCTGTCATTTGTCGCCGTCCTGATCTGCGGGCTTGATATAGCAGATGCCTTTTCAGGTACAATCGCCTCACTCGGAAACGTCGGTCCGGGAATCGGGCAGATAGGTACAATGGGCAATTATTCGGAATTACCGGCAATAGCGAAATTCATCTTCACGATAGACATGTTCTTCGGACGTGTCGAGATATTCCCTATCCTGATCGTATTCTCAATGATCGGAAACAGACAGAAATAACCATGAATCCCTGCCTAGCCATAATTGACCCCAACACCCTCAGTAACATCGCATTAAGAAGCGTACTATGGGACGTATACAACAATGTCGAGGTATACACATATGGCGACATGGACAGCTTCATCAGGGATTCAAACCGACATTTCGTACATTTCTTCGTGAATTCCGACATATTGTTCAAGCACATAGATGAATTCGAGACACTGAAGAATCAGACGACTGTGATTTCCGTAGGACCGGACAAGAAATTCAGCAAGGCCGGCTTCAACGTACTTGACATATCCCTTCCGGAAGAAGAGCTCATGAGCAAGCTTCTCAGGATCCAGCTAGTCAGCAGATATGAAGTCCAGCATGGTAAGACCAGCAAACTCAAAAGCAGCAGCGAACTTTCACCCAGGGAGAAAGATGTCCTCAGGCTCATGATCAAGGGAATGATAAACAAAGAAATGGCAGAGACTCTGGGAATCTCTGCCACTACCGTAATCTTTCACCGAAACAACATCTGCGAGAAGCTTCAGACACGCTCCATAGGCAAGCTGACCATCTTTGCCGTGTTGTCCGGCATCATAGATATCAATGAAATCTAAAGCTTGATTGTTCTCTTCTTAAGCTTAGCGATATCCGATGTTCCTCCGTAATAAACGATGTACTTACCAGGAGCAGCCTCCATCTTTCCTGTTTCAGGGTTGAAGAGGTCGAGGTTTTCTGCAGACATCGGGATCTCAACGAAAGCCTTCTTACCTGCCTTGACCGGAACTCTCTTGAATCCTCTGAGGCTCATGATAGGACCGTCAACATCGTCAGCTCTCTTGACATATACCTGAACCACTTCCTCACCGTCGATCTTGCTTGCATTCTTTACAGGAATCCTCAGGATACCGTCACGATACTTGGCTCTTCTGTACTTGAACTTGCTGAAGCTGAGTCCGTGACCGAATGGGAAGAGCGGCTTGCCCTTGAAGTATCTGTATGTATGTCCCGGCATATCGTAGTCGCCGAAATCAGGAAGATCTGAATCTGATGCATAGAATGTCACAGGAAGTCTTCCGGCTGGGTTGTAATCTCCGAAAAGCACATCAGCGACAGCCTCACCGCCGGCCTGACCTGCATACCATCCCTGAAGGATAGCATCACATGCCTCAGCCTCCGGAGCCAAAGCTACAGCAGAACCTGAAAGATGAACGAAGATGATCGGCTTGCCGGTCTTCTTAAGTTCCTGGATGTATGCTCTCTGAGTCTCAGGAAGTTCGATCGATGTCCTGTCACCGCCCTTAAAGCCCTTGAAGTTCACTCTCATCTCCTCACCCTCGAGCTTTGGAGAAAGTCCACCGACGAAGATGATGGCGTCTACATCATCAAACATTGAAAGATCTGTCGCAGAAGCCGCTTCAGAGCCCGATGCTCTTGAAAGAGCCTCATCGTGATAGTTACCTTCAGTCTCGCTGTATCGTCCTTCGTCAACCGCCTTGGCTGCGATCTCGCATCCCTTTGCATAAACCACAGTCTCGGCACCGACCTTTGCCTGGATACCCTCAAGAACTGTGATTGTCTTGCGTGGAATACCGTTGTAGTTGCCCCACAAAACAAGAGAGTCAGCAGCATTAGGACCTACCACAGCATACTTCGCGTTCTTCTTGAGAGGAAGAGCGTTGTTTCTGTTCTGGAGAAGGGTCATTGTCTCACGTGCCATCTTGAGAGCAAGCTCATGATGCTGGTCAGATGCAAGAAGCTCGCGAGGGATTGAGTTCCATGACACGGTCTCCTCCGGATCCATTTCACCGAGTTCGAAACGAGCCTTGAGGATACGGAGCACTGCCCTGTCGAGATCCGCCTCGCTTACCTTTCCGTCCTTGTATGCATCAAGAAGAGTGAAGAATGAATCTCCGCACTCAAGGTCTGCACCGCTTCTTACAGAGAATGCTGTAGAAGTAGCAGGATCGTTAGGGAAGATGTTGTGATGTCCCTCTCTGAAGAAGTCATTCACTGCCCAACAGTCAGTCACTACAAGTCCGTCGAATCCCCACTGTTCGCGGAGGATCTTGATAAGAAGCTTGTCGCTTCCGCAGCAAGGCTTGCCTTCATATGCATTGTATGCACACATCACTTCCTTCACATCAGTTGTCTTCACGAGACGCTCGAACGCATATAGATATGTCTCGTTGAGGTCACGCCATGACACCTCCTCTACATTGAACACGTGGCGCTCATACTCAGGACCGCTGTGGATAGCGAAATGCTTCAGACATGCATGAAGCTTGTCATACTTCTGGTCAGGATCGCCCTGGAGGCCGTTCACAACGGCACGTCCCATTACAGTTGTAAGATATGGATCCTCACCGTATGTCTCCTGTCCACGTCCCCAACGTGGGTCACGGAAGATATTGATGTTCGGAGTCCATACTGTCAGACCGTGATAACGGCGGACACCTTCTTCATCACGTGCGATGCTGAACTTGATTCGCTGCTCAGTAGAAGCCACGTCAAACACTTCCTCAAGAAGCTCATCATTCCAGCTGGCTGCCATACCAACAGCCTGTGGGAATACAGTTGCGAGACCGTTACGTGCTGAACCATGAAGAGCTTCGTTCCACCAGTTGTACTTGCGGATACCGAACTCCGGAATCTCTGGAGAGTCATAGTCCATGAGCATGATCTTCTGCTCGACTGAGAGCCTTCCGAGAAGATCCTTCGCTCGCTCTTCCGGTGTCAAAGACGCATCCTGATAAGGATATGTCTGGGCGGCTGCAGCTACGGCAGCCGATAATGAAATCAGAAAAAAGAATAAACGTTTCATAATAAGCTTAAGATTTTAAACAAAGATAGGGAAATTATCTTATAAATTTGCAACATATGCCAATGGCGATCGTCTTATAGATGAAAACTAGACTTGATGAAAAACACTATTGAAATAGAAAGACTGTATGAATCCATGTCCGGAAGGCTGTACAATGCAAGCCTGAGGATAGTCGGGTGCAGTGCTGATGCCGAAGAGATCATGCATGATTCGCTTCTGCAGTACTGGAGATTCAAGCGGAAAGACGAGATCCGGGACATAAGAGGATGGCTTACCAGCACATGCATAAGAAAGTCCATAGACAAACTCAGGGAAAGGCACAGGTGGAAGGACTTCCTCGAGCAATACGAAGATCCTTCGATGGATGAAGAGGAAGAGAGCGATATGAAATACGACATCCCAAGCATCCAGAAAGCTCTTTACACACTCCCCGACAATTACAGGGCAATAATTTCCCTGCATCTTTTCGAAGGCTATGACTATCAGGAGATTTCCCAGATTACAGGAACGAACGAAAGCACTATAAGAAGCCTATACATGCGAGGACGACAAAAACTGGCCGCGGCCTTAAAACAGAAGAACTCATGACAGAACTTGAAAGATACATAAGCTCCAACACAGAAGCATTCGACTGCGAACCTATACCTGAAGGCGGAAAAGAAAGGTTCATGGATGCATTCAGACAGGAAAGACGGAGAAACCGGATACAGATATTAAGCATGGCTTTTACCGGTATGGCAGCTTGCATTGCCATCATTATGGCTGTCCTTGTCGAACCGGACATATCAAAAGAGCTCGAAAGGCATTACAGGAGAATGGCGATGAAGGAAAATGAGATCCTGACCATAGTGGGAAGAGAGTGTCCGGAGGAAACGGACATGATCATGAACACTTTGAGAACGATAACCGCTGATGCCATTCCTTTGGAGGACCAGTTGCCGGACGAGTTGTCAGCAAAAGATAAAAGCAGGATACTCAACGAATATTATGACCTCAAATATTCTGCACTTGAAAACCTTATGACAAATATCAGCAGATAATATCAACTCAAACATATGAAAAGACTATTCTTACTTTTGATATTGATGGCTGTGACATCTTCCATTACCACCAATGCGCAAAGCATCACCGGTAAGGTCGTTGATGAAACAGATACCCCACTGGCATATGCCAACGTCATTCTTCAAAAGAGTGATTCGACTTACATAGCCGGAGCGGTGGCCGACACTGCCGGCAGATTTGCAATAGCAGCCCACCCTGAAGCAGCATGGGTCCAGGTGACATTCATAGGATATGAAACCCAGTACAGGGCCTTGAACGACATAGAACTGATCAAACTGACTCCCGACACTGAGGTTCTTGGAAAAGCCGTAGTGAAGGCTGTTATTCCC
>JAEIGA010019199.1_pt1 | contig 10428 bp, 5 predicted proteins | sample 9270691 | NCBI WGS metagenome assembly JAEIGA01 (sample SAMN17057246, study PRJNA624740) | gut metagenome | biome: biome; isolation source: fecal sample | host: Bos grunniens | place: China: Xizang | collected 2019
GTCGGAGCATTTGCCCAGCAAATCACCGTTAATGGTATCGTGAAAGATACTACGGGCGAGCCTGTGATCGGCGCGAATGTTTTGGTAAAAGGTACTACCAATGGTACTATTACCGACTTCGACGGTAATTTCCAGTTAAGCGCCAACAAAGGCGACATCATCGTGATTTCATTCATCGGTTTTACTGCTCAGGAACTTCCAGCGTCAGCCGAATTGATGAATGTAGTTTTGAAAGACGACTCAGAAATGTTGAGTGAAGTCGTAGTTATCGGTTATGGTAGTGTCAAGAAAAACGACTTGACCGGTTCGGTAACAGCAATCAAGGCAGAAGAATTGAATCGTGGTGTTGTAACATCACCGGATCAAATGCTGAAAGGTAAAGTTCCTGGATTGTTGGTAACTCCAGCATCAGGTGACCCTACTGGTAGCGCTACTATCCGAATTCGTGGTGCAGCTTCTTTGTATGCTAACAACGATCCACTTATCGTTATTGATGGTGTACCGGTCACTCCTGAAGGTGGTGCAGGCATGGGTAATCCATTAGCAACAGTAAATCCGAATGATATTGAATCATATACTGTATTAAAGGATGCATCAGCTACAGCCATCTATGGTTCCCGTGCTTCTAATGGTGTAATTATCATCACAACTAAAAAAGGTACAGGAGACAAAATTCAAGTTGCCTATAATTCCAGCTATAGTTTAAAGCAAAACACATCTACTTTGGATGTTATGACAGGCGATCAATACAGAGAATATGTGGAAAGAATGTACGCAGGAACATCTCGTTTGGAAAACATCAAGAGATACATGGGTACTGCTAACACTGACTGGCAAGATTTGATCTACCGCACAGCATTCTCTACAGACCAAAATGTCAGTGTTTACGGCAATAAAGGCAACCTTCCTTTCCGTGCAAGTGTAGGTTATACTTATGACCAAGCTACATTGAAAGTCGGTGACAACCAACGCGCCAATATGTCAATCAGCATGACTCCTAAATTCTTTGACGAACACCTCTCTGTTAATGTTAATGCAAAGGGAGTTTATAACCGTGCGAACTATCCTAACTCGGGAGCCATCGGTGATGCTATCAGCTTCTCTCCGACTGTACCAGTCATGAATGAAGACGGAAGTTATTTCAACTGGTATTCTTCAGACGGTTCTGCCAATACAATGGCTGGTATCAATCCGTTATCACAATTGTACGATCCATACAACGTTAATGAAACACTCCGTTCAATGGGTAACTTACAATTAGATTATAAGATCCACGGATTTGAAGATCTTCGATTCAATTTGAACTTAGGTTATGACTTTTCACGAACAACAGGTGAAAACTACAATGAACTTGGCAGCATCTTGTCTAAGAGAAATGGTTCATCAGACTACTACAAGACTTATGCAAACCAAAACTCCAATACATTATTGGAATTTTATGGTAATTACAATAAAGACTTTAACATTCATCATTTAGATGTAATGGCCGGTTATTCTTGGCAACATAACTATGTCAAGTACAACCAAAGCCAATATTACAACAATGACCGTTCACAACTTTACCAACAAAATCCTACAGATCGTAGAGAATATTACTTGGTATCTTTCTTCGGTCGTGTAAATTATTCTATCAATTCCAAATATTTGTTCACTTTCTCTTTACGTGATGACGCTTCTTCACGTTTCTCTAAAGACAACCGTTGGGGTTTGTTCCCATCAGCTGCCTTTGCATGGAACTTAGCTGAAGAAAACTTCATCAAAGAAAATCCTTTCTTCTCAAGCATGAAGTTACGTTTGGGATGGGGACAAACAGGACAACAGGATATTGGTATGGACCGTTGCTACGCATATCAGGCCAAGTACACCGAATCATCGGCTTTGACTACTCAGATTCCTTGGGGTAACGGCTACATCTACACATTGGCTCCTAATGCATATAACCCGAACATCAAGTGGGAAACAACCGAAACATTCAACGTTGGTCTTGATTTCGGTATTTTCGGTGGCAGAATCAACGGTAATGTAGATGCTTATATGCGCAAGACTACAGACTTGTTGAATGAAATCAATACTCCAATGGGGTCTAATTTCTCGAACAAGATTATTTCCAACGTAGGTGACATGAAGAATATGGGTCTTGAATTCAATGTTAATTTCATCCCTATCGAAAAGAATGATATGCGTTGGACAATCAACGTGAACGGAACTTTACAGAAAACAGAAATTACCAAGTTAACAAACACACCAAGTAAAGACTATTACGGTGTTCAAGTGGGTGCAGGTATGAGCAGCATCGGTGGTTATACTTCTCTCTACCGCGTAGGTTATACACCTTACACTTACTACTTGTACCAACAGGCATACGATGAAAACGGTAAAGCTATCCAAAATGTATTTGTAGACCGTAACGGTGACGGTGTTATCACAGAAGATGACCGTTATGTAACAGGCAAGAGCATTTCACCAAAATTCTTCTTCGGTATTAGTTCATCATTCACTTACAAGAAATGGGACTTCGGATTCAATGCACACGGTTCTATCGGTGGTTATGCTTTGAACAAAGTAGCAAAGAACAATGCCACTTCTTATAGCGATGATCATACCAAGGGCTACATCAACAACCTCTCAACTTATGTATTAAAGACAAATTGGACTGAAACCATGAGTGAATTCCAACAAGTATCTGACATGTTCTTGGAAAACGCATCATTCTTCCGTATGGACGACATTAATGTCGGTTACACATTTGATGAATTCAAGAATTGGAAAGGAAAAATCCGTGTAGGCGCTTCTGTACAGAATGTATTCACTATCACAAACTACAGTGGCCTTGACCCTGAACTTACAGCAGCAGACGGTGTCGACAACAATTTGATTCCACGTCCACGTCTTTATACAATACGTCTGAATGTTAATTTCTAATCTTGAAAAGAAACAACTTATGAAAAAAATTATATACAGTTTGGCAATTGCAGCATCGACACTTGGACTCAATTCCTGTATCGGAGATTTGGACACTTTGCCATTAAATGAAACAGATAAGACAGCTCAACAGGCTTATCAAAATATAGAAGATCTAGAAAAAGGTTTAGCCTATATCTATGGTTCCTATTCATTGGTTAGCCAAAACGATGCTGGTAGTTCAGATATTGCCGTAGAGGACGCTGGTCAAAGTGAATTGATTCGCCAGTATGTCGTATTAAACGAAATGTCTGTTGACGCCTTGAAATGTGCTTGGGGAGACAGTTATATTACTGATACTCAAAATGCAACTTGGAGTGCAACACCCAACGCTGCAACCATTGCCGTTTATACCCGTTGTATGGTTACTATAACCCGTGCCAATGAGTTCCTTGTTCAAAGTAAGGAATCTTCAATCGAAGGTGTAGCAGGTCTACGTGCAGAAGCTCGTTTCCTCCGTGCATACGCTTATTACATGTTGTTGGACTTGTATGGAAATCCTCCCTTCGCTACAGAAGAAAACATCGGTGGTGAACTTCCAAAGCAGTTTGACACAAACTTCAGCACAGGCCGTAAGAGCTTATTCGAATGGATTGAAAGCGAGTTAAAAGACTTGTTGGCAAATGATGATATGCCTGAAATCGGTGAAGTAAGCTATCCGCGCGTAAATAAGGGTGCAGCCCAAGCTTTGTTGGCCCGTATGTATCTCAATGCTCAAGTATACACAGGCACTGCACGTTGGGAAGATGCACGTTCAGCCGCTGAAGCTACTATCAACATGGGATATACTTTGTGTCCGAATTATGAAGAACTTTTCTTACAGGATAACGGAGAAAATGCCAATTCACGCAATGAATTAATTTTTGCGATTGCATACGACCGTGATTATACACAAAGTTGGGGTGGTACAACTCATCTTGTATCAGCAAGTTTGGATGATAACAACAGTACAGCTGTAGCTGTTGCTTTAGGTTATCCGGAAGGCTCCATGATTACTCGCGAACGTTGGAACGGTTATCATATTCCAACTAGTTATGTAACTAAAAATTTTGAAATCAATGGTATAACATGGGGCGGTACCGGTTTAGGCTATGACCGTACAACAAGTGACAAACGTGCCCTTTTAAGTAATGTAGGCTGCAAGGAAGAATTTGTAAGCAACACAATCGAAACTGGTTGGAGATGCTGGAAGTTTACAAGCCGTGACTCTCAGGGTAATCTATATTCTTCTGACGAACACTCCAAGTTCTCTTCAACAGACTTCCCAATGATTCGCTTAGCCGAAATGTACTTGATTTATGCAGAAGCACAAGCACACATAGATGGTGGTACCACTACAGACACAAAAGCAATGGGCTATATCAAAAAGTTGCGTGATCGTGCTGGATTGAGTACTCCGTCTTCCATTAATACAGATTTCATCTTAAAGGAACGCGCAGTTGAATTATTATGGGAAGGCCACCGTCGTACAGACTTGATCCGTTACGGCCACTTTACATCAATGCAGTTCCCTTGGCCAAACAAGGGCGGTGTAGCTGATGGAAAAGCTGCTATTCCTGAATATCGCACCGTATATCCAATTTTGAATACGGATATTACTGAGAACCCGAATTTGGTTCAAAATCCAGGATATTAATTCGACCATATAACTTATAAATATTAGAATTATGAAATTATTCAAAAATATATTGTTATTTGCAGTAGCTGCCACATTCGCTTCTTGTGAGACAGATGTGGAAACACCACAGCTCGGCAACATCACCGAATTTGTTGCCCCCGTTATCGGACAATGCAGTGATGTAATTGTAAATGCAGACAATTCTAAAGAAGAAACAGTAATCTTTACTTGGACTCCTGCAGATTTTGGTTTACCAATACAAGTCCTTTATACCGTATATTTGACAAACGGAACAACAAATGCTGTATTAGGTACATCCAACACCACTTCCTATTCCATTTCCAAAGGTGATTTCAATGGTGTTGTCATCAATAGTTTAGGTGTTAATGCCAATGAAAAAGTTTCAATTTCCGCTTATGTTACAGCTGAAGTTTATGGCACATCAGCATATCAACCGATAGCTTCTGCCCAATCAAACAACTTCACCGTTTCAACTTATGCTGCAGCCTTAAAATGGTTGCATCTGTGCGGTGAATTCAATGCATGGACTATCGCATCTGCCCCTATTTTTTGGGAAACAACCGGTGGTTCTAACATTTATGAATGTATGGTAGACTTCTCTTTGCCAGCTGATGCAACTCCAACAATGGCAGGTCGTTCATACTTCAAGGTAACAGCAGAACAAAACTGGGCTGGTGCTAACTGGGGTTATAACTTTTTGACTCCATCATGGCCTGGAGGTAACACAGAACAAGCAGATTCCAACCTTTCTTTGGACGTTGACAAGAAATGTATCGGTGCTATTTCTGTAAATACAGCCGTAATGACTATTGATCTTGAACTTATTGGCAACTCAATCGGTTTAGTTGGAACATTTAACAACTGGGGCGAGACTCCGGACGCCAAGTTTGTTTACGATGCAGTAAGCAGTACATGGAAAACAGAACCAGTAACATTGGAAGACGGTGCAGAAATCAAGCTTCGCGTAGACTCTGATTGGGCAAAGAATTGGGGTGTATCAGGTGCTGGTAATCCAAGTAGCGCTGTTGCCGGTGGTATTGATTTGGATGGTGGTGACAACTATAAAGTTGCTACTGGCGGTACTTACGTAGCCGTTCTCCATGCTAACCGTACTCCGTATGTTCTTGAATTGGTGGCACAATAATATATGTTAACCTTTTAAAGTCAATTAGATATGATTAAATATTTAAAATATATGTTCGTAGCAGCTATCACAATGATAGCTGCCACTGGATGCCAAGAGGATTGGGAAGATACATTCTCTAAAGCGCCTGCAGCTCCTGAACTTGTCAACAATGGCACAATTCTGATGACACAGAATACCATGACTGAATCCATAACATGGGCTTGGTCGACTGCACGCTTTATGCAAGGCGAAGTTACTTATTCTTTGTATGCACAATACGGAGAAGGAACTCCTGTACAAGTTGGTGCTTCTACAAAAGCATTATCTTTGTCATTGCCAAAGACTGAATTCCACTCATTATTGAACAATATCGCAGGTATTCCTGAAAATGCATCGTTTGACCTTGCATTTTATGTGGAAGCAGCAGATGCTGTTAACAAATATGCTTCAGCTAAACAAACTGTAAAAGTATATGCATATGGTGACGCCGTTTCAGCTGCTGTCACATTAACTAACAGTGAATTGGTTCTGGATGTAACAACTCCGACTGCTACTATTGACCTGTTGACATGGGAACCAGCTCGTCTGAATTACAATGAAACTATCACTTATGCAGTATATGCTCAATACGGAGAAAACGAAGCAGTAGAAGCCCAAAAAGATCTGACAGCAACATCTTATTCTTTGACTGTTGACGAATTGAATGAGTTGGCAGTTTCAACCGGTGCTCCAGAAGCAACAGAAGCTGATATTAATTTCTTTGTTAAAGCATTTTCCGAAAGTTACGCAGAAGGTATCCCTTCAGATGCGGTAACAATGAAGATTAAAACATACGTTGCTTCTTATCCTGAATGCATGTATTTACCTGGCAGCTACCAAGGTTGGACTCCGGCAACAGCTATAACTATCAAGCAAAGTACTACTACCAAGGGATTGTATGCTGCTTATGTGGACTTGACTACAGCTGACGGTTCTGATGTAGAATTCAAGTTTAGTCCAGTACCAGCATGGGAAGGCGATTTCGGTAGCGATGACTTTACTGTATCTACAGACAAAGGCTTTGCTATCGGTACAGGCTCTTCTGTCGGTGGTGCAAATATCAAGGTACCTTCTGGTCTCTACCACATCACATTGAACAAGAAATTCAACACTATTGAAATGGTACAAATCAATCAAATGGGTATGATTGGTGGCTTCAATGGTTGGGGTTCTGATTTGGTAATGGATTATGATGCCGAAACCAACACATATTCTGCTATCGGAACATTCGAACAAGGCGTAGAATACAAATTCCGTGCTAATGGTGACTGGACTTATGCTATCGGTGCTGATGGTCTCTTGGCAACAAGCGCAGACAATTGTGTATTTGAAAAGGAAACAGGTGAATACAAAGTCGTTTTGGACGTAAATCGCCATCCTTACAGCATCAAATATTTGAGCACTTCATATCCTGAACAGCTCTACCTCCCAGGTAGCCATCAAGGTTGGGATCCTGCCTCAGCACCTATTCTTCAAGGTAATGGCGAAGGTCAATTTGAAGGCGCTGTAAACTTGGTAGATAATGGTGGAGCAGCAGATTGTCAGTTCAAGTTCAGTCCTGTACCAAGATGGGAAGGAGATTTCGGAGGTACTTACACCGAAGAAAATGGCTTGTATCAAGGTACATACGGAGTTCCTGACAATATTGTTGTACCAAGCGGTTACTATTATATGTGGGTTGACATGACAGCTGGAAGCTTTACACTTCTTCCAATCACAGGTGTAGGCCTTATTGGTGACTTCAATAGTTGGGGTGGTGATGAGGCTTTGGTTTACGATGCTACAACCAACGTTTGGACTGTCACTGCCAACTTAATAGCAGGACAAGGTTTCAAAGTTCGCTTCAATGGAGGTTGGGATTACAACCGCGGTGCAGGTGGTGATGTAGAACCATATGTTTTACCAATAGGTTCTTCAATTCCGGCCTATAACAATGGTAAGAATTTGACAGTACCAGAAGATGGTACATATACTATCACTTTGGACATGTCGACTAATCCGAATACAATTACTTTAAGTAAATAAGCATAGGTTAGTAAAATCAGGGAAAGCGGGTACTCCAACAAACGGATACCCGCTTTTTAATTTCTAAAATAAACCACCTTCACTTTTTCACCAACGTCATACCGACTGATTATCAACCGATTGAAGTGCCGTTCAAAATCCCGTTGAATCCTCTTTTTCGCTGCGAGGTTCCAGTCTTGCAGTATATTATAATATCGTTACTGCATTAAAGCACGAACATTGTTGTTTGATTTTCTAAATTTAATTTATATATTTGTGTAATATTAAGAACGAGATTTACTAACATCCAAGAATAAATTATTATGGATATTCAAAAAATAAACCAGTACAAAAGCAACTTTGATGCTATCGCTCAAAGTGTAAAAGACGAGAGTAATGAATCAATAGAAGTGTGGTATGCCCGCGAACTACAAAAGGTCTTGGGATATGCAAGATGGGAGAATTTCACTGTGGCCATCAGTCGAGCTATGGAATCTTGTAAAACGCAGAATATCAATATAGATGATCATTTTCGTGGAATCACGAAAATGATACCTTTGGCTAAAGGTGCTCAACGTGCGATTCAAGATTATATGCTGACCCGTTATGCTTGCTACTTGATTGCACAGAATGGAGATCCAAAGAAAGAAGAAATAGCTTTTGCGCAAAGTTATTTTGCTGTGCAAACACGAAATGCAGAACTGATAGAAGAACGACTGCAACTGTTGTCTAGATTAGAAACCCGTGAAAGGTTGAGAAGTTCTGAAAAACAATTGAGCCAGAATATTTATCAACGTGGAGTAGATGATAAAGGGTTTGGCAGAATCCGCTCCAAAGGAGACACGGCTTTATTTGGTGGAGTAAATACCGAGCAAATGAAGAAACGATTGGGCGTGAAAAGTGGTGCTTTAGCAGACCATTTACCTACACTGACTATTGCTGCTAAAAATCTAGCTACGGAAATGACTAATTACAATGTAGAACAGAAAGACTTGCACGGAGAAATGCCTATTACACATGAGCATATACAAAATAATCAAAGCGTTCGAGGCATGTTGTTACAACGTGGCATCAAACCTGAAGAATTACCGCCCGCTGAAGATATTAAGAAAGTCGAACGACGTGTTGCTCGTGAAGAAAAACAATTGGGGAAAAATACGAAGTTACCGAAGAACAGTTTGTAGTCCCAGAACTTCCTAAAATTTTTAAACTCTTATAATTGACGAATTCACAGGTTAGTCTTTCAGAAAGTTCTTGCCGAAACACCAATCGGCAAGAACGCTTATGTGAAACAAAATTATCGCCAACAAAGCACTTTTTAATTCAAACCGCCACCCAATAATAGTTCCCATGGTTGGTATGCTTGTATTTCAAGCCCATACCCGAAAGACGATAACTGAGCATCTTCGCCGAAACGCCTCGCAATGCCGAAGGATTGCGCTTTGTCATCACTTGAAACATCTGGGCAGCCGTGAGCCAACTACCTTCCTCCTCATCTTCCGGCAAACGGAAGCAAGCGAAGAACACATCCTCCAACAGCGACTGGCGATAATATTTCTTGTTCTTACGCTGCAATTCCTTTTCTTCCTCCTTGTTCAGATAATCACGCTCTCCATTCAGTACTTCCTGTTTCAATTGGGCATAGAGTTGCTTATGCTCCAAAGCCTCATCAGGTATGAACTGCTTTACCTCCACACAGAGAAAACGGCGGCTTCCTGTCACATCGCACAAAATTTGTCGGCTATTGGTCGTACCGATGAACGAGGCTAAACGAGGCTCCGTAACATACCCCAAACGTTTTCCACGATAAACAAGAACTGACAACATCTGTAACAGATTCTTCAAATCCGGCTGACGCTTTTCGCCGATTTTATCGAATTCATCAAGATTTATCAAGCCTTTATTCACCAATTTCTTCTCTGGAGAAGTACCTGGTGATAAATTCAGATTATCCAAATAATAACCTCGAAGCGAATCGGGCAACAATTGACGGCAAAACGTACTTTTTCCCAATCCCTGCTCGTTACTGATAAGGATAGGCATCAGCGAATTGGCATGGCTTCGCTCCTCTCCCATCCATTGGGCTACCATCGCACGAAGCCAGTATCGGCCTCCTTTCATCCACATCGCATCATCGGATACACGCTGCAAGAGCGGTGTCACTCTATCCAGACCATCCCAAGCCGGCAATTCCGACAGATAGAGGTGGAAAGGATTAAAGCTTTCCACCTTATTGGAAAACACCAAGGTAGGAATCATGCTGTTCCAACAAGGAATACCCGCCAGTCGGGCATCCACAATCATACCATTCATCTCACGCTCATCGATCGGTCGGAACGGATTACCTACAGCACCTCTTTCACGATATTCCGTCACACCCGTCAAGCGGTTATAACGGAAATCGAAACGCTTATATAGGAAATCCTTCAAGCGTCGGGTACTTTGCACCGGCTTTTCTTCATTGCTCACAATATTCTTTTTCTCGTTCTTTCGGAGCATCTTGCCCCACCATTCCAGGATAGTCTCCCATGTAATTACTTTCATCATACGATATAGATTTTGATTTTTGAAAGCACAAATATATACTCACAATACCCCGATTTTCCCATTTTTCCAGCAGGGATTTCTGGAAAAATCGTCTATCCGGAAGACATAGGGA
>JAEIGA010019200.1_pt1 | contig 10428 bp, 8 predicted proteins | sample 9270691 | NCBI WGS metagenome assembly JAEIGA01 (sample SAMN17057246, study PRJNA624740) | gut metagenome | biome: biome; isolation source: fecal sample | host: Bos grunniens | place: China: Xizang | collected 2019
AAGACTTGTTATACTCTATAATTGTCCCGGTTTATAACAGGCCAGGAGAAGTTAAAGAACTGCTCGACAGCCTGTCGGCTCAGACGGTAAAACCATTTGAGTTGCTGATTATAGAGGATGGCTCAAAAGAACGATGTGATCATTTGCTTGATCACTATCGTTCTTTTTTTACTATCCACTATTATTTTAAGGAGAATTCCGGTCGTAGTGAGACCCGTAATTATGGAATGCAGAGAGCCAATGGGGATTATCTGCTCTTCTTTGATTCCGATGTGATACTGCCACCGACTTATTTTGAGAAACTCGAGGCCGAAATGGCGGCAGATTATGCCGACTGCTTTGGTGGTCCCGATGCCGCTGATGACTCTTTCTCGGATATGCAGAAGGCTGTAAGCCATGCGATGACATCGTTCTGGACAACAGGTGGCATACGAGGCGGTAAGGCTGTGATGGAGAAATTCTGTCCTCGCACCTTCAACATGGGCTTTTCGAGAAAGGTCTATGAGACAGTGGGTGATTTCAAGGATATGATGGGTGAGGATATCGACCTGAGCATACGCATACGCAATGCCGGTTTCAAGATTCGCCTTATCCGTCCTGTGTTCGTGTATCACAAGCGCCGCATAGACATGAGCCGCTTCTACAAGCAGGTCAATAACTTTGGACAGGCGAGAATATGGTTGCAGATACTGCATCCGGGTTCATTGAGGATTGTTCACACTGCGCCGGCGCTTTTGCTCATCTTTGGCGTGGCTCTGCTTGTCGCATCGGTATTCTGCCCATGGTTGCTTCTGTTGCCCTTGCTCTATGTCATGCTTATCTTTACTGATTCTTTGTTGAAGAACAGGAACCTTAAGGTGGCATTGCTCTCTGTCGTGGCAGCTGCCGTGCAGATGACAGGGTATGGAACCGGCTTCCTCAAAGCCTTGTGGTTCAAAATGATACTCAAGCAACCGCTTGAAACAAAAAAGAATTTGACCAAGATATATAATAGAGGGTGATGAGTGAGGTCAGGCAGAAGAAGAGCATAAAGGAGTGGGCAGTCGATGACCGTCCGCGCGAGAAGGCCATGAAGAATGGAATATCGGCACTCAGCAAATCGGAACTGTTGGCTATTCTTGTAGGCTCGGGAAACGATGAGGAGAGTGCCGTGGATCTTATGAAGCGTGTTCTTGACTCATGCGGGAACCGCATATCGGAACTGGCACGGCTTTCAGTAGATGATCTTTGTGCTTTCAAGGGAATTGGTCCGGCAAAGGCCATTTCCATTATGGCGGCCTGTGAACTCTGGAAACGCCGGGAGAGTAGCGAGGGTGAGATGGTCTGTATAAAGTCGTCGCGCGATCTGTATGATTATTTCCATCCCATATTGTGCGACTCTTCGGTAGAGCGTTGCTATGTGATGTTGCTCAACAGAATGAACCGTGTGATAGATCATGTGCTCATTGGCACAGGCGGCTTGACGGCAACTGTGGTTGATGTCCGTCTGGTCATGCGCGAAGCATTGATGAAGCGTGCCACTACAATTGCATTGTGCCACAATCATCCATCGGGTAACATCAGGCCCAGCCGCGAGGATGACGCTCTTACCCAAAACCTTTGTCAGGCATGCAAGGTTATGAACATACGCATGCTCGACCACATTGTGCTCACTGATGGAGCATATTACAGTTATAACGATGAGGCTCGCCTGTAATAGCGAGAATATGATATGGAGAAATTTGAGATTGAAGAGAAAATCGTTGAAATGGTGAAGACCGTATATGACCCCGAAATTCCGGTCAATATATACGATCTCGGACTCATTTACCGTATTGAGGTGAATGAGGATTTCTCGGTAGAGATTGATATGACGCTGACTGCTCCGACATGTCCAGCCGCCGATTTCATGATGGAGGATGTAAGGATGAAGGTTGAGTCCATCGAAGGTGTCAAGTCATTGAACCTGAACCTTGTTTTTGAACCGGAATGGAGTCAGGACCTGATGACCGAGGAGGCTAAACTTGAACTAGGTCTGCTTTGACATGAAAAAGATATATATCCTTTCCGATCTGCATCTTGGCTCGTGGGCAATTGAGCACCGCCGCACCCACGAACGACGCGTTGTCTCGTTCCTTGACAAAATAAAGAACGAGGCTGCCGCAGTGTATCTGCTAGGCGATGTTTTTGATTTCTGGTACGAGCACCGCTATGTGGTTCCCAAGGGCTATACCCGCTTCCTTGGCAAGTTGTCCGAACTGACCGACAAGGGGGTAGAAGTGCATTTCTTTACCGGCAACCACGACCAATGGTGTCTCGATTATCTGGAGAAGGAGTGCGGTGTTACAATACACCGCGAACCATGCCTTGTTGAACTCTATGGCAATGAGGTGTTTCTTGCGCATGGTGATGAGTTCTCAAGAGAGAAGGGTTATAGAGTGCTGCGTGCAATGTTCCGTAGCCGTTTTCTGCGCTGGATGTTCTCTATGGTGCATCCCCGCTGGAGTCTATGGATGGGGCTCAGTTGGGCACGTCACAGCATGATAAAGCATAAGGTAAAGGGTGATACACCTTTTATGGGTGCCGACAAGGAGGATTGCGTAGTGTTCGCAAACAAGTATCTCGAAACCCACAAATCCATAGACTGTTTCATCTTCGGTCATCGTCACATTGACAAGGATTTGCCTTTGGGCGAGAATTCTCGCTGCATTTTCCTTGGTGACTGGATATCTACATTCTCATATGTTGTCCTTGACGGAAAGTCAATAGAACGGAAATATTATATAGAGGGTGAGAGCAAGGACCTGTAAAGGATTGTAACTGAACATCGCCAAAAGGGAAGAATGGGCAGTTTTACAGTAATATTGGTTTTGATTTTTTGACACACTTATAATTTATTGCTATGGAGTTTGCACCTTCGCGTAAACAGTTCTGGATTAATGTCGTGCGGCTTTTTGTCAGGCCTGTCACTTGTCAGACGGCATTTTTCTTGTTGCTTTTTACATTGTTGGTTCTTCCGGATGTATTGACAGAGTCAATATGTTCTACCTTGTCCTTTTATAGAATACCGACAGGGCTGTTTGTGTGCTATTTGTTGTCGCTGCCGGTTGTTTTGCTCTCATCCATGTTCCGAAGGTCCTATAAGACAACAATTGGCATATTGGCATCAATATTATTTGTCGTTGATATTTATATGCTGATTCTCTATGGCCAGACACTGGGAACTGTAAGCAAGGAATCCATTTCTGCGATTTTGGCTACTAATCCAGCCGAGGCTTATGAATTTGCGTCGGTATATCTTACAACTGACAGGTTGTTGGTTGTAGTAGTGTCAGTATCCTTGGTCCTGATTCTCTTCTATTATGTCAAGAATTTGCATTTTAGATGGAATAATATCAGTAGAGGCGTTTTGGCGGCTTTGTTGTTGCTGTCCGTCTATTCTACAATAGGACAATGGAGCAAGGTGGTAGAAAGCAATATCTATTATCTATTGACAAAGGAGTGTCCGGATCTCCGTGAGTACAGACAGAATCCCACAGTTGTCTCTGACGGAGAGTATGTTGACAATATAGTAGTGATTATTGGCGAGAGCTTTTCCAAATATCAAAGTTCATTGTATGGATATGAAAAAGAGACCAATCCATTACTTGGAGAACTCAGAGCCGACAGCTCACTGTATGTATATGAAAATATAACCTCGGCTTGTGTCACCACTATCCCGTCTATGAAATCCATAATGATGGCATATACTGACAGCATGGGTGACAGCATTGAGTGGTACAGGTGCCTTACGCTTCTCGAGGTGATGCAGAAAACGGGTTACAGGACCTATTGGCTTTCAAACCAATCAAAAACAGGATTGTATGATAATGAAGTGGGACGTTTTGCAGACCTTTGTGACGAGCAGTTTTTTGTAGGCGACAAGTACAGTGGTATGGTGAGGGATAGCAAGGACGAAGAACTCTTGCCTCTATTTGAGGATTGCTTGTCAAACGACACTACTCCAAAGTTCATAGTGCTGCATTTGATGGGTTCTCATGCTGAATACGATAAACGATATCCTGCTGAATATGGTAAATACAACAGTGATGACTATGTTGAGAGTCATTCACATTTGTCATCTTCGAATAGAGATGTTGTCGCCCAGTATGACAACACCGTGTTGTATAATGACTATGTGGTATCTGAATTGATGAAACGGGTGCTTGCGAAGGATGCAGTAGTCCTGTATCTATCTGATCATGGCGAGGATGTCTTCCGCTCTTCATGTGATTATTGTGGCCATGCAACGGAGAGGAGTGAACAGCACAAAAATGTGGTTAGACAGATACCCCTGATGTTCTATACCACACCGCTCTTCCGCGACAGACATTCCGCGTTGCAACACAAGATTGAATCTTCTGTCAAGAATCCATATCGAACAGACAGCATAATGTACACAATCATGGATATGGCAGGAGTTGAAACTGTGAACGGTGTCTCCTACAAACATAAAAGTCTTTTGAAATAATGAAGATGACTAAAAATAGCTCTTTTTATTCTACTTCATGACAAAAGTGGGCGGCTCAAAAAAATTTGGGCCACCCACTTTGTTTCCTTATACATTGGTTATTTGCCGAATTTCAACTCCATTCCTGTTGCGCGTTGCAGTTCTACCCATGCTACGGCTTTGCCGAAGAGTGCGTCTATATACTCTCCGTGCATCTCATTTTCGTTGCGCTGTACTATAAGGTAGTCAAGGAATGGAATCTCTCCCATTTCGTATGCTCTTTTCTTGCTGTTCACCACCTGCTGCATGTCACTGAGCATTACTTGTGAGAATGTCTCGCTTTGTTTTGATGCATACTTGAAATTGTTGTATGCCTGCATCACCTCCGCTGTTACGGCAAGGCGTGCATCCTCAATCTCTATGTTTGCCTGTTTTACGACCAACTCATCCATAAGGCGTGCACCTTTGTTCAGGTTCGAGAATTTCAGAGGGACTGCAACCCCGGCTTTTATAGTTGTGAAATTGGGGTCGGCAATGTTGTATGTCGCGCCAAGTGTGACATCAAGCTGGGGACGGCGTTGTGCCTTGTTGAACTTTTGTGCAGCGGCTGCAATGTCAGCCTTTCCAAGCGCAACAACAAGGTCGGCACGGTGCTCCAGTGCTGTGTTCGTGTAATATTCCAATGGGGCTGCCTCTCCGGTTATTTCCAGTGAACCGGTACCATTCAAGGAGACGGCATTCTCCAGGTTACCCATATAATAGCCAAGCTTTATGGCAGTGTTGCATAGCTCTGCCTCTGCTGTCAGCATGGCGTTCTTTGCCACTCCTTGTGCCATGCGGCTTTCAAGCCAGTCGCTTTCAGCAATCGCGCCGCGTATATATCGCACGCTGTCATTGCCGGCAACTTCACTCAGGTCGCGGTATATCTCGCAAGCCTCCTCAAGCAACATCTTCGCGCGAAGGTGCTCAAGATAGGCAATGGTGGCATCGGCACGGAAATTACGCATGTACTCCTCCAGCAGCGCGATGGATTGTGTGCGCTCGCTTTCTGCAAGGTCTATACGGCTGCGTCGCACGCCAAAAGTGAATGTGCGGCTCAACTCGAATTCAATGCCTTGTCCCAATCCTTTGCTCCAGTCCTCGTTGTTTGTATATGTCAATGCAACGGTGGGGTCATTGAAGATCTTGCTGCTCTTTACAGTTGCGTCGGCAATGTCAATATCCATCTTTCTGGCGGTGAGGGCGATGTTGTTGTTGAACACACGCTCCATGTATTCGCTATATGAAATCTCCTGTGCATTGGCTGCTGTGAATGCCAGTAGCAGAGTAAATATAAAGAGTACTTTTTTCATAGTTCTTGCGGTAGCTGATTAGTTCTTGCAGGGTGATAGTCCTATCTTTGCTGCGCACTCCATGATGAACTGCAATGCGGCATCGTGCTCATTGGGTATCACTCCGTCAAGAATGGCGTCCTTTACAGCGCTTTTCAGTGTGCCAATCTCGGCACATGGCCCAAGGCCGAATATCTGCATTATCTCCTCGCCGTTTACTGGTGGCTGGAAATTGCGTATGCGGTCCTTCTCCTCGATGTCCTTGAGCTTTTGGCGTACAATCTGGAAGTTGTTCAGGAACTGTTTCTTGCGAACCTCATTCTTGGATGTTATATCGGCCTCGCACAGTATCATCAGGTCGTCAATGTCATCGCCGGCATCAAAGAGCAGGCGTCGCACTGCCGAGTCTGTAACCTCGTCGTCGGCAATGGCAATTGGACGCATGTGGAGCGAAACGAGTTTTGCCACATAGCGCATCTTCTCGTTCTGCGGCATCTTGTAGTCGCGGAACAGTTTTAATACCATCTTCTCGCCAACAATGTTGTGGTTGTGGAATGTCCATTTCAAAACCGGGTCCCAACGCTTGGTCTTGGGCTTGCCGATATCGTGCAATAGGGCTGCCCAGCGGAGCCATAGGTCATCGGTATGCTTGGCAATGTTGTCAAGAACCTCGAGCGTGTGGTAGAACATCTCCTTGTGGCTGTATCCGTTGCGTGTCTCTACACCCTGCATTGCGGCAAGCTGCGGGAGGATGATTTCAAGCAGTCCGCAACGGTCGAGCTCTATGAAACCCTTTGACGGTACAGGAGAGAGCAGAATCTTGTTCAGCTCCTCGTTTATCCTCTCGCGTGAGATTATCTTTATGCGTTCCTTGTTCTCGCAGAGAGCCTCGAATGTCTCCTCCTCTATGTGGAAGTTGAGCTGTGTGGCAAAACGGATGCAACGCATCATGCGCAGTGGGTCGTCGCTGAATGTGATGCCCGGTTCAAGTGGGGTGCTGATGATGCGGTCTTCAAGGTCAAGAACACCGTCGAATGGGTCAACAAGCTCGCCAAAGCGGCTGGCGTTCAGGCATATTGCCATCGCGTTGATTGTGAAATCGCGACGGTTCTGGTCATCTTCGAGTGTACCGTCCTCTACTATTGGATTGCGTGAATCGCGGTTGTAACTCTCCTTGCGCGCACCCACGAACTCAATCTCGTGCTCCTTGTATTTTACCTGCGCGGTACCAAAGTTCGCATACACGGCGAGATGTGCCCCTTTGCCCAATTTCTTGCTGAATGCGCGTGCCATCTCAATGCCTTTGCCCACGACAACTACATCTATGTCGGTCGATGGACGCTCAAGGAATATATCGCGTACATATCCGCCAACGACATAACACTCCATTTTCAATTCATCGGCAGTCTCCGATATCTTGCGGAATATTGGGGTGTCAAGCAATTTGCAAAGTTCCTCTTTTGTTGGCTTATACATTGTTTGTCATTTTTCTGCTTGTAAAGATACTCAATTTGGCGTTATAAATAAAACTATGCTTGTTAAAACTGTTCATTTAATGCCTTAAAGTGTAAAAAAAAGCATATCATGCTATGAATCACGATTATTAGTACTACATTTGTAGAAATAAACGGAATTATTATGAAAAGAATTTATAATATCCTGTCGGCTGCGGCTGTAGCGCTTATGCTTTTTTCATGCGGCTCAAAGGTAGAACAGGTGGATGGTGAGTTGCTTGCGCGTGCCCGCACTGAGTATGAAAACGGAAACTACAATGCAGCGCGTAAGCTGATTGACAGCATAAGGATTGTCTCTCCAAAGGCATATAAACTCCTACACGATGCCGAAGTGTTGCGCCATGAGATCCTTATCAAGGAGGAGGAGCGCAATGTCGCTTTCTACGAGGAGGGGGTGCGCAATCTCGAAGCCACCCGCAAATCCCTGGCTTCAAATTTGGTGTATAATAAAAAAGGTAAGTATTATACGGTAAAATCGCAGGACATATCAAAGAACTCGAAAAATAATTTCTTGCGTGCAAGCGTATACGATGATGGTACAATGCTACTTACTTCGTTCTATCGTGGCAAGAAAAAGTTGAACTATAGGAAACTGACACTCTCTTCAAACGGAACACATGTTTCATGTGACAAGGTTGTTGAACCAATCAGATATGATAGCCGTAACTACAAGTATGGCAACGATGATGGTCTCATTGATTTTATCTGTGCGGCAAAGGGTAGAATAGAGGTTGAACTCTCTAACGACAAGGATAGGGTGGTATATGTTATGCGTGATTCCGATATTGAAGCTGTACGCGAAATCTTTGAACTCAGACATGCTATCGTCGCTGTGCGTAACGCCGAGGTGGAACTCAAGAAGTCAAAATATATACTTGGATGCCTAAAGGGCAATGCAGCCCCGGCCGGCGAGGAAAATCAGTAAATTGTCCTATTGTATAAAACAGCAATGGCATCCATTCTTGAATGGATGCCATTGCTGTTTGTTGGGATATCTGATTACTTCATTGCCTTTACAATTTCGTATGTATCGCTTGCAATCATCATCTCCTCATCTGTTGGGATAAGCAATACCTTGACCTTTGAATCAGGAGTTGAGAGCACAGCCTCTTCGCCACGCATCTTTGCGTTGACCTCCTTGTCGAGTTTTACGCCAAGGAACTCGAGACCCTCGAGTGCAGCCTCGCGACAATCCTGCTGGTTCTCACCTACACCGCCGGCGAAGATGATTACATCAACACCACCCATGGCTGCAGCGTATGCACCGATGTACTTCTTGATGCGGTAGAAGTTCATTGTGTTTGAAAGCTGAGCACGCTTGTTGCCCTCGTCAGCAGCAGCCTTCACCTCGCGCATGTCCGATGAAATGCCTGTGATGCCGGCAACGCCCGACTTCTTGTTGAGCATGTCAATCATACCCTGCATGTCAAGGCCTGTCTTGTCCATAACATAAGGGAAGATACCCGGATCAACATCGCCACTGCGTGTACCCATCATCAAGCCTGCAAGCGGAGTCATACCCATAGATGTATCAACGCTCTTGCCATCCTTTACAGCTGCGACAGATGCACCATTGCCAATGTGGCAAGTGATAATCTTGCTGCCCTCGGCTGGGATGTTCAACATCTCTAAAGCACGCTTTGTGATGTAACGGTGAGATGTGCCGTGGAAACCATAGCGACGCACGCCATACTTCTCGTAAAGCTCGTATGGGAGAGCGTACATGTATGCATAGTCGGGCATTGTCTGGTGGAATGCTGTGTCGAACACACCAACCTGTGGCATTTCGGGAGCAACCTCCTTTACAGCGTTTACACCCTTGAGGTTTGCAGGGTTGTGGAGTGGTGCAAGGTCGTTGCAAGCCTCGAATACCTCGAGAACCTCGTCGGTGAGCAGGGTAGAAGCACTGAACTTCTCACCACCGTGTACCATGCGGTGACCTACTGCGTCAATCTCGTCGATAGAGCCAATGGCACCGAACTTCTCGCTTGTAAGTACATCGAAAATGAGGCGTACACCGATTGTGTGCTCGGGAATTGAAGCGAAGATAGTCTCCTTCTCGCCATTGGGGAGGTTGAACTTGATGAATGAGCCCTCAAGGCCAATCTTCTCAATACCACCCTTTGCAATAACATCCTTTGACTCAATGTCAATGAGCTGATATTTGATTGATGAACTTCCGCAGTTCAATACAAGAATCTTCATTTTTTGTGTCTTTATTTGTTTGTTACTTGAATTACTTCTTTGCTGCAATAGCCTGGTTGGCAGTGATGGCAATCATCATATATACATCCTCAATTGAACAACCGCGTGAAAGGTCGTTTACGGGGCGTGCGATACCCTGGAGAACGGGGCCGATTGCCTCGGCGTTGCCCAAGCGCTGAACGAGCTTGTAACCGATGTTGCCTGCGCCAAGGTCAGGGAACACGAGTACATTGGCCTTGCCGGCAACCTTTGAACCCGGAGCCTTGCTCTGGCCTACGAATGGAACGAGAGCTGCATCGGCCTGCAATTCGCCGTCGAGTGAGAGCTCTGGGTCAAGTTCGTGTGCAAGTCTTGTAGCCTCAACAACCTTGTCAACCATCTCGTGCTTTGCCGAGCCCTTAGTTGAGAAACTGAGCATAGCAACGCGTGGCTCCTCGAAGCCTGCGATAGCCTTTGCTGTCTGTGCTGTGCACACAGCAATCTGTGAGAGTTGGTTTGCATCGGGCTGTGGGGTTACCGCAACATCGGCAACGAAGAGAACACCATCCTCGCCATACTCCTTTGCGTTGGTGATGAGCATCATTGCACCGCTTACGCAGCTGATACCCGGAGTTGTCTTGATGATTTGCAATGCCGGGCGCAATACATTACCTGTTGTGTTGAGAGCACCTGCAACCTGGCCGTCGGCATCGCCGTTCTTGATGATGAGGCAACCAAGATACAATGGGTTGCATACGAGTTTCTGTGCATCTTCCATTGTCATGCCCTTTGCCTTGCGCAACTCGAAAAGCAGGTTTGCATACTTCTCTGCGTCCGGGTTGTTGCATGGGTCGATGATTGTAGCCTTCTCGATGTTTGCAAGGCCGTGCTGCTGTGCCAATGCAAGGATTTCCTCTCTATTGCCAAGAAG
>JAEIGA010019201.1_pt1 | contig 10427 bp, 9 predicted proteins | sample 9270691 | NCBI WGS metagenome assembly JAEIGA01 (sample SAMN17057246, study PRJNA624740) | gut metagenome | biome: biome; isolation source: fecal sample | host: Bos grunniens | place: China: Xizang | collected 2019
CTTCCTCACACCGGCACAGGTCGAGGACATCGAGAAGGGAAAGAAGAACAAGAACTGGTGGCGCGTCTACGGACTGGGCCTCACCGGAGAGCTCGAGGGCGTCATCTACCAGTTCGAGCAGATTGACGCCATGCCTGACGCTGCCGGCCTGGTGCGCATCGGCGGACTCGACTACGGCTTCACGAACTCCAAGACCGCCGGCGTGGACCTTCTCGCAGACGTGAGACGCAAGCGCCTCTACGTGGACGAGATGTTCTACAAGACCGGAATGCACAACTTCGAGATCATCGCAGCGCTCAACGCGCACGGATTCCCCAAGCGTGGCCCGCGTCTGTATGCTGACTGCGCTGAGCCGAAGACCAACAGCGAACTCAAGCTCGCGGGCTTCAATGTGTATCCGAGCTACAAGGGCAAGGAGGTCGCGGCGCAGATCTCCTGGATGCAGCAGTGGCAGATCCTCGTCACGAAGACCAGCGTGAACGTCATCCACGAACTCCGCAACTACCTGTGGGACGTGGACGCCGACGGCAACCGCCTGAACGTGCCGATCAAGGACTTCGACCATGCCATGGACGCCATGAGGTACGGAGCATACGGACAGCTTGCAGACTTCCGCCCGCCTAAGAAGACAACAGTAAGAACCGGAAAACTGAAACAATGATGACACGCCGATTCAAGATGAAGACAGTGGCCGACGTGCTGCACTGGGAGCCCTTTCTCGAGGATGACCAGCTCGCCGCATTGAGAGACGTGCCCGCTCCGGCCCGCATCGGGCTCACAGATGCGCCACAAGACCTTAACGACCTCACGCTGGGACAACTTATCCAGTTAGAGGCTATCGGGGCTGAAAAGGGCGTATTTGCCGCTATTGCGGCGGTGTTGTTCGACAAGGACGAAGCGTGGGCCATGAGAGCGCCAGCGCTTCCGATGCTCGGACTGCGTAACATGGTCGTGAAGGAACAGGACCGCATCGCTGCGCTGTTCAAGTCGCTGGCGCGTGAGCCTGACGCCGCGGAGGTCATGGCGGGCATCGAGACGCTCAACTTCGGCATGTTCGGCCTCGCGGACTGGTACGCCCGACGCATGGGCATCCACGACCACGACGACGCCTTCAACACACCATGGCTCCGCGTCTGGCAGTGCCGCAAGAACGACATTGACGAGGCAGAGTACCAGAAGCGCCTGCAGAACGTGCGCACCAACTTAGCCAAACAGCATCAGAAACGCTAAAAATATGAACACTGACAAGGAAATAAAGCGCATAGCGCTGGAAATGTGCCCGAATTACTGTTACGGCACGCCGTATTATCTGAACACACAGACTGACAAGATGCGCGCACGGGGGCAGATGCCTGCCTGTCTGCACATGCAGACGTCGGAAGGCTCCGTGGTCACTTCTGCATCCCCGTATTGGCAGGTCGACCTGTGCACCCGACGAGTGCAGGTGGGCTTCGCTGACGCCGTCAAGTTCGACCAAGACCCCGAGAAGACTCTGGAGGTCGTGGAGCGCCTGCTGGGCATGGGCCGCGAGCTCATCCAACGCATGAACGACAGTAACAAGTGGCGCCAGATCGACACCTTCACGTACAACGTGCTGTATAACACTCAGGACGGCAACCTTGTGTGGGTGCTCCTGGACTTCCAGGCGACAGAGCTGCCCGAAAACTGCGTAAATTAACGGGTTATGATAGAGGACGACATCAGGCAGATCCTGCTCGAGGAGTTCGAGGACCTGCGCAGACGCATCACGGAGAACATGGGAAAGGCCGACCAGATAGTGACCGGCAAGACCCGCGACTCGATGCAGGTCAGCGTGAACGGTCTCGCGGGTGTGCTGACGGGTCGTCAGGCCTTCGCCACACTCGAGAGGGGCTCGCGCCCGTGGAGTAAGCCCCCCAAGCGCGTGCCGAAGTTCTTCGCGGACCTCATCGGCGAGTGGATAGACGCCAAGGGTCTCGACCTGAACAAATGGGCGGTGGCGCACACCATCATCCACAAGGGCTCGAAGCTGTACCGCGACGGCGGACGTTCTGACGTCTACTCACCGGAGATCCAGAAGACCATCGACCGCATAGGCGAGCGAATCCTCGACTCGTATGCGGTGCTGGTGACCAATCAGCTGACCATTAACAACTCAACCAAGATAGAACAATGAGAACCAAGACTATTACAGTAGGCGGGCAGTCCATGCGGGTCGACTACACCGACGCGCTCGCCTTTATGTACTCCCGCCAGCCGGTCATCGTGAAGGCGACCAACCCCGACGGCCCTCTGGACGTCGTGGTGACGCATACGGCATCGGGGCGCACGCACACCGAGTCGCGTGACCCGATGGGCGGCACGTATGAGTTCGACATCAGCCGCATCATGCAGCTGCTCGCGCCGGACCTCGACGAGATTACTCAGAAACTCGGCAGCTTGGTGGATGACCTGAGCCAGTCCTTCACGCTGTCCATCGCTTACGACGGCGAGACCTTCGCACTTGGCACGACGAAGGGCATATATGGCGCGAAGGACGCCCTGGATGAGCCGTTCGGGGACATCCGACGCCGACTCTGGGTGAACTTCCCGCAGACCTTCGCAATGTGGGAGGATGGCGACGGGGACGTCAAGGTAGACATCGAGAAGCTGGACCTCTCCTTGGCGCTGTCAGGCGAGGGGGAATGCCTTCTGCTGCCTATCATCGGCATCAGGTTCGAGCCAGCAGTCAAGGAAGAGATCATCAGCATGCCGGTCGTCGAGGTGACGACAACAGCCCCGCCATCTTACGGCACCCGTAAGCTCACGCTCATCCCTGACCACAGCACTGCTGAGGATGGCACGTACCTGCGCTGGGTCAACCGACAGGGCGGAATGAGCTACTGGCTGTTCAAGAACTCCAAGATGCGCACGACATCAGCGCTGCGCGACACCTTCCAGCGCTACTACTCGGGCGACCCGAGCGCCGCGGTGGACGGCATCTTCGTGAACCCGCAGAAGGCGTCGTACAGTGAGGCGCGCGAGATGGTGCTGGGCGCCGTAGGCCTGGGCATCGAGGAGTATGAGGACCTCTGCAGCCTGGCGACCTCGCCAGTGGTGGAGCGTTACGTCCCTACCGCGTCAGGGTCCGAGAGGTGGCAGCGTGTCAACGTGACCGCGGGCACCTTCGAGCGCAACATCCGCTTCAATACGCCGAGCCTTCAGGACTTGGAAATAGTCATCGAGCTCCCTGAGCGCAACACTGTGACGCTATGATGCACGAACTGATCATCGAAGGACAGCACGTGGATCTGTCCCCCGATACCAGCGTAACGCTGGAATATAGCAGCAACCTGTTCGGGAAGGTCGGAGAGGTCAAGCTGTCGCACAGTTACACGGTGAAGCTGCCGCGCACCGTCAGGAACGCGAGGATCCTCGACCGCCCTGAGGCGCCGGCACACGCTTCGGTGACTACTCGACGTTACCTCAGCGCCCGCTACTACCGCAACGGCATCGACCTCATCGGAGCTGCCAGCGCCTACGTGCTGAGCGCGAACCCCGATGAGTACGAGGTGGCCCTGCTTTGGGGCGCCGTCCCCGAGCTGTCAGCGTGGAGCGCATCGGGTGCGAAGCTGCCCGACCTCACCGGACTGCCTACCGTCTCATGGAAGGGCGCATCGCCTGTGACGTCTGCCGCAACCGCGAGCACCTTCTTCGCATCGTACGACTCCGGAGCTTGGTCGAATGCGCCTAACATAGCACCGCACCCTTGCGTCACCTTGCACGAACTGCTCCGCCTGATCTTTAACAAGGCGGGCATCTCGTTCACACTCGGGGATAAGTTCGCCAAGGCGGCGAAGGAGCACGTTCTTCTTGTCGCACCTTCGCACAAGCCCAGCTTCATGCAGGAGCGCGCGTCGGGCTCAGTGGCGACAGTGTTGGCGTATGTCGGAGCGCTGGGCCGCTGGTGGTTCACCAGCTGGACGACTGGCTGGGATGCGCCGTATGAGGGTTACACCAGCGGATCGTCGTCGGCAGCCATCCAAAAGGGCACGACGTCGGACCTGCGCATCATCCTGAACGTGAAGAACACCGGCACGACGAAGATCGACGAGATGCACCTCGAATTGTCGCACGGCGGTCAGACCTACACGATACCATCGACGCCCACAGGTGACGGCGGCTTCTTGATCGACACTGTGGTGAACCTTGAAGAAGCCCTGCAGATGGACAACGAGAACGACTACTTCACCATCTACGTGGCGGGCCCTTCGGACCAGGGCAGCTACGGCTACAGCTTCAGCGCCTACGACTCGTCGAAGCCTCTGTTCGCCCTCATCCGCCCGCATGAGACCATCAACACCTCGAAATCGAACCTTTTCTCGGTCTCCGATAACCTTCCGGACATCGGACAATATGACTTCGTGAAGTCCCTGCTGGCCCTATTCGGCGCCGCCATGATCATCAAGAACGGCAAGGTGTTCATCGAGTCATACGATGCGATCCTGCAGCATGAGGGCGCCTACGACTGGACCGACAAGGTCGACATGGACGGCGGCGACGGCATCCAGGACATCTCCTACTCGCTGGACGGGTTCGCTCAGGTTAACGCCATCCGCTGGGAAGAAGACGTACCGCAGACGGTAGACCCCGACATCCTCCTGACAGTGGACGACCAGACGCTCAGCGAGTCCAGCGACCTGCTGAAGCTCCCGTTCGCCGCGTCAATCGGAGGGCAGGCGAAGCAGTACAAGTGCCGCAACGGCTACGACAGCGACGGGAAGCTCATCGTCGAGGTGACTGAGGTAGACATCAAGCCGCGCATCTTCGGCTACTATCACACCTCGGGCGGCACGCGCTGCCTCACCTTCCCCGAGACCCTGCGCGCGGAGGGCGCCGTGGCAGCATATATGCAGAGCTATCAGGCGGCAATACGCAAGCCCGTGACGCTCAGCGTGAACATCCGCCTGCATGAGCTCGACCTCGCGTCGCTGGACTTCACGAAGGCGGTGTATCTGCGCCAATACGGCAAATACTACGCGATTTTGAAGGTGCAGACGTCGGAGACTGACCTCTGTAAAGTGGAATTATTACAATTACCGTAAAAACGAACTATGGCAGACACTACAACAAAGATCCTCGAGGTGGTCGTTGACAATAACAAAGCGGTCAGCGCCATCTCTGAGTACAACCGCCTCATCGACGAACAGAAGGCGAAGCAGGCCGCCCTGACTAAGGATTTCAAGGACGGCAAGATCTCGCAGGATGACTACTACAAGGCCATGGCCCAGAGCAAAGAGGAGACCAAGGCATACACCCGGCAGGTGCAGGAGCTTTCGAAGGAGGTCCAGAACAACATCAAGATGGACACCGAGAAGAAGGGCTCACTCCGCGCCCTCCGCGCGGAGCTCAGCAACGTCACCAAGGCGTACGACGAGCTGAGCGAAGAGGAGCGCAAGTCAGCGAAGGGACTCGAGCTGCAGAGCAAGATCAAGGGCATCACGGCGGACCTCAAGAACAGCGAGGCGGAGACGGGGCGCTTCTACCGCAACGTCGGAAACTACGCGAACGGCTTCGTCGAGGCCTTCACCCGCATGGGCGGCTCACTGGGAGGACTGAAAGGCCCGCTCAATATGGCGACCAACGGCTTCAAGGCGATGTCCTCGACACCTATCATCGCCGTGCTGGGCGCCCTTGTGACCATCATCCAGGGCGTGATAAAGAACCTTAAGAGCTCCGAGGCCGCCATGAATGCCGTATCGGTGGCGATGGCTCCGCTGAACGCCGGCACCCGCTTGATGAACAAAGTCATCGAGACACTCGGCAAGGGCCTCGCGAAGGCTATCGAGACATTGACAAAGTGGGCGGACAAGCTGGGCCTCATAACTGAGGCGATGAAGACCGAGCAGCAGCTCACGAAGGACAGCATCGCCCTGCAGGAGCGCGAACGCGAGGTCAGCATGCAGAACGCGGACAGCCAGCTGAAGGTCTCAGAACTCAAGGCGAAGGCCGCCGACAAAATCAACTACTCAGCGCAGGAGCGCATCAAGCTGCTCGAGGAGGCGCTGGCAGAGGAGGAGGCCATCGCGAAGCGCGAATACGAGATCGCTCAGGAGAAGTACCGCATACAGTCCGAGCAGTCGAAGCTTGCCGAGAACAGCAAGGAAGAGAACGACGCCCTCGCCGAGTCATACGTGGCAATGCGCGAGGCGGAGAAGTCCTACTTCGATAAATCGCGAGAACTGACTGCCCAGCTCGTCGAAGCCAAGAAGCAGATCGCAGCAGAAAACCAGAAGGCAGCGGATGCCAGCATCAAGGCGGCAGAATCCGAACTCAAGGCGGTCGTGGTCGCGCAGGGTGTGTCAGAGAAAGAACTCGACCACCTGCTGGATATTAAGAAACGAGAGATCGAGGCCCGCCTGAAACTCGCGGAGGAAGGCTCATTTGAGGAGCTCAGACTCAAGCAGGAACAGCTGCAGGCCGCGTATGAGATTGACCTGCGCCGCCTCTCACAGGAGGAGGGCGCCGACGAACTCATCCGCCTCCGTCGTGAGCAGTTCACGCAGGACATGACCGCGCTGGAGGACGAGTGGGAAGCCGAGGCTATGGCTGTGACTGACGACATACTCAATGCGAACCTTGAGGCCATCCTCAAAGAGCAGGAAGCACGCGATGCCGCCTTCGAGAAGCAGAAGGCGCAGGAACTCGAGAAGCAGCAACTCGCCCAAGACACTGCGCTTGCCTTCGCTAACGTGGCGGGCAGCGTCTCGGGCATGCTTCAGACCTTCGCAGAGGAGAACCGTCAACTCGGCAAGCTCTCCAAGGTGTTGGCTTTGGCTCAGATTGCCATCGAAACGGGAGTCGCAACAGCCAAGGGCGTCAGCTCTGCCATGAGCGTGGGCTTCCCTCAGAACCTGGTGGCAGTCGCTACGACCATAGCGACCGTCATGGCTAACATGTCAAGTGCCATCTCGACAGTAAAGAGCGCCAAGTTCGCCACCGGTGGACTCGTCAGCGGTCCAGGATCCGGAACGAGCGACAGCATATCGGCACGACTGAGCAACGGCGAGAGCGTCATCAACGCGAGGAGCACCTCGATGTTCGGTCCGCTCCTGTCGTCGCTGAACCAGGCAGGAGGTGGCGTGGCGTTCAACCCTGCCACGGGAGGACAGCGCGACGGCTACGAGTTCCTTGCGTCGGCGGTGGCGGCTGGCATGAAAACTGTAAACCTGCACGTCGGAGTGGACGAGATAACCAAGGTCCAGGACCGCGTGAAGAAGATAAACGACGTTAGCACCATCAAACAACCATGACCCGCTACGAACTCATAGAACGCCACGAACGCGTACTCCAGGAGTGCGCCATGGCCGGCATCAGTGTCCAGGACTGGAAGAACGCTGAGATCTATCGCTTCGTGCAGAAGCTCAGAGGCGACGGCAACAAGATGGAATACTGCGTCCATCAGGCCATGGTCCGGTACGTGATTTCGGAGGCCACGGTGTGGCGAATCCTGCGAAGCATGGAAAAGTCTGTAACTATCACGATTTGATAGTGGAAAATTGCAATAAAGTGGCGCGATGTGCGCCACTTTTTGTTTTCTTTGCCGAAAACACCCGCAACGCTATGATTTTGAAGATATACAACGCCATAATGTCCGAGGAGGAACGTCAGTACATGATGTTCATGGGCGTTGACGGCGTATCGTTCAACAGCATCGACGAGTTCATCGAGTCCATCCCAGAGGATGACGACACAATCGACATGCGCCTGAATTCTCCGGGCGGTATCGTGTCGGAAGGCTGGGCCATCATCGACAAACTCCGCGCCACTGGAAAGAAGATCATCGCCACTATCGAGGGCGAGGCTTCGTCAATGGCCGCCATCATTCTCCTGGCGGCTTCTGAGCGCAAGGGCTACAAGCATGCCCGCCTTCTCATTCATGACGCATATTTCCCAGAGTACACCCTTTCGGGCAAATATCGCAAGGAAGACCTCGAAAAACTCGCGAACAGCCTCGACGATGACAACCAGCGCGCGCTCGACTTCATGGTAGAGCGCACCGGCGCAGACCGTGAGACCCTTGAGGCTATCATGAAGGAAGACACCCCGATGGACATGGAGAAGGCGAAGGAACTCGGCTTCATCCACGAGATCATCGAACCCGCGAGCGCCTCGTCGAAAGGCTGGAAGCGCCCGACAATGACTCGCACAACTACCAATTCATCAGATATGGAAAACAAGAAGACACTGGCTTCAGCATTCAAGGCATTCGCTGAGGCCCTCGGTCTTTCTGTGAAGATGGAGGACGCACCGGCTCCTGTAGGCTACGTTCTCACAGCACAGGACGGCACCGAAATCAACATCGACAAGCCAGAAGGCGAGGATCCTGCGGTGGGCGACAGCGCCACACCTGACGGAGAGTTCCTCATGCCAGACGGCACCACTATCGTAGTGGCTGACGGCGTGATCACTGAGATCCGCGACGCTGAGCCAGAGAAGGACCCAGAAGAGGACCCAGCAGAAGACGAAGCGCACAAGGCTGAAATCGAGGCGAAGGACGCAGAGATTGCAGACCTTCAGGAGCGCATCAAAGAGCTCGAGGCAAACCAGATGACCGACGAACAGAAGGACATCGTGGCAAAGGTCGAGAAGGCCGGCGGAAAGGCTTGGCTCGACAAGTCCCTCAAGTCCAACTACAAGCCAGCAGCTCGTGACCGCAGAGATCAGACTGTAGAGCCGAAGGCTTCCAAGACTGCAACAGACCTCGCCGCTGTAAAGGCGCGCAGAGCAGCTCGCAGCAAGAAATCCGAATAATAACCCCTTAACAAACTGACACATCATGGCAGGAATAGACTTTACATCATTGACTCCGAAGAACGGAGCAGTGCAGGAACTCGCCGAGCTCATCTTCCTTGAGCTCATCGAAGACGACAAGCTCGGACAGCTCGTCACCTTCATGCCTAAGCAGGAGAACGGCAAGAAGCTGGGCTTCGTAGGCAAGGCAGGCCTCCTCGGAAAGAAGGCCAAGGGATGCGACCCTGAATACGCAAAGAACCTCGTGCAGGCTTCCGAGAAGACTTGGGACCTTCAGGAGTGGGAGATCGCTGAGGAGATCTGCTACAAGGAGCTCGAGAACACTATCGCCGAGCACTTCGCAGCTAACGGCACAGACATGGCCGACCTCACATCAAGCGAGTACATGGAGCAGGTGGTTCGCCCTATCCTTGAGCAGGCCATCCGCGACCTCATGATCCGCTTTATCTTCTTCGGTGACAAGGACGCAGAAGGCACACTCAAAGACGGCGTAAACGCTGAGTACTTCAACCTCATCGACGGTATCTTCAAGCAGCTCTTCGAGGGCGTGACAGCTAAGAAGACCACACGCGTGGCAATCGAGGCAAACACTAAGGCAACCGTAGCGGCTCAGTACGAGGCAATGCGTCAGCCAGGCGCAGCGACAGGCGTACTCAACAGCCTCATCATCAACACACCGATGAAGCTCCGCACAATGGCTGACCGTGTGTTCGTCACTACTCAGGCATTCGCTGACATGTTGAACCTCGACATCCAGGAGAACAACAAAGGCAGCGAGCTCCAGTGGGAGTCCCTCTTCGCTGGCATCCAGAAGACCTCATACCAGGGCATCACGCTCATCGCTGTGCCTCAGTTTGACGAGATCATCCAGGAGTACCTCAAGAACAGCGCGAGCGCAGAGGCTTACGACAAGCCATTCCGCGTAATCTACGGCGCAAAGGGTAACTTCCGCGCAGGCTCGAAGTCTACTGAGCAGGTGGCAGATCTCAAGGTGACATTCGACGATGTGACCCGCAAGAACTACATCTACGCAGCCGACACACTTGGCGCGCTCGTTCTCGCTGAGGAGTACGCTGCAATCGCTTACTAATCTAACTCAAAAAGGAGGACGATATGAGCAACAGCATCTGCAACGGACTTATCAAGCAGGGTCTCCCAGCGGGAGACTGCGCAAACTTGCCGGCTAAGGGCTACGAGCGCCTCGCAATCCTCATCAACCGTGAGGACGTGGACTTCACAAATGTAACATTGTCAGAGACTCACCAGAACGTCGTGACAGCCCTGGGCCTCAAGGCCGGAAAATCCGGCTACGAGGTGCACCAGATGGGAAGCACTCCGTTCACAGGCACCAACGCCGCCCTCGAGTCTAACGACTATTACAAGAGTGTAACGAAGAACTTCGTGGTGGCTGTCATCAACAACGACCGCGACGTATATGGCCAGTTCGTTGACCCTCTCCTCAATGGCGAATTCATCGCAGTGGTGGAGCGCAAGGACAAGGGACGCGACAAAGCCTCAGCCTTCGAGATCATCGGCTACCATAATGGTCTCACCCTTACAGCGCTCGACGAGAACGCGTACGGCGACTACTATGGCGGCGGACTCTACACACTCACCGAGACTGCGGCACCTGTTTCGCGCATGTATCTCGGAGA
>JAEIGA010019202.1_pt1 | contig 10427 bp, 5 predicted proteins | sample 9270691 | NCBI WGS metagenome assembly JAEIGA01 (sample SAMN17057246, study PRJNA624740) | gut metagenome | biome: biome; isolation source: fecal sample | host: Bos grunniens | place: China: Xizang | collected 2019
AGGTTCTGCAAGCCTTGTCCTATTGCTTGGACATATTGAGATATATCCCTAACAAATTCACCAATCTTATCCTTTGATTTGGCATTGATTTCAGACAATGAATTATCGATGCTTTCAATCTGCTTGTCCAAATCCTTGTTTTTAACCGTAAATTCCTCTGGTTTAATCTTGTTTGCATCAAGGTCTGCCTTAAGTTTGTTCTTTTCTTGAACAAGCTGTCCTCTTAATTCAACAAACTTTGCCTTCGCTTCATTCAATGACTTTGAATATTGACCAAGATTTATGATTTGGAATGGGTTATTTCTTGATGCCTTTTCACCCTTTTCAAGTTCATTGCTTATATCATCTTGCTTTTCCCTCACAGTGTCAAGAACCCTATCATAATACTCAGCATAGGACTGGTAATTCCTATCATTTGTTGTCTTGACATTGTTTTCAGAGTCATTCTTCCTTTCCTTCTCCAACACATCCATCTTTGCATTGAATGCCTCTTGTTCTTGCATTGTGAATGTGATGAATTGTTTGAAGGTAATCTTTCCGCTATTATATGCATCAGCCAATTTGCCGTTTGCTTTTTGAAGGCGTTCCTTCATACTCTTCTCAAACTCACTCCAAGCCTTTTCATCGTCTTGAGGAATGAATGAGCCATCTTCCTTGGTTCTCTTCTGAATCTCTGCAATAACCTTCTCTTGAGCCTCCAAATCAAGAACATTCCTATGCCTTATTTTCTCTTCCCTAACAGCAGCATCATATTGGTTCTTGATTCTCTGCTCTTCCAATTGATATAGTTTATTATTGGTATCAGTTTCAATCTTTACAATTTCCTCTGAATACTTCCTATAATTATTGATATCATTTGGATTACTTAAATCAATATTTGAAGCATAAGAATTATCCTTTGCTGTATCAGCATTCCTTTCAGTTGTTGATTGGGAGATATTAAGGTTTCTATTGTTGACATCAGCCATTATCTTATAGATGTCATCAGCAAGTCCTTGATAAACGTCTCTTATGTCCTTTGCCCACTTCTTCTTTGCATTAAGGATTTCTCTGTCATAGATGACGTTGACAAGTCTTATTGCCTCTTGGTTGCCCTTCCACTTTGCAAGTTCCTTCTTCTTGTTGGCTTCAATTTCAGCAAGTTCCTTCTCAAGACCTTCCCTCATTGCGTTAACCCTCAATTGACGGAGTTCATCCTCTAATTTAAGGGTTTCCTTCTCAATCTTCTTGTACTTGTTTCTTTCAGAGGTTAATCTTGAATTGATGCTCTTCCTTACTTGTGCTTTTTCAGCTTCCCTACCTTGAGATAACTGACTAAGTTCCTCCGTTGTAAGCTCTCGTCCAGAATCCTTTACGGCTTGGATAACCTTGTCATACTTTTCGTCAATCTGCTTAACCCAATAGTCGGCATTGTCTTTGTTTGCAACGTCCAAACCACCTTTAATGAGGCTTTGAAGGTCTTTCTCAACTTGTGCATTAGAATTTCTTATGAATGCAAGGAAGCTTTGTATTTGTGACTTGCTCTGTTCAAGTGCCTCCTTGAGACCAGCATCCTTGACAATGTTGCCCATATTTGCCAATGCAGAGGAATATATGCCATTGGTAAGTCTATCATTCTCCTTTATGAATGCATCTAGTGCCATTGCACCTTGTCTTGTTGAAGTATCAAAGTATTTCATTGCGGAAATGAAGTCACCTACAATGAGTTGCTGCAAATGTGCAAGTTCGTCCCTTGCATCAGAAGCTGATAAGTGGCATATTTCTATGCCTTGTGCGTTCTTCATTACAACACCTGTGTTCTTTTGTATGGCTTCGCTTAACTGATTATATCTATCAATGAATCCATCAATGTTCTTTATACCTTCTGTAAATCCACCAAAAGTTGTAACGCCCTTATCGCCCATCATAGATGATGTTATTGGCTTTGCCTCAATCTTGCTGTCTTCCTCTTGGAGTTTAATCTTTTCTTGAAGAAGCCTATTTGTTTCCTTTATTGCCTCTCCATAAGCCTTTTCATCAGCAGCTTGGACAACATACTTGCCACCAATCTGACCAGTGTCAAGTTGTTTGTTAAGCTCAAGTCTTTCCCTTAATTTCTGATTGACTTGCTCCATTTGGTTTTTAACAAGGTCTTCTGACTTAATGAGGTCAGCATTTCCCTTTGCCCATTTTGAAATCCAACTGACAAGTTCTGTAACACCCCAAATGATAGCACCCCATATTGCCATTGAACCAAGCATCTTGAGAGTATTTCCAAGGAATTTGGCAATATTTGCCATTGAGAACATTGTTGCCGCTCCATTCTTTAGCTTGCCAAAGAATCCAGCGAAACCAGTTGCAGTCCTTTGATTTGCCGTTGCCACTTGGTTCGTTGCGGTTGCAAGCCTCTCATTGGCTGCTGCTGCTTCATTTGCTGCTGCTGCCTCCCTTTCTTCTGCTGCTGCATTCCTTTCAGAAGAAGAAGCTGCTTGGGATGTGCTATTAACTGCATTTGCATGTGCCCTTGCATTCCTTTCGGTTGCTGCTGCTGCCTCATTCGCTGATGTTGCTTCCTTTTTATTCTTTTCAGCAATTTTCTCAATCTCAGTAATTAATCTATCAACCTCCTTCTGTAGTTCTTGCCTTACTGTGAGATTTCTCTGTATTGTTCTACTTAGTGATTCATATTCTGCTTTGTTTTCTTTAATTGCATATGTATCGAGGTTTCCACTTTTGAGTTGTGCAACAAGCGCACTTTGTTTTGCTGCTAACATTTCATTCATGGAATCGATTGACCTAATGTTTGTTAGGTAGTTTTGGATTTGGGCATTCAGCTTTGCAATCTCAATTTGAGGTTGAACCATTGCAGAACCAAGCTGCTTGAATGATGCCACAGCACCCATTGAATTGTTTGTGACGTTGCTGATACCTCCAGCTGCCGCATTACCAGCCTCAGACATTTCCTTAAGACCAGCACCAGCTGCTTTGGTTGCACCACCAACACCATTAATGGCATCCTTTGAATCAGTCATTGCCTCGGTTAAGTCGGCTCCAGCATCTGCTGCACTCTCAAGCTTGTCCTCAAGTTCTGATGCACCACCATCTCCAAGACTTTCACTCTTGCTTGATGAGAATAAACTAGTGATTTTGTCGAATATACCACCCATAAACTCACCGCTCTTCATTTGGTTCATAATGGTGTTGAGACCATTCAATGCCGTTTGAAGCGCAAGGAGCTTCTGTATTGATTCATTCAATTCAGTGTTGTCAATGCCGAATAGTGTTGCGAAACCTTGTCCAGCTGATACCATTGCAGTGACTGACTGTGCTGCATCGAGCATATTGTCCATTGCAACTGATGACTTGTCAATATCCTTCAAGGTTGAAAGCATCCTCTTGAATGCCTTTTCAAGTTCTTGATACTCCTTGGTGTTCTGCTTTCCAGCAACTGCCATTGACTTCAATTCATTTCCCAATGTCCTTGAAGCCTCTCTTGCATTGGCAAACTCCCTTGTAACACCAGCAATGGTAATCTTAAGCGTTGTCGAGTTCTGTTCTGCCTTTTTAAGACCTTCAGCAACGCCATTTGCATAGTTACCAACATTTCTTCCATATTGACCATATGACTGTTCAATCTGCTTTAATTTCTCATTGAGTTCATTTGCCCTTTTTACTTGTTTGTCAAACCAATCAACGTCATCAAGGTCATGGAAATTCATTGCTCTCTTGATGTCAGCGAGTTCTTGCTTCATTCCAGCCATTGAGTTTGCATACTCGTTAGCAAGAAGCCTTTCCTCTGCTGCCGTTTCCTTTGCAATCTGCTGTCTTTCCTTTAGTGCCTCCTTTGCCTTTAATAGGTTCTGGTATTGCTCTTCCTCAGTCTCTTGAATCTGCCTTTCAGTCTGCCATATGCGCTTGAGCACTCTGTCTTCAGCTTGCAACTTATCCAATACTCTTGCAGTATCTGCTTCTCTGCCGTTTGTATTGGTATCGTTTGTCATTTGAACTGGAGCAGCAGAGATGTTTATCTTCTTATTCTCAAGCTCAGTTATCTTCTTCTCAAGCAGCTTAAGGCTGTCAAGAAGAGCGTCAATCTCTGTGATGCTCTCCTTGATGCCATTAATGACTATTTGATATTGACGTTTACCGTTTTCAGCCATTTTTTATTATATTTATCTTAAATTATTATACCTTTTTAATCAATTTCAATTCAGTTGGATTATGCCCACTTGCATCATAACCATTGATTTCACTTATATGGTACAAGTCACTGTCAAAATGAATTAATGCCCCACCTTTTATTGATTTATATTCTTGAGGTGTTAAATATGTCTCAACATTAACATAATTTGAAGACAACATTGGAACACAGTTAAAATATTCTGTTAATATGCTTGTCTCTGTGTCCTTATATGATAGGTTTACATTATTCTTGCTATTTATAGAATAAGCCAGATATATTTTATCGCCAAACATATCAGATGTATATACAAATTCACTTGAAGGTGCTTGCCTAAACCAAAATCTTTGTGTCTTTGAATAACCATCATGCTTCATTGCCTCATCATAGCCATATCCGTCTGCCATATATTGTGAATCCTCTATCACTGGTATTGATATCGTCTTCTCTTGTGAAGGATTATCAACGTTCTTCCAAGTGAAATTGTCATAATATGTGTAACTGAACTGTACTGATGTATTCTGCGTTGACGTTTCATACGAGTCATCAGATAATTTGATTACAGTATATCCACTGTCTCCCCATTCCTTCCAATCATCATCGTTTATATGCTCTTGTGGTACTGTCTTCTCAAAGCCCCATTCATCAGTATTTATGTTATATCTAACTGACATCTCCCTTGGATATGAGATATATTGGGATTCAACAGAATCTGCTACCACTTTGTCATCAATGTCAACGGCATAGTTCAATGTCTTCTTGTATCCCTTGTCGGTATCTATCTCAATATCATTGCCATTTTGGGTAATCTTAAGGTTAAATGCCTTTGTGAAGTTATTTATCCACTCACTTATCTTCTTTTCCTTGTTCAAGAAGTTATTAAGCCTAAGATTTGTTGGAAACGTAGGGTCTGTGGTATATGTAAGTGGCAATGCCTTGAGGTTGTAATAGCTATAGTCACTTATTGCTCTTATATCCAAGTCAATATCTGCCGAAATATAGTAGTTTGTCTGCCCTTCTTCAGTCAATGTGTTGTCATAATGCCTTAATATTGCCTTTAATTCCAAAACATCGTCCTTATTGAGATATACACAGCAACTTACCCTTGATGCCATAATTGTATCATTCGCATGTGAATAGTTTAAAGGTGCATCAATGTATTCATTCTTGTTGAATGATGTGGTTACACCAGATTCATATTCAGACTCTCCACCTCTTACATGCTTATATCTTGTGTTCAAATATGGTTCTGAGTTATAGAATACGTAGTTATTAGTCTCATACTTCTTTGACCAAGAATAACCGTTCTTCCTTATGGCTGCGCAGCCATCTGAAAGCGATGAAACACCACATATGAAGTTATCATTCACCACTGGGTCATATGCCATCGTCTCACCATCTTGATATGTATTGCCCAATGACCTCCAACCATCATATGAATGAGACCAACGCCCAGACGGAACATCTTGCTCATCATCATAGTTCTTCCTTGCAGACAACGCTCTTGCAGTTGCGTTTGTAAGTTCATTCTCTTTGGTTGGAACATTACACCAGTGTGGGGCTTCATGTGGGAAACAAGTGATGGTGTCCTCATATTTGGTCTTAAGTTTTCCATCACCAGTGTAGTCGGCATATCTTACCTCCTTTTTCTTTCCATATATCAATTCACATCCCTCATCACTGTCGAAATTCTTGACAAGTTGAACCTCAAATGGTGTATTCCTTTTCAACGACAATGGCTCTTCCATTGTATCATAGTCACCGTTCTCAAATTCAATGTCCCAAATCCAATGGTCTGCTTTGATAGCACCATCACCTTGCTGAAGAACTGCTGACACTGTAAGGTCAATCTTGTAAAAACCATCTGCTGGAATTACAATCAACCTCTCATTTGGGTCAAACATATATGTATCAGCGTTAATTGTTGTATTTGAATGTGTATTTGCTGAATCAAACACATCATATATGTCAATGCTCTCAATGTCACAATGTTCTGTTGTAAACCTATCAATAAGAGGCTTTATGACTGTTTGAGGCATTAGGTGACCACCAATGTTACGAATATCGCTCTTTGTACCGCTTGGGATATAAGGGAAATTCAATTCACAGTCATAGTATCTTTCATACTTGTTGTTAATGTTGCTACCATTTGACCAGTGAGATGACAATGATAGTCTTCCGAATTTTGGATTTCCCAAGTTATATATTGGAATCTGCTCATCAGCAAGGTTGCAAGATGCATAAACATTATTTATGAATGGGTCATCAAAAGCACTGCCACCAACATTATAACCCTTCCATTCAAATGCCCTTTTAATATATTCCATACAGTTTAATGATGGATAGAATGATTCAATCCACCATTTATTATATTCATCAATAAGAAACTTTGATGTATAATCAGAACCTACCTCATCCGTATATTCTGGTCTCTTCTGGAATACACCATAGCTAACCAATGGGAAGTAATACTTCGTTGACATATCAGCATTGACTTCATTAATCGTTGGAGCACCACTGAACGGAACTTCCCACTTAACCTTGTCAAGCGTTGCATCGCCAAAGATGTCATCTAATGTATTAATCTTGATATTTACAAGATTGCATTCATATGCCTTGTCCCTATAGTTATACTTGTCAACGGTCAATGAACCTTGGAAGATATTAATACCATCAGCATATACCTCTGCATTATATCTAGTATGGAACTTGTTCGTCTTCGCTAGGTTGTTCGCATATCCAAATATAATATCGTTTTTGGGCGTTGATGGAATGTCAAAGCTGAATGAATACGTTGCTTGTGTGGTATTCGTCTTCGTTGGATTGAAGAGGACATCATTTATGCGCAGATTAAGGCTTTCCTGACTCTCTAGCTCCACCAATTGCTTGTTTATAAAGATTTCTATATAATGTATATTTGATACCATATTGATTTGGTTTATTTAAATGTTTTTTATATATTTGCAAAAATAAGTTAATGTTTATTTAAACATATTGATTATGGGAAGAAAAAAGAAATATTTCACAGAAGAAGAGAGAAAAGAAGCAAGGAAAGAAGTAACGAAACGTTATTATCAAAATAATAAAGATAAAACAAAAGAAGCAACTAGACGTTGGAGAGAAAATCATGTAGAAGCAGTTGCAGAAATAAGTAAACGTTATAGAAAAAAAAACCTTGAGAAAGTAAAAGGACTCCAAAAACATTGGAGAGAAAATAATAAAGAAAAAGCAAAAGAAGCAACTAGGCGTTGGAGAGAAGAAAATCCCATGCTATATAGAGCAAATAACCTAGTAAGTGCTTACCGCCAGTGCGATAGAAAAGCCAATAGAGGGCAATGTACTCTTACTTCACAGTGGATAGTAGAGAATATCTTCTCTCAGCCTTGTGTGCATTGTGGAGAGTCTGACTGGACAAAAATAGGTTGTAACAGACTTGATAACTCCAAACCTCACACAGAAGATAACGTTGAGCCTTGTTGTTTTGAATGTAATATTAAACTTGGAGTTAAAGATAGAAAAAGAGCCTAAAAAATAGGCTCTTATATTTTTATGAATTGTCATCATCAGAAAATTCAAAGACACAAGTCACTGTGTATATTCCATCATAATTCTGGTCTTCATTAACCTCAATTGATTTTGGTATAAGGTATATGGTTTTATCACCATCTATCATCCAAACAGACTTTGAACGCATCAGTGAATAAAAGTCATATGTGCCTCTTTCTTCCATCAAATGTGTCTTAAGTGTATAAGTTTTCGTATGCTTATTTGAGTATATACCCTTTCTTTCTGATACATTACTGTCATAGTATGAGTATATGCTCTTTTCAAACGTCTCAACCTCAAAACTATCATTGATTTTCTTTTCTCCAGTAAAGTCTGCGAATGAAACTTGACCATATTCCCCTCTCCAAAATACTCTTTGATAGTCATCAGCAGCCTTTAATGGCTTTATTACGTTGAATCTGTATGTCATATTTGATATTATGATGTCAACATAATATGTACTTGCTGAATATTCTGAAGGTATTGATATTGAAGTATCAACAATATGACTGTCATATCCGCTTGTCCTATATTGCACAGATGTGGTGTGTATCACATTATACGCTGAATCAAGGTACTCAACCGTAACTGTGAATCCACCTACTCCATCAGCCCATAAGAATGAGAATGGTATTGTATCACCATATACATACCTTATTTGGTCTCTATTCGTATTTATAAGCATTTGAACGCTATTTATGTACTTATACTTATCTGATTGATTTGCAAGATAACCATAGGTTGTATTTGCGTTAACACCATTAAGTTCAACCCATTCACCATCAGCAGTTATCAAAGACAGTGCCAATGAATAAGGTATGGTCTTACCATATTCAGAGAATGTTGCCAATACTGGTGATACGTCAAAAGCACATTCATTTCCATAGAAGTTCTTCTCCAATGTTGTCACATAGTTACTATTATTGTATGATGCACCACTGTATACATCAACATCAACCTTTGCACCGAACAAGGAACTGTATGAAGTACCGTCAGTTCCTTGGGCATTCAGATTTGCCAATGGTATGTTTGTTGTAAAGTAGTTGCTTATATTGCTCCATTTTTGTCCAATGGTCTTTGCAAGCAGTGTTACCATATTTCCCTCATGGATTATGTTGAACTCTGCCATAAGTGTACCACAGTTCCTCAATGCCCTTGCAAAGTTTGCAGCAGTGGTGTCAATATCGCTAATATAGAAACGCTTATTGTTTGAATTTGATGGAGACATCACATTACTTACAGTCTCTCCTAGGAATGTAACATAATATTGACTATCTCCAGTTACGGTACTTGCCAAATTGCCAACAAACTCAAATACGAAATGAGCCTTGGTACCAGATATGTTCTCTGATACCTTAAGTATATTATGTACGTCAGTAAACGTTAATAGTGAACTAGGATTGCTTAATCCATTTAATGTTATGTTCATTTATCAAAATATTTATCTAAATCACTTATTATTAACTCAAACAGTTCATCAAACCATTTGTCCATATACGATTTCAACTCTGGAATCATCTCCTCCAAATCACCTTCATCCGAATACACCATAAATGGTCTTGCTTGAATGCCATGTGTCCAGATTTTACGCAATACAATCCATACAATTTGGTTTTGTGACAAATTACCAAAATGGATGTTCTTTTTTCTAACCCACTTTGTCAGATTTTCAACAAATTGATTAAATGTATTGGGATAATTTCCAGTTCGTTCCCATCCTCTTGCGACAAATTGCCAATAATCTGCTATTTGGAGCACAATGCCATCCTCAGTTGGTGATATTTCAATGCTTTTCTCAAGGTCAGAACCTTGAAGGGTATTAGTACCAGTCCTAGGATTAACACCATATCGTCTAATCCTAAGCTCAACAATCTCCTTGACTTTATCAGCAAGTTCTTTAAATGCAGTACTCAAATCCATATTAGCAACATGAACGTTTTAAGTCGATAGGTTTTAAATCAATTTCACCAGTCTCATTTATATTTATATCAATATCCTTATCCTTTTCTTCCTCATATGGCTCATCATTAAACCAATCTTGATATTCACAAAGATTTATAGGACTTACAGCATTTAGCACAACAGATACCTTGACCCCAGCATTTGCATCATCAGTAAATCTATCCAATGTCAATATGCTCCAATCGTATAAGCTTATTAGTCCTTGAAATTGTGGCATATTATCCACATAAGTCAAGAAGTTAACTGCTGCATTATAGCATTGGTCTTGAATATCCAATACTGAATCTGGTGTTCTGTCAGTAAATCCCAATATATATACTTGGAATTCAATCTTATTGATATTTGTTGTCAGATTATATTGGGAGAATGATATATTGTCTATCCAACACTGTAACGTCCTATTGTTATGTTGGGCATTGATTAAATCGTCTCCAGTGTATTTGACATGATTTACTCCCTTGAATCTGCTTAATATATCAGTCAATGTGGTTACTATTTGCTTGTAATACATATTTTTTTATTTTAAACATATTGAATGGGTATAAAAAAAGGGTAGATTATCTCCTACCCTTCTTTGCTTTATTAATCAAATCTTGATAAGCTGACTCTTGTTCTTCCATTACTTGTTTCTGTACGATATATGTGAGGAATTCTAGCGTATCTGTAAGGTATTGTTGTTTGACTTCAGCGACTTTAGCAATTTCCTCGTCTGCCAACTCAAATAAAGTCTTTTGAAAACCCCAAGATTGCGAGAAGTCTC